>ENA-UOTW01000025-UOTW01000025.1-synthetic-metagenome-genome-assembly--contig:-NODE-25-length-59678-cov-3.392986_pt1 | contig 59678 bp, 56 predicted proteins | sample MGYA00238141_ERZ746978 | MGnify/ENA primary metagenome ERZ746978 (study PRJEB28755, sample SAMN02352454) | synthetic metagenome | study: EMG produced TPA metagenomics assembly of the Artificial... | reverse complement strand
ATTGTTTTTACATCATCTAAAATTAAGAAGTCCAGTCCTGCTTTGGCAGCGTCTAATAAAAAATTACCAGCATCAACTAGCCATCTCTTACTAGAGTCAATCCAATCAGAGGCCGTATCTTTTAAATCATCCCACCATGAATTAGAACGAGCTGAAGCGCTAGCTAGATACAATTGTTTACCTTCTTTTGATATTTGTACCCTATCGCTTTGAATATTACCTTGCAGATGATCATTGTTACTTTGCTCTTGTTGATTTCTCAAGGCCATTACTTCTCTTGCGCCGTTCATATTTTGCCTGTAAGAATTTGAAGCACTAGAAACTGATACCATGTTCATCCTCCTGATATTTTTTAAAATAATAGTGGATATACAAATATACCCAAATAATATATCGGAAGATTACATGGGAATATTTAGAATTAAATAAAAAATATATTTTTTTAGTAAAAAAATGCATATATAAAAAGGTGATAGCTTACTAAATTCTTGGATTCACTTTTACCTTAATACGTAGAAATGGTACGTCAGCTTCACGGGATAAGAAACTAATCGAGAAACCGATCATGGAAGAGGACGAGCTAGCCGGGTTTAGTTACAGGATTTCTGACCCACGTCAGTATGATATGCTCTTACAATAGCTGGTGGAAAGAAACAAAAGAAAGGTAGGAGAGCAATTGAATCTGCTTAGGGATGGGTAGAGAAGTTTGATCCAACGTTTAAACAAATCAAGCTAAAGAACGATGAGGATTTTTGGTGGATACCTGTAGAAGATTTGATTAGTGTAGAAGCCTAAGCAGTGCCTCTTACAGCTACATAGAATATATTACCTGTGGGAACAGGGATACAGCAAACACCCCATCGAATAAGATTTATGATGGGGTGTTTATGTTATTGTCGAGTAGCCTTAACTAAGTTTCTGGCTATCCCACCAACTAAAAATGGATTTTATTATTTTATTAAAATCATCATAAAAAACCATTGTCAGAAATCCTACTATTGTTATTAATGCTGAAATTGATCCAGCATTAATAAACAACCCTATAAACATAATAACAAATCCTACGTACAAACCAGTATCTTTGTGATCGGCGATGATTATCTTTTTTTTGAAGCTCTCGTTTCCTTTTATTAACTCATCTAGTGTTACATTGTATAACTCGCTAAGTAAAATCAAATTATCAATGTCAGGATAGCTTTTGTCATTTTCCCATTTATAGACAGCTTGCCTAGTCACACCAATTTTTTGAGCTATATCTTCTTGTGAAAGAGACTTTAATTCACGGAACTTTTTCAATTGCTGACCTAAACTCATTTCATTCATCCTTTTTTGTATCATCATTGCATATAAAGAAATAATTAGTAAAGAAACCATTGGTAACAATGCATGTAAACTAGTGGTTTACATCAGCAAATCCTGCCAGTATCGACCAAGCGGGGGTTTTTTTCGTCAAAACCTCCATTTACTCGTCAAAGCATTGATAAAGCCGACATGTAATAACGTAATGAGGATTCTGATGGATACCTGTAGAAGATGAAGTAGGGATTCGTATATAATAGATTATAATCATTACTTATATGAATGTAGGGAGACCCCTTCAAAGAGCAAAAATACGCGTGAATATATAAAGTGGGAGGCTAAATAGCCCCCTCTTTATTATGTAAAATAAAGAATATTTCAACTAAAGGAGGTTCTTTTATGATAAATAACAATATTCCCAGAGTGGGTGTAGGAGCCGCAATCATAGATGACAATAGACGAATCCTGCTTGTCTTACGCAAAAAAGCACCAGAAGCCGGGTGCTGGAGTCTACCTGGAGGTAAGGTGGACTATATGGAAACCATTGAAGATGCCGTGATACGTGAAATAAAAGAGGAGCTTAATATAGATATCGTCATTGACAGCCTATTGTGTGTGACCAATCATATTGTTCAAGCAGAAAATGTCCATTGGATTGCCCCAACTTTTATCGCCCATATCAGCAGCGGCGAGGTTCAAAATCTGGAGCCGCACGCTTTAGAGAAAGTAGAGTGGTTCCCTATCGACGAGTTGCCGGATAACATTACGATAACTACCACGTATGCTATTGATCAGTTAAAAAATCGCTAAAGACTTTTCACATGTTTTCACTCTGAATATGAGTAAGGATATCATCAAAAACTTGTACATAAGGAAAGGTGATGTCAGTTGAGCGTTTTTCAGATAATGATCGCGTTACATATCTTAGCAGAGCATGCATCTAATCTAGAACAAGCATAATTTTTTATATCATTCAATAAAAAAAGGGGCCTTGCTCGCTCAGATTGTTAATTTGAGGAGCAGGCCTTTTTCTAATAGAAAAGATGTAATGATAATAGCTGTATTATATAGACTATAATTTGAAGAAGATTACAACGTATTCTACGTTTGTAATCTGCCTATTTTTTTTGCTAAAAAACTCTTTATCTAAACGAAAGGTTTACCGAATTTATAGGTAACATTGAATAGACCCTCTGTATCAATTTGGAAATACCAGCGTTAAAGACATACTATCGAATCGACGAAAACAATTTTCAAGGGGGATATAATGAAGGTCCGGGAAGTTAGGCTAGAAGATAATTTTGGTGTTACAAAACGTCGATATATACTCCTTAATTTAGATAACCAATCCATCGTACCCTGTCATAAAATATTTAAAATACCTAGACAATCTTGGAAAAGCTGAGAATACCTTAAAATCCTATTGTTATCATCTGATGCTGTATTTCAAATTCCTTAATGAGGAAAGGAAGGTTTATGAAGATGTAAGTCTTGATTTATTAAGTGATTTCATTGGTTGGTTGAGGCATGTCCAGGAGGATTTGGCACCTTGCGAGGGCGGCTTCATTTGCTCGAGCAACTGATGGACAAATTTGTAAAAGCGAATGACACATACAGGCGTAAAAACAAATCCCCACACACGTTAGCTGGGCATGGGGATTTCCACATCGGTGAGCAATTTAAATGAAGGGCCACTTTCCACTCGGAAGGTGGCTCTTTTCTTGCGTTTTTTAAGGGTCCCCAAAAATAGGCTTATGCAGGAGGAGCCAATCAAGGATGATCTTTCATACATGTAGAGTATATTCGCTGAAGGGTATTCGTGTATTGGATAGCTTCACCCGTTCGGCAAAAGTTACTAAGTAGCATATTTGGATACTGGAGGTAGTAATTATGGATGATTTCCAAAACGAACTTAAAAAGTTGAAAGTTGACAAATTCCAGGGTGGAGATGTATCGCCTTGGGAAAATGAAAGTCAGCAAGATGCAATGCTAGTTCAGAGAAGATGCGGACGGTGTCACCGCTGCTCGTGCAGTTGTTCCTGTAGCTGCTCATGCAGTTGTTCGTGCAGTTGTTCCTGTAGCTGCGTTTGCCTCTTCATCAATTGCTTCCGATGCAGTCGTTGTTCCCGTTGCTTCTAGGGTCCTAAAGGCAACTTTGAGCTACCTGAGAAAAAGAGATAGCCCCTGCATAGTCAAGGTGTTTGGCTTGCAGGGGTTATCTCTTTAAAAGTTGAGGTATGAGGGACAAATAGCCATACATAAGATTACGGTGAAGGGTGCTTACGCGTCATTTTGGGAACGGCTAACGGTAAGGAGGAGTGACATGACACGATTAGACTCTTCTATGCGTCTGAAAGTGAAAAAGGATACTTTTTTTCTCCCTGATGCAAAGGGAAATGTGTATTTTCGGAATAATGTAGGCTCATTTCGTATGGAAGGAAATGGGGTTGATCAGTGGATTGAAAAACTGTTGCCGGTGTTTAACGGGGAGAACACGTTGGGCGAGCTGACGGACAGATTGCCGAAAGAATATCGGGATCGTGTGTTTGAAATCGCAGAAAATTTATTCCAAAATGGTTTTGTTCAGGATGTGAGCCAAGATCGTCCGCATCAGCTTACGGACAAGATTTGCAAAAGGTATGCTTCACAAATTGAATTTTTAAGTAATCTGGCTGATTCTGGTGCTTATCGTTTCATGTCTTATCGTCAGGCTAAAGTGCTAGCGATCGGCTCCGGTCCGATCTTTGTCTCATTAGTTGTGGCGTTGCTTGATTCCGGCTTGTCCAGGTTCCATATGCTGATCAATCGTTCGCTGCCGACGGATCGACAACGGATAGTGGAGCTGGCGTCTCATGCCCGCGAAACGGACCCCGAGGTAGCCATAGAGGAGCTTGCGCTACAGGCGGAGGTAGTAAATACTTGGCGCGAGGTTGTGCAGCCGTTTGATGCGATTTTGTACGTTTCTCAGGAGGGCAATGTAGAGGAACTGCGGGTTCTCCAAGCCGTTTGCAGGGAAGAGGGCAAGGTGCTGCTGCCAGCGATATGTCTACAGCAGGTGGGGGTAGCGGGACCGCTTGTGCATCCAGACTCCGAGGAATGTTGGGAGTCGGCGTGGCGCCGTATACACCAATCCGTTCTCTGCAAAGACGAAAAGCTGCACACGTTTTCCTCTACAGCGGGAGCGATGCTGGCAAATGTAATCGTGTTTGAATTGTTCAAGACCATTACGGCGGTGAACGAATCGGAACCGAAGAATAAGGTCTACCTTCTTGATCTGGAGACGTTGGAAGGAAACTGGCATTCGTTCATGTCTCACCCGTTGGTGACAGGAAAAACGAAAGTCAAATGGATAGAAGATATTGATGAACACCTCGAACAAAAAAAGGACTCAAGTGATTCGAACGGTCTGATCCCTTATTTCAGCACATTGACATCAGCAGAATCAGGGATTTTCCACATCTGGGAGGAGGGGAACTTAAAGCAGCTTCCATTGGCCCAGTGCCGAATTCAGGCAACTGACCCGCTGTCGGAGGGACCGGCCGAGCTGTTGCCGGAGATGGTGTGCACAGGGATGACGCATGAGGAGGCTCGGAAGGATGCGGGGCTGACCGGAATAGAAGCGTATGTATCGCGTATGGTTCCCACGTTCTTGACGGGACAAATGCTAGAGCCACATGATTTTGTCGGAGTCGGAGCGGGGGAGACCGCAGTGGAGGGTGTCAGCCGCGGGTTGCAAAAGTGTTTGTTCCAAGAACTGAGCACGCAGCATATGGATCAAAAACCTTCTGTTAATCAGGTGCAATTGAGTACGGTAGAAGATGAGTATTGCCGGTTTTATTTGCAAGCATTGATCACCATGCAAGGAACACCGAGGATCGGAGTGGGAGCAGAAGTGTTCGGTTTCCCTGCGGTGTGGGTCGGTACAGGTGAACGCTGGTATGGCAGTGTAGGTTTAAATGTGACCATGGCGTTGCGTAATTCGTTGCAGTATGCCTTGCTAGTGGCACAAAATCAGGCGGAATTTCGCATGCCGCTTGCGTTGTCCCGTGCATCCGTTCTTTTGGAAGAACAGGAGCAAAACAGTCTTGCGATTCCCGGACTAGACGAAAAAGCGCAAACAGAGATCTTGCAGTCCGCTCTACAGGTTTTGAAACGGAATCAGAAGCGGCTCTTCCTCTTGGATTTGGCGCAGGAGTCCTTTTTGAAAAAGGAACTGGCAGGAGTATATGGGGTTTTGCTGCGGGAGGAGGAGTCCCGGTGAGTTCAGTCGTTTTGGTTGTCGGAGAAGGGCTCTTGGCGGATCTCGTGTGCAAAGAATTGTCTGGTCCATACGAGGTCGTTCGTCAGACGGATTTGAAGGCCCAAATACCGAAAACAGCGGAAATAGCTCTGGTGTTGCACGATGCTTGGAATCCTTTCGTACATCGAGAGGCGGAAGCGGTGTTGCAAACATCTGGCATCCCTTGGCTGCGCGGTTTCGTTGCGTTTGGTGAAGGCGTGGTTGGGCCGCTGGTGCGTCCTGGTACGCCGGGGTGTTCGCAGTGTGCTGATCTGCGATATCTGATGGCGGGACGTGAGCGTCAAGAGATATGGGAGCTGCAACAACGGCTGGGCGAGCAAGCGAATATCTCACGTGATGCATGGGCATCGCACACGGGGCTTTTGCAGATGACTCACGTGCTCGTGGCAGAGGTACAGCGGGTGCTAACAGGCGAGCAAGCCCACTTGGAAGGTCGGTTATTTTTGATCAACCTGAAAATGTTAAGGAGTTCTCGCCACTTCATTCTGCCTGACCCGTCATGTGAGGTTTGCGGTCAGATGCCCGAAGATTCGGCGCTTGCAGCTCGCATATCACTAAAACCTAATCCGAAGATCAGCGCCGACAGTTACCGCTCTCGCTCCATGGACGATCTCAAGAAGGTTTTGGGTAAAGAGTATCTGGATTACCGAACAGGCTTTTTGAATAAAAAACTGCGTGATCTGGTGTCGCCGTTTGCCGATGTAAGTGTAAGTCTGCCGTTGTTCACTGGGGACGAGGGGACAGCAGGGCGGACGCATTCGTATGAGGATAGCGAGATGACAGCCATATTGGAGGGCTTGGAGCGGTACTGCGGAATTGCACCTCGCGGCAAGCGGACCGTGATCCGCGACAGTTTCCACAATCTTGCGGATCAAGCGCTCGATCCCGTCAAGGTAGGGCTACACACCGAGGAACAGCATGAGAGACCTGATTTTCCGTTCGTACGGTTTGATCCTGACCGACCAATGTATTGGGTATGGGGCTACTCGTTCTTGCAAGAGCGCTCGATTTTGGTTCCGGAGATGCTTGCCTATTACGGGATGGGTGATAAGGATTGCTTTGTGTTTGAAACTTCCAACGGATGCGCGTTGGGCGGCAGTCTGGAAGAGGCGATTTTCTACGCCATTTTGGAAGTGGTGGAGCGTGATTCATTCCTGATGACCTGGTATGGGGAGCTTCCTCTTCCTCGTATTGACCCCTTTTCGATTCACGATCAGGAATTGCACTTGATGCTCTACCGTTTGCAGGCGGTGGCCGGTTATGATGTCTATGTGTTTAACGCGACGATGGAGAATGGGATTCCCAGCGTTTGGACACTGGCGAAAAACAGAAAAGAAAAGGGAGTCAATCTGATCTGTGCGGGTGGCGCTCATCCGGACCCTGTGCGGGCGTTGAAAAGCTCAATCCACGAATTGGCCGCTATGCTATTGACATTGAACGAGAAGTTTGAGGCTAACCGTGAAGAGTATGTGCGTATGTTCCACGATCCGTTTCTGGTGAAAAAGATGGAGCATCATTCTATGCTGTACGCTTTGACGGAGGCGGAAGAGCGCCTGCAATTTTTGCTGAATGATCATCGTCCATTGCGAACGTTTGAAGAGGAATTCATACCGAAGCCAAAGTATGGCGACTTAACGGATGATTTGAAGTCCCTTCTTCAGACGTTCCGCCGATTGAATCTCGATGTGATCGTGGTGGATCAGACGACACCTGAAATCTTGCGGAACGGACTGCATTGCGTAAAAGTACTGATTCCGGGGATGCTGCCGATGACTTTCGGACATCACCTGACCCGCGTTAAAGGACTTGATCGGGTACTACAAGTGCCCATGGAGCTTGGGTATACGAAACAGCCGTTAACGTATGAACAGCTCAATCCACATCCGCATCCGTTTCCATAAATCGTGATAAGGAGGGAAAAGGATGAGGCTGGATACGTTTCTGCACACTCTTCATTTCGACATAGAAAAGGCAATACCACTTGACTTCGAGGTGGACTGGGAAGACGCACCCTTGCCATTTAAGCTCTACCGTGGCTTGCCTGTCATCCCGTTGTCTGCGGAAATACCGCTTATGCTGGAGGAGCGACAAGCGAGCACGAAACCAGATCTGCGAGAAATAAGTCATTTTCTCTGGTACGTATACGGTCTGACTCAATTCAGCGGGTCTGTCTTTGATCTGAATACGATGGAACAAGCTTTTGGACCGATACAATCGTACCGACGGTTTGTTCCGTCTGGCGGTGCGAGGTATCCAAACGAAATATACGTATATCTGAAGCTGGAAGGTGCCCATACCGGTATCTACCATTATGATGTCGCTCACCAGCGATTGGTTTTATTGCGTAAAGGAAATTTCGATGATTATATGGCTCGTGCTCTTGGCAATCGCTGTGATCTATCGACTTGTTTTGCGACCGTTTTTGTGACGACCATGTTTTGGAAAAATTTCTTTAAATACAATAACTTCGCCTATCGCCTGCAAGGTCTGGATGCTGGCGTGCTGATAGGGCAATTACTCGAAGTTTCGAAACGGTTTGGCTATGAATCGGGGGTATATTTCCAGTTTCTCGATCGTGCGCTTAACCATCTGCTGGGGCTGTCAGAACAGGAGGAGAGCGTCTATGCGGTCATCCCGCTGTCGGTGGAGCCGGGGAGTACGTGGTTTGGGAAAGGAAATGGCGCAAATGAAAGCGTCACGGCCGCTGAATTGTGTCGGGAGTTGCTAAAGGTAGAGCATAATCACTACGTACGGTCGCAGCGGGTTTTGCCATACCCGATGCTGATCCAAATGACCGAAGCGTCCCAACTGGAATCTCTACAATCGTTTCGGCGGTTTGAAGGAGCAAAGAACATTACCTATGAGGGTAACACAGTGGCACTCCCTCAAGTAGGGCGGTTCTTTTATGATCTGGGCTCGGTCTGCAGAAAACGAGTTTCGCCAGAAATGGGTTTTGTTTTAGGCAAGGTAAGCCAACAGCAATTGGCTACTTTATTACAAGAGGCGACTGCTTCCTTCCAATATCGAAACGATTTGGATGAGGACCAGGAGAATCGCCAACCCCGTGTCTTCCTGTATTGCTGTTTGTACAACGTAGAAGACATTCCGGATGGTGCCTACCGCTATGACAGTGAAGCTCATGCGTTGCGGCAGATACGTCTTGGCGATCATCGGCTTTACCTGCAACAAGGCATGAATCTGGACAATGTAAATCTGTTTCAGGTACCGCTCTGCTTTCATGTGGCAGGGGATAAAGATCACCTCAAAGCAGCACTGGGGTACAGAGGGTATCGCATCCAGCAGATGGAGGCGGGCATGCTCGTGCAACGTTTACTTTTGGCGGCTACTGCTCTCGGCATGGGCGGGCACCCACTGCTTGGCTATGACGTGGAGTCTTGTGATAATCTCAATCGGATGGATTCGCATGGAAAAACCAGCTTGATCCAGATTCCGGTTGGTCCCTATCGTCCGAGGTCCCGATTGGAGGGGGGGTTGCATGGCTAGGGGTGAATGAGAAGAAGCAAAAGGTTGTCGAGACATCACTCGGCAACCTTTTTTCTGCGACCGATAATATATGGAGCCGGGTTCGATAGTTGAAAAGTGGCAGACACAACAGAGGCAGTCTAGGACTTTATTTTCTCTTCTTAGTCCGCCGTTGCGGTTATTGAAGGTTTTAGGAATAAAATAGGCTCTGTGAGGAGCCTTTTCCTTTTTAAAGTACGCATTTTATACTTTATATACATGTATCCAACGTTTAAAGCGTTGGATACATGTAAGTTATTTTAAATTAGTCATTGATAAATGATGAAATCTGTATTTTTCATTCCTGTGTCAAGCTGGAATGTTTCTGCCTGCAATGTATAAATTCCCTGAACAGACTATTCCCTCTGATTATTCATGGTTGGTGTTTGCCCGTTTCTCTGAAGCTGTAATGGTACCATCCTCTGCAATGGTAACACCTGAAGAGATTGACTCGATCCGCTTGATCAATTGACGCGAATTTTCTTCATTCATCGGAACAGCCTGACCAAGCTCTGCGTGGTATGGGATCATTTTCAGTTCCTTAACGCCTTCCTTCGTCAGGGTAGCTTGTAGCAACATGGTTTCCCAGGTTTTCGGCTGTGTGGCGCGGGTAAAGATGAAATTTCCCATGCTGTATGCAACCCATTTTCCATCAAGCTGCTCAAAGCCTTGGAGAACATGAGGATGACCACCAACAATAAGATCTGCCCCTGCGCTCACAAGAGCTTTAGCCAATTCCTTTTGGTGCTCTACAGGAAAATCTACCTTTTCCTTTCCCCAATGAGCGATGACAATGACTAGATCAGCTTCCTTTTTGGCAGCTTGTACGGCCTCCACTGCCCGTTTAGGATCATACATTACCGCTAGGCCTGTCTTATTTTTGCTGGCATACCAGCTAATTTCCGGAACGACACGACTAAAGCCGAAGAATGCCATTTTAATCCCATTACGTTCTACAAAAACAGGGGAATAGGCACGATCAGCATTAACACCAGCTCCTACATACGCGATCTTCTCCTTGTCTAACGTGTACATCGTATCTAATAATCCGTCTTCTCCCTGATCCATCGAGTGATTGTTGGCTAGATTCACGAGATCAATCCCTGATTTCTTCATAGCCGTGACTGCTTCAGGCGATGATTTATAGACAAACTGCTTGTTTGCGGCCGGAGACCCTTTTTCGGTGATAGGAGTCTCCAAGTTGCCGATTGTGTAATCGTCGGCTAGGAATATATCTTTTACATGCGTAAAGGCATGATCATATCCTTTATCCTTTAATAAAGTCTCCACATGTCCAGACATCATGATATCGCCTGCAAACGTAAGACGAACATTGTCAGGTGTAGGTTTTGTTGAGTCTGAAGATGCGCCATTTTGAGAGGAGAAGAAGTTGTCAATTTTTTCGGGAAGATAGATACAAGCGACGATTAGGAGGCCTACTGTTAACAGAACAGTGTTTGCCAAGATAAGCAGGCGGAGTCGCTTACGCTGTTCTTGTTTCTTTTTGTTACGTCTGATTTGAAGACGACTCGGTTTTTGTTGAACCATTATTCACCTCAAAAACTAGATTTATCAATTTATAAGACGGTACAGCTAAGAAAAAGTGACAAATGTAGGATGGAGAATAGATTTGGGTCACTAAACCTTTATTCTAAGAAAAAATTTATCCGGAAGGGTTACAAATATCTTACAAAATCCTTCTCTCAAAACGAAAAAAAGAGGCTTATCGGTAGCCTCTTCTCAAGCATGCTAAATCATGCATTCCTACTAGTATTTTTTAAGCTAAGCATCCTTTTTTAATCGGGCATCTAAAACAAAGGTTCCAAATGGGATAACCGATGCTAGCACAGCACCTATCGCACGAATGAATGACCATCTTAACGCAAAAGTAGCATGAGCAATAGCGAATAGATAGAGAACAAACAGAACACCATGCAAGGGCCCGATCACTTGTACACCAATTGGCAGATCAGCATAATACTTTAGTGGCATCGCGATAAACAGCAGAAGTAAGAAGGAAAGACCTTCTAAAAAGCCAACCACACGAACACGTCCCAAAACGGTTTTTAGCATAGATGGATTCGACCCTCTCTTTCTAAAATATAAAGAATATAGCTATGACTTTCGATAATTAACACTATTTTATTACAGTTTACTTTCGAAAGTCCACGTCTTGTCTGGTCAATTTGTGAAAATTTGGTGATCGGAAGAATAAGATTCCCGATAAGAGCAACAGGATAAGGCAAATGCTAAATAAGATTTCGCCACCAAAGGTAAGCAACACAATTCCGCCTAAAAAAGGACCAAATGTGCGTGAAATATCCCAGTGAATGCCGTGTAAAGAGAAATAACGGCCGCGTTCCTCTGGAGGAGCGATCTCGGAAATGTACGTATGCAAGCGTGTTAGTCCGATGGTTTCTCCCACAGTCCAAGATAGTTGAACGAGGATAAGGACGAGCATGCTTTTAGAAAATCCGTAGGCGGCCGCGGTTACCATAAAGCATGAGCAGGATAACAGCATCACACGCTGAAAGGATAATCGTTCTGTAAGCTTGACTAATGGGAGCTGTAATATCACAGCTAAAATGGCTTTAATGGTTGAGAGAGTTGCAATAATAGATACATAGTTAACAAAGCTTTCTTGCAAATAGATACGGAAGCTAGTCTCCGTTTGAGCATAGAAAAAACTGATTGGTAGAGTGTAGATCATCAGCTTGAGTACATGTTTGTATCTCGTGATCAGTGCAGTCATTCGATGGAATGAGAAGTAACGATGCTTACCCGTTCCTTTAGAAGCATGGCTTACTCCAATGCGCTCGGAAGATCTGGTTTCTTTCTCCGCTGTTTCCGACACCTCTACCTGATCAGACGAGGAAGAGGGAGCAGTAGCTGAGACAGGAGCTGTTTCGGGCAATTTCCACCAGCATACAAGCATGTAGATAAATATGGATAACGCTTCTATACCAAATAGCCAGGTAGGATCATACTGGTATAGCAGCATTCCCCCAACAGGGCCTAACGCAAGACCAGTATAGCTAATGGTATTGAGTAATCCGAACACTTCCACGCGTTGACTCTCTGTTGTTACATCAGCAATTTGGGCACGTTGGGCAGGAACAAACAATGATTGTCCCGCTCCATGCAGCATGTACAGCAAGGCAAAGCTAAGTACCGAGTCAGCGAACATAAAACCTGCCATTGCTATACTTTGCATAATCAGAGCAAGTAACATCACGGGTTTACGGCCTAATCGATCGGTAATGCCGCCTCCGAGCAGTGTAACCATGATGTCGGTTAACGGCTGTAATCCGACTATAAGCATAGGTACTAGCACAGCACCATTTAATTTATCATGCAGATATAATAATAAAAATGGGGCAAGCATTGAGCCAGATAGGCTGGTTATGAATGCTCCAAACATTCTGATCCAGATGGTGATATGATAGCGGTGAGTCCAATTTTTTTTCAATGGATGACGTAATTTCATAACTTGATCCCCCTTTGTTTTGCTGATTGTATGGCATAAGGGAGACAAGAAAAAGAGAAGAAGAGAAAGCTCTACTTTTTCCTCTTTTCGTAAGGGGGAGACCCCGAATCATTTATATCAGGAGTCAATGATGAGAAATAGAGGTTGTAGTGGTCGTTGAACAAGGGAAAAGGAAGAGTCGATATGTATATCATAGATGATTTTGTTCGATTTCGAACGGAATTGATTCATATTCCATTAAAAGAGCCTATTTCGATTTCTCTTGAGCAAATTGCTACTCTGTTGTGCTGCACTACCCGGAATAGTAGGTTTATTTTGCAGAAATGGATTGCTCTTCAATGGATTGCATGGATACCTGGCAAAGGAAGGGGAAATCGTTCACAGCTTTCCTTTCTAGTTGAGCCAGATGAAATAGTAGTCAGCCATGCGCAACAGATGATTTATTCAGGACAGGTAGCAGAAGCACTGACCCTTATGCAAAAATATACGGTTACTCTGCCAAGGGCTAATGAACGATTCCAGCGATGGTTTCGAGGACAATTTGGATTACAGTGGGAACGGGAGCAAGAGCAAGGCAAACGGATCGAGACACTGCGTCTTCCTCTAGGTGAACCATTATCTGTAGTTGACCCTATCCACGCTTATTTACGCTCCGAGTGCCATATCAGTCAGCATATTTGTGAAACGTTGCTTCGCTATAATAAGACATCTGGAAGAATGGAATCTCACCTAGCCTACCATATCGAAAAGAATGAATCTGGGGATCGCTGGACGATTTTTTTACGCAAAGGAATCTTGTTTCACCACGGGCAGGAACTACTAGCAAGCGATGTCATTTATAGCTTTCATCGCTTAGCAAGGGAGAATTCTCCTTATCAATGGCTTACGCGAGAAATAAGTGAGATGATCGAGCGCGACGATCGAGTGATTGAAATAAGGCTTACAGGTCCTAATCATTTGTTTGATCGTTATCTAGGAAATGAGCATCTTGCCATTGTTCCAAGGGATTATGTAGAGCAGGTAGGTACCGATTTTGCTAGGATGCCGGTAGGAACGGGGCCGTTTAAACTTATTCGCAACGATGATGGCCTGGTCATACTTGAAGCCTTTGAAAGCTATTTCGGTTTTAGACCCCATCTGGATCGTGTGCAGTTTATTGCGTTGCAAAAAAAGACTGATGAAAACGAACAGATAACAACGTATGGTATGTGGTATGAAATGGATGAAGTAGTTAATGTAGAGCAAACAGGAGAGGGGGACAGCGGGGAGTGGCAAAGGGCAACGAGCGATGATTGGTGTGTTCAGTATCTAAGCTGCAATCAGCGAAAAACAGGACCTACGGCAAATCTTTCCTTTCGACAGGCGCTGCAACTGATTTTATCCCCCAAACAGATGCTGCACGAACTGGGAGGGGCACGCCATGAAGTAGCTACGTGCTTTGCTTCTTGGAAAAGAGATAGCTTACCGAAAGAAGAGAGCCAACGAGAATCTGAGCTGTGTCTTTTTGAGCATGTGCGTTTGTTACTACAACAAAGCAATTATCAAGGAGAATCTCTTCGTTTACATACTTTTACCGATCGAGATCATGTGGAAGATTGCGAATGGATTAAAGAGCAGTGTGCGATGTATGGGATAAGCATCGAAGTTCATTATTATGCGGTGAGTGAGTTACTGCGGCCTACCACTATTGAGCAGGCTGATTTGATTCATGATAGCGCCACAGTGGGCGATGATACCGAGCTGTCTTTATTAGAAGTTTTTTTATCATATAACAGTTTTATTTATTCTCATATGAAGGATGAGGATCGGCACAGCATTGACAGGGCGATTACTCACCTACAAAGCCTTCAATCGGGGATAGATCAACAGAAGGCAATCGCCGAAATCGAGCAAATGCTACAGAAACAGATAGCTTATCTGCCCCTTTACCGTAATCGGATAGGGTTAATGGTTGACCCGCGTCTGCACGGAATCAGAATTAATCGCCAAGGACATGTGGATTATCGTACATTGTGGTACAAGCATAGGAGTTAAGAGAATAGGTGATACAGAAAAGGAATGAAAAGTGACAGCATAATACCAACTGCTGTGACAACTAAGAAGCCTAACACAATATATAATATTTTTTCTACCACCCAAGGCAATCCAGAGTTTTGGCAGCCTTTTTTCTCTCGGAAAAATGTCATGAGAACGACAGCACTGGTAAAGATAATGGTATATCTCAGCACACGAAGGATGTATTCCATCCAAGTCAGATCTTGAGTAGTCATCCGACCAGAATATAGCGTGATTTCGCGCTTTTCAGGCACCAAGAGAATCATGATTGCTAAGCCAACAAGAAAGCCATATGTTGCACTTTTGACTAATTTATCTTCCATGAGGGAACCTCCTAGTCTCATTGCATCTATGACCATTTTAACAGTTTTTTCCTTGGGATTCATAGGAAAATGCGAAAAAGATCGTTTTTTGTAGAATTCGAAGTGGAAGCATCGAGGCTAGGAATGTATTATGGAGTGGACATTGTTTTTGAGGCAGTGCCTGAGAAGGAGGACTTACCGTGGCGAATTATGCCGACAGACGAATTTATTCCCCTTATATGATTTTTTCAAGGGAAGAGTGGAGGGGCCTGCGAAATGAAACGCCCTTATCCATCTGTGAAGAAGATTTAGCTGATCTAGAAGGGCTTAATGAGAAACTATCACTAGAGGAAATCAGTGAAATCTATCTGCCTCTCTCCAGGCTGTTAAATTTATATGTAGCAGCATCACAAGAGTTGTACAAGGCTGCCGATACTTTTCTGGGGAATCGTTCAGAAAAGGTACCGTTTATCATTGGAATTGCTGGTAGTGTCGCCGTTGGAAAAAGCACAGCAGCACGGGTGTTGTTATCCTTGTTGAAACGCTGGCCTAATCATCCAAAGGTGGAGCTGGTTACTACGGATGGCTTCCTTTATCCAAATGAGATTTTGGAAGAACGCGGGCTGATGAAACGTAAGGGCTTTCCGGAAAGCTATGATACAACAAAGCTGATCAATTTTTTAGCAGACGTAAAATCTGGCGTAAAAGAAGTGAGTTGTCCACTTTACTCCCACTTGACCTACAATATTTTGCATGATCAGGAGCAAATCGTTTCGCAGCCCGATATCTTGATTGTGGAAGGATTAAATGTCTTGCAGGTAGGACGTACGATGGATAATGAAAATATGCCTCAGGTGTTTGTCTCTGATTTCTTTGACTTCTCCATTTATGTGGATGCCGATGAAAAAGACATACGCGAGTGGTACTTGAATCGCTTTTTATTGCTAAGACAGACGGCCTTTCAGAAGCCGGCTTCTTATTTCCATCGATATGCGCAGCTATCGGATGAAGAAGCGCTGGATGTAGCAAATAACATCTGGCGGGAAATCAATGCAGTTAATTTACATAAAAATATTTTACCTACTCGTTATCGCGCTGATTTGATTTTGACGAAGGGAAAACAACATGCCATTAAACAGGTGATGCTACGAAAGCTGTGAGCTGACGCAGGTTTTGTCACAGAATATACAACTGTACGACATGACCTTACAATGATTGTCTTTTCCAAAAGTTATCAGTAAGATAAAAGAGGGACAGGTCTCTTACAAGAAACAGGGACTTTTTGTGTATGTACATAGGCGGAGCAAAGGCTCACGCTAAACCATAAGAAGGAGTTGTGTCACATGTCAGCCAATGAAGCATTGCTCACGTTGGAAGGATGGTTTACCTATCATGACTTCCGTAAAATGAACTGGGAAAAATGGAAAAAAGCATCTAGCGAAGAACGCCAAGCGGCTCTTGACGAACTAACTTCCCTCACGCGTGTATGGAATGATGCAGAATCCGAGACTGGTGGTAGCACGGCTGTTTATTCTGTACTTGGACATAAAGCCGATCTATGCTTTATCTTCTTACGCCCTACAATGGGTGAGCTTGATGAGTTAAAAACAGCGATCAATAAAACTCGCTTTGCAGATTATACAGAGACGGATTACTCCTACATCTCCGTGGTAGAGTTAAGCAACTATGTAAACAATCCTGGTCAAGACCCTAAAGCGAATCCGCATGTACGTGAGCGTTTGTATCCAATTCTACCAAAATGGAATCACTTCTGCTTCTATCCGATGAACAAAAAACGTGGAGAAAAAGACAATTGGTATTCCATGACAATGGACGAGCGTCGTGAATTGATGCAGACTCACGGATTGACTGGCCGTAAATATGCCGGTAAAATCAAGCAAATCATTGGCGGTTCTGTGGGCTATGACGATTGGGAATGGGGCGTTACCTTATTTGCTCATGACCCAATTGAATTGAAACACATTGTATATGAAATGAGATTCGATGAAGTAAGTGCTCGTTATGGTGAGTTCGGGACCTTCTTGGTCGGTAACTATCTAAATGAAGAAGCTCTACGAAAAATGTTTGCACTTTAAATAATGAATGTTCCTTTAAAAGAAACCGGTGAGCAAAGGCTTATCGGTTTTTTGCTTTTTTACCTTTTTGCACAATATCAGGTGGTCAGACCTGTTGGAATGGGGCAAACTGGTATATGATAGATACATAAGTGAACTGACAATCAATACGGCTCTAGCTAGAGCGATCATAGGCGGGGGACTAACCATGAGTATCAGTCAAGAAACACGTCAGGAAAAAGATTTTCTGGGAACAAAAGAGGTACCATTGCATGCTTATTATGGCATTCAAACGTTACGTGCTGTAGAGAATTTTCCGATCACAGGCTATCGTATTGATGGGGAGCTAATTAAAGCACTCGGCTATGTAAAAAAAGCCGCGGCTCTAGCCAATATGGAAGTAAAGCAGCTTTCTTCCAAATTAGGTGATCCAATTGTACAAGCTTCTCAGGAATTGATTGATGGCAAATGGCACGATCAATTTATCGTTGATCCTATTCAGGGTGGTGCCGGCACCTCTATCAATATGAACGCTAACGAAGTAATAGCAAACCGTGCATTGGAAATCATGGGTGCGGTGAAAGGCGACTATTTTTCCCTAAGCCCAAATACGCATGTAAACAAAGCGCAATCTACAAATGATGCGATTCCTACAGCCGTACATATTGCGGTTCTGCGTTTGATTAATCAGCTACTCGGTACTATGGAAGCGTTGCGAGATGCATTCATAGACAAGGCAAAGCAATTTGATCATATCATTAAAATGGGGCGCACTCATTTACAGGATGCTGTTCCGATTCGGATGGGCCAGGAATTCGAAGCATACAGCAGAGTATTAGATCGAGATATTAAACGAATTGGGCAGACTCGTCAGCACCTATATGAAGTAAACATGGGGGCAACAGCAGTAGGTACAGGGCTAAATGCCGATCCAATCTATATTGAGCGGGTCGTTAAAATTCTTGCAGAGCTGACCGAATTGCCATTGGTAAGCGCAGAAAATTTAGTCGATGCAACGCAAAATACTGATGCTTATACAGAGGTATCTGCGGCTCTGAAGGTCTGTATGATCAATATGTCTAAAATCGCTAACGACCTACGCTTACTGGCTTCCGGTCCTCGTGCTGGATTAGGTGAGATTAGCTTGCCTGCTCGTCAACCAGGCTCTTCCATTATGCCGGGGAAAGTAAATCCAGTAATGGCAGAGGTAGTGAATCAGGTAGCATTCCAAGTGATTGGGAATGATCATACGATTTGCTTAGCTTCTGAAGCGGGTCAATTAGAGCTGAACGTGATGGGGCCTGTACTTGTATTTAATCTGATTCAATCCTTGACCATTATGAATAATGTATTTACCGTATTCCAGAAAAACTGTCTGGAAGGTATTGAAGCAAATATAGAGCGGTGCCGCCAGTACGTAGAAAATAGCGTGGGCATTATTACTGCACTTAATCCGCATTTAGGTTATGAACCAGCAGCGCGTATTGCCAGAGAGGCAACCCTGACTGGTAGATCGGTACGTGAGCTGTGCCTAGACTACAATGTATTGACGGAAGAGGAGCTCGACATTATTTTAGACCCGTATGAAATGACGCATCCGGGAATAGCTGGGGCATCTCTTTTAGATCGCGAATAAAACGAAAAAGCAATATAATAAAAGTAACAACGCAACAATGAATGGGCGGTCAATTCCGATAAAAAACACGGAAATGATCGTCTATTTTTGTACTTGCCTAGAATAAAAGGACAAGGAGCGAGGCCAGATGCTTACTTTACAGCAAGCAGCAGCGGTACAGGCAACATTTGCTCACGAACTGATAACCGGAACAATGGTGCATGAAGCAGAGTTTTCGATACGTCAGCAACAGCTTCGAATGACAATTCGTCCTGAGCTTGCATTGGTGATATCACTCGATCGTTATCCTGATTTAGCAGTGAATCGGCCTGCTGGCTGGCGCCAAGAAATTGGACAAGAGTTACTCGTGGTATTGCATCAGGCTTTAGCTGTTCCTTTTGTATGGTGCTGGGTCTCAGAAGGTGTTATTGTCGTATTACTGGAGCTACTCGATGAGACAAAGAATAGGCAACAGCCTTTTGCTGATCAAAAGGCACGTCAGATTGCCTCTCAGATTGTTCAGCATGCTGATGAGAAAAGGATATCCGTCTCCATTGGCATGGGGGGCTTCTATGAAAATCCGCTGTATATGCAGCATTCCTATGAAGAGGCACAAATGGCTTTAAAGGATCGTTTTTTTCAAGGAAATCAGTTGATTTTGCCCATAAGAACGAAGCGAGATCGGGATAGCGGAAGCAGAAGAAATTCCTCTATACCTAGCAAAAATCGAGCAGATGTTATCGCAAGTGTGAGAATTGGCGATGAACACGCTACGCTAGAAGCCTTGCACAGGTTGCTTCAAGATAGGACGATGGTCGATCAGCAGGATGTGGAGAGCTTTCAATCGGAGGTCGTTGAAGTAATAACAGCTATGTCGAGAACGGTTCTGGAGCTAGGGGCAGATGCTTCCACTATTTTGGCGGAGAATGCACGATTTATTCAGGATCTCTATCAAACAATCCGCTATGACACTTTCCTGAAAAAAGTCGAGCGGTACAGCATACATTTGGTTCGGCAAGTAGAACAGCTAGGCATGAAAAAATATTCCCCTGTGATTAGAAGTGCTATTACGTATTTGAAGGAGCATCTGGGTGAAAAGATAGGATTGAAAGAAGTAGCACAAAATTGCTGTTTGAGTGTCTATCATTTTAGCCATCTTTTTCAACGAGAAACGGGATACAGCTTTCTTGAATACGTTCATCGCATGAAGCTGCAAAAGGCTGTTATCTATTTGGAAACAACAGATTTATCTATTAAGGAGATTGCCTTTGAACTAGGATTTGAGGATGCCAATTACTTTAGTCGCCTATTTAAAAAGCAAATGAACATGAGTCCGCGTGAATATCGTACAGCAAGATTGTGCTAGTTTTTCGCAAATTAGGCTAGATGCAACGTAAGCGCTTTCCGGTAAACTGAAATAAATAAACAGTTTTTTAGGAAAAGTCGCATAATTACAGACGGTGCTAGGCAACCATCCTAAGGGAAAGGGCTTTGATATCATCTGCTTCGATCCACTTAAAGGCTCATGGGAAGTGACGGTACGAGCTTTCCGAAATCAAAATATGTCCTTCTAAGCGGAATGTGCCCATCAATCGACAGTTAGCGAGCCCGTTGTGTTTGTAAGTCAATGTTTGCCTATACGAAAGGGGAATGTAGTATGACAACAACCAATAAAAGAGTAGTGCGAGCTCCGCGCGGCAATGAATTAAACGCGAAAGGCTGGGAACAGGAAGCGGCTTTGCGCATGCTGATGAATAACTTGGACCCAGAGGTTGCAGAATGCCCTGAGGATTTGGTTGTGTATGGAGGGATTGGTAAAGCTGCACGTAACTGGGCTAGTTTTGACAAAATTGTTGAATGCTTAAAAGAATTAGAAGCAGACGAGACATTGTTAATTCAATCGGGTAAACCAGTAGGAATATTCCGTACCCATTCTCAAGCCCCACGTGTGCTGTTATCGAACTCGGTGTTGGTTCCTGCTTTTGCAAATTGGGAGACATTCCGTGAATTAGATCAAAAAGGCCTGATGATGTACGGACAAATGACAGCAGGTAGCTGGATTTATATTGGAACACAAGGAATTTTGCAAGGTACGTATGAAACCTTTGCAGAAGCTGCACGCCAGCATAATCATGGCACGTTAAAAGGCACCATCACTCTAACAGCAGGCATGGGCGGCATGGGGGGAGCTCAACCATTAGCTGTTACGATGAATGAAGGTGTGGTCATCGCAGTTGATATTGACGCTGCTCGCATCCAACGCAGGATTGATACTCGTTACTGCGATGTGATGGTGCATGATTTAGATACAGCATGGCGGATGGCAACAGAAGCGAAGAACGAAGGCAGAGCCTTGGCCATTGGCTTGGTCGGTAATGCCGCAGAGATTTTTCCAGAGATGGTTGCACGTGGGCTAACGCCTGAATTCGTCACCGACCAGACCTCGGCACATGATCCTTTGAATGGATATGTACCCATCGGTTATGGATTAGAAGAGGCAAAATCATTAAGAGAGAGCGATTCAAATCAATACATTCAATTAGCAAAACGTTCAATGGCTACCCAAGTACGGGGCATGCTTGATTTACAAAAGGCAGGGTCGATCGTCTTTGATTACGGGAATAACATTCGTCAGGTTGCTTTTGATGAAGGGGTTGAGGATGCCTTTCAGTTTCCTGGATTTGTCCCAGCCTATATTCGCCCATTATTTTGTGAGGGCAAAGGGCCGTTTCGTTGGGCTGCTTTGTCAGGCGATCCACAGGATATTTATAAGACAGATGAGCTTGTGTTAAAGCTGTTCCCAGAGAACGAGCATCTCCGCCGTTGGATTACGATGGCCCAGGAAAGAGTAGCATTCCAAGGCTTGCCCGCCCGTATCTGCTGGTTAGGGTACGGAGAGCGTGTCAAAATGGGGCTTGCTATCAATGAAATGGTACGAAGCGGTGAGATTTCAGCACCAATCGTCATTGGACGAGATCACTTAGATTGTGGTTCTGTTGCTTCTCCAAATCGGGAGACAGAAGCAATGAAGGACGGCAGTGATGCAGTAGCAGATTGGGCTATTTTAAATGCGCTGGTCAATACCTCTGCGGGTGCAAGCTGGGTCTCCGTCCATCATGGCGGCGGTGTAGGAATGGGGTATTCCTTGCACGCAGGAATGGTAGTGGTCGCAGATGGTTCGTTGGAAGCAGAAGAACGACTGAAACGTGTACTTACAACCGATCCGGGCATGGGAGTTATTCGCCACGCTGACGCAGGCTATGAATTAGCCGTTAAAACAGCGAAAGAGCGTGGGGTTCGAGTACCGATGCTTGATATGTAAAAAGCAACGGAGTAAAGGGGAATAGGAGGAAAGCGTGATGTCGCAAATCGATTTGCTTGTTCATAATATCAAAGCACTCGTCACAATGGCTGGGCCAGCCGGGGCACGTTCTGGGGCTGAGATGAAAGAGATTGGATTAGTTCAAGACGGGGCAGTAGCCGTGGTAGATGGACGAATTGTGGCAGTTGGACGAGAAGAGGACGTGCAAAAACAAATCCAAGGGGCTGACATTTCTACAGAATGGGATGCAAAGGGAAAGCTAGTTACACCTGGATTAGTCGAGCCGCATACGCATTTGGTGCATGGGGGCTCTCGTGAGCATGAATTATCCCTTAAATTAAATGGGGCCAGCTATCTGGAAATTTTAGAAAAGGGCGGGGGAATCTTAAGTACGGTGCGAGCTACGCGTGCGGCTACTGAAGAGGAACTGTTTGTAAAGGCAAAGAAGAGCCTGGATCAAATGCTGCAATTCGGTGCAACTACCGTAGAAGCAAAAAGCGGCTATGGCCTTAGCGTGAAAGAAGAACTAAAACAGCTTCGGGTAACCAGTGCGTTACAAAAACTGCATCCAGTCGACTTAGTCTCTACTTTTATGGGGGCGCATGCAGTCCCCACCGAATATAAGGGACGAACAGATGAATATGTTGCTTTGGTTATTAACGAAATGCTACCTGAGGTAAAACGTTCTGGATTGGCTGAATTCTGTGACGTATTTTGCGAGCATGGGGTGTTTAGTGTAGAGCAATCGAGGGCTATTATGCAGGCAGCTCGTAAGCTTGGCTTTAGATTGAAGCTTCATGCAGATGAAATTGAACCGTTGGGGGGAGCAGAATTAGCCGCCGAGCTAGGCTGCATTTCTGCTGAGCATTTGTTAGCGGCAAGCGATGAGGGATTACTTGCGATGAAGGAAGCAGGTGTTGTAGCAGTCTGCTTGCCAGCAACCTCCTTTAATCTTCGACTGAGTAAGCATGCTCGCGCTAGAAAAATGATCGAGTTAGGTGTTCCTGTTGCCCTTTCCACTGATTACAATCCAGGCAGTTCACCTACAGAGTCATTGCAGCTTGTGATGACGCTAGGCTGCCTAAATCTGGGGCTGACACCAGAGGAGGTATTGACGGCCATGACGATCAATGCCGCTCATGCGATTGGACGTGCAGAACAGGTTGGAAGCCTTGAAGTGGGTAAACAGGCGGATTTGGTCATCTATGATGCGGATAATCTTGCATATCTGCCTTATCATTTTGGCATCAATCACGTCAAAACCGTTGTGAAAAATGGGCAGATTGTGGTGCAGGATGGGAAAGTGGCTTATGAGTAAAACGGAAAACACATAAAGCTTGAGAAAAAGACGTCAATTCTTGAAAAGGGATTGACGTCTTTTGGTAGTTCTTCCTTTCACTTTCATAGCGTGTGTAGGCAACGGAGTCCCAGCTATTATCCTTTTGAGTTCTTGCTAGCTTTCTATTTTTGTGAAATCCTCTTCCAATATTACTTTTAAAAAGGTTACTTATTTTCTATGTAATAGTCGGCATATATCAGCAAAGGTTACAAAATTGCCGAAATATATTTTTTATTCCAGAAAGGCTCAGCCCGAATTGTGAACATGTTAAGAGAAAGTGTTCACTCCTCTTATGAAATAGGCAATAGGAAACAGATAGAGAAGGATATATAATTTTACTTATATCTTTTTAACATAAAGGAGCGTTTCAGTGAAAAAACAAATTGCTTGGGTAACAGATAGTACGGCCTATATACCTGCTGACCTTCGGGAAAAGCACGATATTTATGTCGTGCCACTCGAAATTATTTTCTCCGACGGTACCTACCGAGATGGCCTCGATATGACGCCTGAGCAACTGTACGAAAAAATCGAGAAAACGCAAGAAGTTCCGAAGACCTCTCAACCCTCGCTGGGCAATTTTGTGGAGTTATATGAGACTCTCAAACAAAAATATGATTGTGCGATTGCTGTACATGTATCGAGTAAGCTAAGTGGAACACTTAATGCCAGCCAGAGTGCGGCCAAGTTGGCGGAGTTTCCAGTAGAGGTCGTAGATTCTAAAACGATGTCCTATCCCATTACACATATGATTCTGCAAGGAATGAAAATGGCAAAAACGAGAGCTACACCAGAGAAGATCGCAAGCTCGTTGCGTCTTATCGCTGAGAAAACGGAGAGCTACATCCTCCTCGGAAGTCTTGATCAATTTTATCGCGGGGGACGGATGAATGGAGTACAGTTTTTCATGGGTAATCTACTTCAGATCAAACCAATTCTGCGTATCAGAGATGGTATTTTTGAAGTCTATGAAAAAATTAGAACGGAAAACAAAGCGATTGTCCGCATGCTAGCACAGCTTGATCAAGCAATGCAGAAACAACAAATTAAGAATGTACAAATTCTACACGGGAATGTAATGGAAAAAGCTCAGGCTCTCAAAAAGCGAATAAAAGAGAAGTATCAGGATGTAGAAGTGATGATTGGACCTATTAGTTCCACGATTGGTGTGCATGCCGGGCAGGGAACAATAGCGCTATCATGGATTAATGAATAGTCTGAATACAGTATATTCATGAATAGTAAAAGGGAGCGAATATGCTCCTTTTTTCTTTTGTTTTAGGCGAAATTTCTTTTATTACTTCTGATTTTATGAGACAGAATTGTCGTTATAAAGCAGTTTCTACCAGTGATCACTTTCACTTGACACCCTATCTGTGACCGGGTATATTTGTGTTGTAAGATTGTGAAACCGGTTACATTTATGAAAAAACGGAACACTATGAGATTTTATGCATGTATTTTTTGGATTTATTTGGTCTTATATCGTTCATATGAAACCGGTTACACATATAGATGGTTACGAATGTGGAGTGACGGATGATGGCAACGATTCGCGATGTAGCAAAGCTGGCAGGTGTATCTGTGGCAACCGTTTCTCGTGTGCTTAACAAAACAGGCTATGTAAATGTAGAGACGGGTCGCAAGGTTGAAAAAGCAATTCAACAGCTCCAGTATGAGCCCAACTCGGTCGCGCGAGGTCTGGCGGGTAAGCGCACAAGTACAATTGCTTTTATTTTGCCAGATATCACGAACCCATTTTTTTCAGAGATGGCGCGCGGTGTGGAGGACAAAGCCAGAGAATTAGGCTATATGGTGATCTTATGTAACTCTGATGATCAGGGGCACAAGGAAAAAACATATATTGAAGTTCTCAAGAAAAAATATATTGATGGCATCATTATCGCTTCCCAAACCTTGAGCAGTGAAGACATTCAAAAGATGCAACAGGATCAGATTCCCCTGGTGGTCATGGACCGTGCCCCCGAGAATCAACATTGTTCTGTTATTAGATGTAACAACTACGTGGGGGCAAAGGAAGCTGTAGCTCATTTAGTGGAGCAGGGCTGTCGCAAGGTTGGACACATCTATGGCCCGCAGGAATTAATTACTGCCAGGGAGAGAATGCTTGCCTATGAAGAAAGCGTTCAAGGATTTTCCTGGTACTCGCCAAGCTTAATGGAACCGGGATATTTTCAATTAAATGGTGGCCAAGAAGCAGTTAAGGAATTACTGAGAAGGCATCCCGATATTGATGGTATTTTTGTCGGAAATGATTTAATGGCCATTGGAGTGCTAAAAGGCTTGAATCAGCTTGGCAGAAGAGTGCCAGAAGATGTAGCTGTATGCGGATTTGATGGCATTGCTCTGGCCTCAATGACGATTCCAGAATTAACAACAGTAGCTCAACCGATCTACGAGATGGGGGAGCTAGCAGCACTTACGTTAACTCAGCAAATAGAGAGCACAAAGCCATTACCGAGTGTATTTGAACTAGAGCCGATTTTTATTGAGCGCAGTTCAACCAGAAGGGAGCCATTAGCATGAAACCACCACGCATAGCTGTCATTGGCAGTCTTAACATGGATGTTGTAGTAGAAGCACCTCGTCAGCCAAAAATGGGAGAGACAATCAGCGGAGATCATGTTCATTTTATCCCTGGGGGGAAAGGAGCGAATCAAGCGGTTGCTTGCGCACGTTTAGGGGCCCAGACATCCATGATTGGTTCATTAGGCAGAGATGCATTTGGAGATTCCTTGGAGCAAGCGATGAAGCAGGAAGGAATTCAGGTAAGTACGATAAAACGTGTTGAAAATGCTCCGACCGGCATCGCCTCCATTTTACTCGCTGAAGGAGATAACCAAATTATTGTAGTGGCAGGGGCCAATGCGCATACCTCTATGACGGATGTTGATCTGCATGCTGATACGGTAAAGGCGGCGGACATTGTGCTACTACAGTTGGAAATCCCCATCGAGACAGTTGTTCACACGGCAAAGCTAGCTAAAGAAGCCGGGAAAACGGTCATCTTAAATCCGGCGCCAGCGCAGAAGCTTCCAGATGAATTATTTGGCTATATCGATGTCATGACACCTAATGAATCAGAATTGTATCTTTTGACAGGGCTGGAACAAAATCAAGCGACAGACAAAGCAACAACACGGTCTGCTGCAATGAAGGCACTCCATGCAAAAGGAGTGAAGCATGTGGTTACCACACTTGGAGCCACGGGTTCTGCCTACTTAATGAATGGCGAGACCTTTGGGACGATTGCTAGTCATAAAGTGCAGGTCGTCGATACCACAGGGGCCGGTGATTCTTATAACGCAGGGCTCGCCTATGCACTAGCCTCTGGACAGAGCATTCCAGAAGCTGTTGAGTTTGCTAGCATTGTCTCGGCACTTGCTGTAACGAAGCTGGGAGCACAGCAGGGAATGCCTACAATGAAGGAAGTCCTAGCGTTTCAATCTAAGGAATAGCTTCTTGCTAGACGTGACAGGTTGGGGTCGCAACAGCTACAGCTACAGCTAGGGAAATTCTTACACAGCTAAAGGGTGAGAAACATGAAGAAAATCGGGATCATGAATAGTGAAATATCAACTATCATCAGTAAGCTGGGACATACAGACCGCATTGTCATTTGCGATGCGGGCCTGCCGATCCCAGATGGGGTGAAGCGAATTGATGTGGCCCTCAAGGCAGGCTTGCCAAGCTTTCTGGATGTGCTGCAAGTAATATTAGAAGAAATGCAGGTGGAGCGTATCCACTATGCGAACGAGATGATCGAGGTTAGCCCTGCTCTTTATGAAAAAATGAAACAGGAGCTTCCTCACGTAGAAGAAAACATCATCAGTCATGAGGAATTTAAAAAACGGACGAATGAAGCGAAAGCAATCATACGTACCGGAGAGTGCACGCCATATGCCAATGTGATTTTAGAAGCTGGAGTTACTTTTTAAAGGCGGTGTGAACGTATGACAGATCTATTGTTAGAAATGAAAGGAATCTGTAAGTCGTTTCCGGGTGTCAAGGTGCTTGATCAGGTTGAATTGACAGTGCGTCCAGGTGAGCTGGTAGCGCTAATGGGTGAGAATGGTGCAGGTAAATCTACTCTTATGAAAATCCTAGGTGGCATTTATACCAAAGATAGTGGTTCTATCACGGTTAAAGGTCAGCCTGTACCGGAGATGACCACGAAGTTAGCCGCTGAACTGGGGATTGGAATCATTCATCAAGAATTGAACCTGATTTCCCATTTATCTGTAGCCGAAAATATTTTTTTGGGACGCGAATTTACCTATGGAAAAACCAAATTTGTGAATTGGAAAAAGCTACGACAGGAAGCAAAGGTATATCTAGACAAATTAGGCATTCAGGTTGATCCCGATACCAGGGTGGGCGATTTATCGGTTGGCCAGCAACAAATGATCGAAATCGCTAAAGCGCTTTCATTGCAGGCGGACATCCTTGTATTAGATGAACCAACCGCAGCTCTTACCAATCGTGAAATCGATGCTTTGTTTGAGGTCATTTTCTCTCTTAAAAATAAAGGGGTAGGCATGATTTACATCTCGCATCGGATGGAAGAAATCTTTCAGGTTAGCGATCGCATTACAGTTCTTCGTGACGGTCAGTATGTTGGCACGAAAGTAACGGCTGAGACAAACATGGACGAGCTGGTCAAAATGATGGTAGGTAGAGAAATTACAGATCGCTTTCCAAAGGTAAAGGTGTCCCTTGGCGAAGAGAAGCTGCGCGTAGATCATCTATCTGTTAAAGGCAAACTGACGGATATCTCCTTTGCAGTAAAAGCTGGCGAAATATTGGGATTTGCCGGATTAATGGGAGCAGGCCGTTCGGAGGTTGCTAAAGCTATTTTTGGACTTGAACGGGTGGAGGCAGGGAGCATAAAAGTAGAAGGCAGGTCTGTAGCTATCAACAAGCCCAAGGATGCTATTGCGGCAGGAATTGCCTTTGTAACGGAAGATCGAAAAGAAGAGGGCTTGGTTCTGTCCTTATCGGTTCGTGAAAACATAGCGTTGCCTAATCTATCCAGTCTCTCATCCTTTGGGGTCCTTTATAAGCAGAAGGAAGTGCAACTAGCAAGAGAGACAATCGATAAATTAGTAGTGAAAACGCATAGCAGTGAGCAACGGGTTGGTTCGTTAAGCGGGGGCAATCAGCAAAAGGTTGTGATTGGAAAATGGCTGGCTACCGCTCCAAAGATTTTAATTTTAGATGAGCCAACGCGCGGAGTAGACATTGGAGCCAAGAAAGAGATTTATGATTTGATGAACCGTTTGGCACAGGAAGGTGTCGCGATCATCATGATCTCTTCAGAATTGCCTGAGGTCTTAGGAATGAGCGATCGAATTATCGTTATGCATGAAGGAAAAATAACGGGTGAATTCTCAAGAGAAGAAGCTACTCAGGAAAGCATTATGCACGTAGCAACAGGAGGAGGTCATTTCATTGCAAGCACAAACGAAACCAACGCTTACGCTTAAAGGCAACTTTTTGCAACAAATGGGACCGTTACTGGGACTGTTTCTGTTAGTGATTATCCTGTCCATCGTCAGCTCTGATTTTTTAACGGTAAGCAATATATTTAATGTCCTACGCCAGGTTTCAATTAATGCGCTGATTGCATTTGGAATGACCTTCGTTATTTTAACAGGAGGCATTGATCTGTCCGTAGGCTCTACCCTAGCTTTATCCAGCGCATTGTCAGCAGGGCTGATGGCTAGTGGAGGCGATCCGTTCCTAGCAATTGTGGTTGGAATATTGGCAGGCTTGGTAATGGGGGCATTCAATGGGATTTTGGTCGCAAAGGGAAATGTAGCTCCTTTTATCGCGACATTGGCAACCATGACAGTTTTTCGAGGATTAACGCTAGTTTATACAGAGGGCAAACCAATCACAGGACTGCCAGATAGCTTTGGATTGGTAGGAAAAAGCTTCTTTTTACAAATTCCGATGCCAGTTATCTGGATGTTACTTTCCTTTGTCGCCTTGTATTTCATTTTAAAACATACAACATTTGGCCGACATGTCTATGCTTTAGGAAGCAATGAGGAGGCAACTAGATTATCAGGGATTTCCACCACGAAGGTTAAAATTTGGGTATATTCTATCAGCGGCTTGTTCGCATCCTTAGCGGGTATTATTTTGACCTCCCGTCTTAACTCTGCTCAACCAACGGCGGGAACATCTTATGAGCTAGACGCCATTGCGGCAGTTGTTCTAGGGGGAACCAGTCTGTCTGGTGGTAAAGGCTGGCTTGTTGGTACCTTAATCGGGGCCATGATTATCGGTGTGCTAAACAACGGTCTGAACCTGTTGAATGTATCATCATTCTATCAACTGGTGGCCAAAGGGGCAGTCATTTTGATTGCCGTTTTGCTGGATCGTTCTAAAAAATAAATGAATGAGAAAAAGGAGAGGTTTCGACATGAAGAAGTACGTGAAAGTAGCATTGGCATCCACTATGCTTTTATCTGTACTAGCAGGCTGTTCCACCCAATCCAGCTTAGAGGACAACAAGGCACCAGCTCCTGATGCGAAAAAAGAAGGTGTCACCATCGGGCTCTCTATCTCTACTTTAAATAACCCATTCTTTGTAACATTAAAAGAAGGCGCAGAAAAGGCAGCCAAGGAGGCAGGGGTAAATCTGATTGTCGTAGATTCTCAGGATGATACTGCTAAGCAAATTAGTGGAGTAGAGGATTTAATCCAGAAAAAAGTAGATGTCATCTTGGTTAATCCAACCGATAGCGCAGCTATTTCCACAGCAGTTGAATCAGCCAACACAGCGAATATCCCGGTAGTTACGGTAGACCGTGCTGCAGAAGGTGGGAAAGTAACCGCACATATCGCTTCCGACAATGTGAAGGGCGGAGAAATGGCTGGTCAATTCATACTAGATTCCCTAGGCGGTAAAGGGAACGTGGTTGAGCTGGAGGGTATCCCTGGTTCCTCGGCGGCGCGTGATCGGGGTACAGGCTTCCACAAGGCGGTAGACAATAAAGATGGTCTAAAAGTCACAGCTTCTCAACCAGCAGATTTCAATCGTGCAAAAGGCATGAGTGTTATGGAAAACATTTTACAAGGAAATAAAAACATCCAAGCTGTGTTTGCTCACAATGATGAAATGGCTTTGGGCGCGTTACAAGCATTGGAGGCAGCGGGTTTAAAAGAAGTGAAGGTAGTAGGTTTTGACGCTACTGAGGATGCGGTTGCTGCTGTAAAGGATGGAAAACTGGCGGCAACTGTAGCGCAAAAACCATCTGAGATCGGTAAAAAAGCGGTAGAGACTGCCATTAAAGTATCCAAGGGTGAAAAGGTAGAAGAATTTATTCCAGTTGATTTGGAATTAATCAAAAAATAGCTGGCCCACTCTCATAGCATTTGATGATTAATAGAATAGGACACCAGGTGAAACGTAAATTTTGCCTGGTGTTTTTATTTTTGTGTAAAATGACCCTATTTTTGTTCAGCAGAAATTTCGATAAATAACGTATATACAAGAAGTTAGGAAGGGAGACACTATTACACGAATGGAGTGTCAAACAAAGAATAATCCATTGCATGCTGCAAATAGTCAAAAATGTGATTGTGATATTCAGGCACTAGAAAAAATCCTGCTGGACATTTCTACAGTAACAAAAGAAACACAGCGTTTGGCCAAACAGACTATGTTGAATAGTGAACGAATAAATGATCACGACAATGAAGCTTCTTTGGCTATAAAAGAGTCTGTGAAGCAATTGCTGGACAAGTCTGCCGTCATCTGGCACGAATGCAAGGAAGCAGTTAATAAGATTTACCTAGACATACAAACATATAGCACTCTAGTAGAACCAATGGAACCGAAGAAAAATGAAGCAAGGAACCTATTTTTACAACATGGAGTAACGACTACAATAATATATGAAATGCTGCAACAGGCACATCGGGAAATAGAGGAAATATTTCTAGCTGTGCAGAATATAACCACCAAAACCAATTTCTTGCTAAAAATAATAGAAATAAGTCAATTGGCAGCAAAGCATACTAGTAAGAAAAGAGAACTGATAGGCGCCGAGGGTTTACGTCTAAATGACTACATAAAATAGCGGTTATCGGTAATGACAAACAAGAATTACAGCCCTATCTTACAATGTTCATTTGTTGCTCAAGGAGCTTTGTCAATCAGCCAACATATCCAAAAGAGTCCCGTGTAAATAAGGAAGTATGGGTATGATAAAGGCAGAAAGATCTGTTTAACATAGCAAGGATATAATTGGTTTACGTAGTGGGAGAGAGAAATGTAGAGAAACCAAAAAGCTTTTTACAGAGAAAAAAGGAGTGGTGTGTATGGTAGCTTGGCTACGACAATCTCAAAGTGCTTCCGTTGTTTTATTATTGGTTCGTCTTTATTTGGGGTATACCTGGATTACCTCTGGTTGGGGCAAGTTAAGCGGGGGAGGCTTTGCGACAGAGGGCTTCTTAAAAGGAGCGATTGAAAAAGCGACTGGTGATCATCCTTCTGTTCAAGCCTGGTGGGCTGCTTTTCTGGAAAATTTCGCATTGCCGGGAGCTTCCTTTTTCAATTTCTTAATTCCTTGGGGAGAATTCCTGGTAGGACTTGCGTTATTACTAGGGCTGTTCACCACATTTGCTGGATTAATGGGCATTTCTATGAATTACGCATTCTTATTTAGTGGTACAGTCAGTATTAATCCATATTTGATTTTATTAACCACGTTTATTTTAGTTGCTGGTCGCAATGCTGGATACTTTGGTTTAGATCGACTAGTACTTCCATATTGGGATAAAAAACGAGGCAGAGAGCAAATGAGGCTTCGTTAAAGCATATCGTTAGCTAGAAGGTCCTATAAAGATGATAAGTTATGATTGACTTTTATCAACTTTATAGTAAAATGAATGTGAAGCGAATAATGCGTTTACAGGCGTGTTACTGTTACAGACAGGCATGAGCCACACAAAGGATTTTTCTTTCTTGTTTCTTCATGGAGAAAATCTGATGTTGGCTCTTTTTTGGCTTTATGACTGTTGCAGGATACGCAGGGATTCTCAATGCAAGTTCGTAATTCTGATCTATGGTGGTGTCTGCGTGTACAAAAGCCAAGATTATAACATAAGTCGAATTTTAAGCAATAACGTCGTCTTGGTAAGCGATCCAACTGTGAATACAGAAATGGTCTTGCTTGGTAAGGGTCTTGGATTTGGGCAAAAAGCAGGCAACCCGATTGCGAAGAATGATGAACGTATTGAGAAGCGCTTTCGAATGGAAAATGAGCTTCACTTAAATCAGTTCCAATCGCTTCTGACCCAAATTGATCAGTCGGTGATTGAAATTGCAGAAGAAATCATTTCATGGATTTGTGATGAAATGACGCCTGAGATCAATGAATTAATTCACGTTGCTTTACCTGACCATATCCAGTTTGCTGTGCATCGCTTGTCAAGCGGTATGGAAATTGTAAACCCTTTCCTATTCGAGATTCAGGCGCTGTATCCGCAGGAATTCATCCTTGCTGAACGAGCGGCGGCCTTAATCGAAGACACCTTCACGACTACGGTTCCAGAAAGTGAAATCGGATTCTTGGCTCTGCATATTCACTCGGCTGTTAGCTACATTCCAGTAGCGCAGACAGTGAAGCATACGAACCTCATCCTACAGATGATTCAGATGGTGGAAGAGCGTTTAACATTGAAGGTAACGAAGGAAAGCTTGCATTATACTCGAATGATTACGCATTTCCGCTTCGTTCTAGAACGATTGATGGAAGGCAAAACAATAGAAAATCCTTTATTGGATCGCGTGAAAACGATGCTTCCTGAGGCATATGAGCTTGCTTTGCAATTAGGAGAGCTCATTTCACGAAAGTTAGATGTTAAAGTCCCTGAGGACGAAGTGGGATACATGGCTATGCATTTGTTCCGCTTGTTTCAACTCGTAAAGGACAAAAAAGAATAATTGTCTTTTCACAGCGTGTTACTAGTTCGACTAGGCATGAGCAGTGGAGGATGGAGTATCCTAAATGATATCAATTTGTTTAGGCATACCCATTTTTCTATGCTCATGCCTTTTCTATTTGATAAAGTCAGTGAACACCTAAGGAGGCCCTATATGTTTAGCAAATTATTTTCTCGTAAAAAAGAAGTTCAGCCAACTCAACTGCTAGCTCCCCTTACTGGTAAGGCAGTTCATTTAGAAGAAGTACCAGATCCTGTTTTTTCTCAAAAAATTGCTGGTGATGGCTTAGCTATCGACCCAACAGAAGGTGTTCTGGTAGCACCTGTTGATGCGAAGGTCGTTCATTTGTTTAACACCGGACATGCAATCGGATTGCAGACAGCTAATGGTGCTGAAATCTTGATGCATATCGGTATTGATACTGTTAACTTAAACGGCGAAGGTTTCTCCGCAAAAGTAACGACCGGTCAAGATGTAAAAGCGGGTCAGACCCTGATTGAATTTGATTTAGATATCATTAAAAACGCAGGGTACCCTGTAATCACACCAATTATTATTACAAATAGCGATGCTGTTGAAAGCATGACACAATTTGTAGGTGCTTCTGTGACTCGTGGTCAGGAAAAAGTTCTTGAAGTAACGCTAAAAGCTTAATCCTTTTAAACAACTATACATCTTGTAGATAGTGAGGGATAAGTAATGAGGGTAATTGTATCAGAGAATTATCAGGAACTAAGCAAAAAAGCTGCTGAAATCATGGTAGAACAAATAGAAAACAAACCTACATCTGTGCTTGGCTTGGCTACAGGAAGCACGCCAATAGGGATGTATAAAGAATTAATCAGCATGCAGCAGGCAGGAAACGTTGATTTTAGTCAAATCACCACGTTTAACCTAGATGAATATGTGGGGCTGACTGCTGACCACGATCAAAGCTACAGCTATTTCATGTGGGATAACTTGTTCTCACATGTAAATATTAAAAAAGAACAAACGAATATTCCATCAGGTATCTTTACCGATGCGAAGGCAGAGTGCTCCCGATACGAGAAGGCAATGGAAGAAGCAGGTGGTGTTGATATCCAAATATTGGGTATTGGTCATAATGGACACATTGGCTTTAATGAACCGGCTCAAGCGTTCACATTATCTACTCATGTAGTAGAACTTGCGTCTGAGACCATCGAAGCAAATGCTCGCTTCTTCTCTGATATATCCGAGGTACCTAAGCAAGCTGTGACGATGGGGATTGGTGGGATTATGAAGGCTCGCCACGTCCTATTACTAGTAAATGACAAGAGTAAAGCGGAAGCTGTCCGTCATTTATTCACAGGCATAGTTGATCCACAAGTGCCTGTATCCATTTTACAGCTACATCCTAATTTAACCGTATTGGTAGATCGTGCAACGGCTGAGCTATTGCCTTTGCAAGACGAATCCAGAGAGGCTATTCTTCAAGGCTAACGCATACAACAAGCGATATGATGTGAAACCTTATGGACGCCATGAGGTTTCACTGCTCATATATAACTTCAAAAGGAGGAAATGATATGTTGGCTTTTCTTCAAAAGATTGGTAAAGCTTTGATGCTTCCGGTCGCAACCTTGCCAGCTGCCGCTCTATTGCTACGTTTTGGAGCGATCGACTATGTTAAAGACTTTAACATGGGCACCACTGGTGAATTTTTAAATCATTACATCGCTCCATTCCTGAAAGCAGGCGGTTCTGCTATTTTTGATAACTTACCTTTAATCTTTGCTGTCGGGGTAGCCATTGGTTTGGCAGGAGACGCAGTTGCCGCTTTAGCAGCAGTAATTGCACAATTGGTTTTACTTAATGTATTGAAAGCGGTTCCACCTGCATTCGCTTTCATTGACGATGCAATGAAATTGGACATGGGCGTACTAGGCGGTATTATGTCCGGTGGTTTGGCTGCTTACTTCTACAACAAGTACCACAATATCAAGCTTCCCGATTGGTTAGGCTTCTTTAGTGGTAAACGGTTTGTTCCAATTATTACATCCTCTACCATGGTCGTGTTAGGTTTGCTGCTTGGTCTTGTATGGGGTCCTGTCCAAGAGGCGCTTAATTCATTTGGTAATACGGTTGTAAGTATGGGGGCTGTAGGTAGTGGTATCTTTGGTATCGCGAACCGTGTACTAATTCCATTTGGTTTGCACCATGTTATTAATACGATCGCTTGGTTTGAAATTGGAACGTTTACAGATGCGGCTGGTGAAATCGTAAAAGGTGACTTGAATCGCTTCTTTGCGGGAGATCCATCTGCCGGACTATTTATGACAGGCTTCTTCCCAATCATGATGTTTGCGATGCCGGCGATCGCACTTGCAATCGTTCACACAGCGAAGCCTGAAAACCGCAAAACGGTGGCTTCTATCTTCTTAAGTACAGCAATCGCGGCGTTCTTGACAGGTATCACGGAGCCAGTAGAATTTGCATTCATGTTTGCTGCTCCATTACTATATGGTATCCATGCCGTTTTAACAGGAGCCATTGCCTTTATTATTGTTGAATTAGGCGTACGACTAGGATTTGGATTCTCGGCTGGTTTGATCGATTACGTTGTTAACTTTAAATGGTCGCAAAAACCACTTCTGCTTTGGCCGATTGGTCTTGCTACCTTCGTCCTTTACTACTTCTTGTTCCGTATCATGATTAAGAAGCTGAACCTGAAAACGCCTGGCCGCGAAGATGATTTCGCAGCAGCGGCCGATGGGAATACGGCTAAAACCAATGAGGCTATGAGAGATAAAGCAGAAAAAGTATTATCAAATATCGGTGGAAAAGAAAATATCAAGAACATTGATGCATGTATTACTCGTCTGCGTTTAGTAGTAAACGACGACCAAAAGGTAAATGATGCAGCCTTGAAGCAGCTAGGTGCAGCAGGTGTGATGCGCTTAGGTCAAGGTAGTGTACAAATTGTTTTTGGTACACAATCCGAGATTTTAAAAGATGAGATTAAAAAACTATAATCATCATAAAAATAGCACGGTAAAGAGGGCATGATCCGATAAGGGTCCTGCCTTCTCTTTTTATCTCTTTATAAACTGGTGCATGCATGGTTTGAACGAAGCCATCTCTTACATAATGATAAAAGGTAAGTCGTTGAACTCTTGCCGTTTTTGATGCATAGTAGTCAATTACCATGCTAAAGTAGAAGGAATAAACCAATAAGCGTACCAAAAGGGAGTGAAGGTAGCATGATACTCGAAGTAATTGCAACTACGCTAGATGATGCAAAGCGAGCAGAAGCAGGCGGAGCGGATCGATTGGAGTTGATCACAGGTATTAGGGAAGGAGGACTTACCCCTAGCTACGGTCTCATAAAAAATGTAGTTGATCAGGTGAAAATTCCCGTACATGTGATGGTGCGTCCTCATAGTCAATCCTTTGTTTATACGACAAACGACATAGATGTGATGCTCAAAGATATACAAACTATCAGGGAACTTGGTGCATCAGGTGTGGTTCTGGGAGCTTTAACGCCAGATCATCACATTGATTTTCGAGCATTAGAGACTTTATTAACGGAAACAGGACATATGCATGTTACATTCCATCGGGCATTTGACGAGGTAGAGGATCAAGTAGCAGCGCTTGAACAATTGCTGCATTATAAACAGATTGATCGCATTCTAACATCTGGTGGCAAGTCAAGCGCCCTGCAAGCAGTAGATCAGATGAAAACGTTGGTAGAGCGAACTGCTTCTACACACGTAACCATACTAGCGGGCGCCGGCTTAACCATTGAGACTGTGTCTGATTTTGTAAAAGAAACAGGTGTTAGGGAGGTTCATTTTGGCACGGGAGTAAGGCAGGATGGACAAGCGTTGAAACCAGTCGATACCCAATTAGTAGCGTTAGTAAAGAATAAATGAAACGGATGAAAGCTATAAAGACAGAGGGAGGGTTAACATAATGAAGAAACGACCGTTTAACATCGAAGTGCGTCGACAGATGATGGGGGATGATATCGTCTACCTGATAGGTGGGGGAGTGGTACATATTGGTGCAGTTGCGACCGCTTATTGGCAGGATGAGCAGGTAAAAGTGGAGCTTATCACTTTACCTGGTCATAAGGAAGATCAATTGGCGCTTGAATGTGCAAGTCTAGCTTGTGAACACCAAAAATGCACAGTTACCGCTATTGTAGGCATTCATATAGATCAAGCCAGCAAGGAAGAAATCATGCTGGCAGTAAAGACAGCTCGTGAAGCGATGCATGAAGAGCTTTTTGGAGAAACAAAATAGGTAGTAGTCCCCCTTTTTCCAACTGTCATAGAACTGAAAAAAGTTAGTTCCTTTTTTCACGTTATAATAGACGGATGCGAAAGGGGGATTTTGTTTTACATGAATGCACGATTTTTCAAGATGAAAAGAGGAAGCAAGCATCCTAGAGAATTAAACGTCTTCGTCTTGTTGCTAGGCATTTTATTATTAGCAACTGTACTTACGTATATAGTACCTGCTGGAGAATATGCCCGCGTTGAAGTTGATGGGCGCAACGTGATCAATCCCGCTAGCTTTCACTTTCTGCCATCTGAGCCTGTCCATCCATTTGATACACTGATTAGTATTCATAAAGGGATGGTAGAGACTGCCGACATTATATTCTTTGTCCTTATAGTCGGAGGAACATATGGAATTATTACATATTCTGGCGCAATGGAAGCTTTGGTAGTAGTCATGGCACGTAAATTGGGGAATCAGGAAAAGTGGCTCGTTCCACTGATGATGCTATTCTTTGGCGTCTGCGGTTCTTTAATGGCGATGGCTGAGGAGACCCTGCCCTATCTAGCATTGCTTATTCCGGTGGCTTTGGCATTAGGCTTTGATGTCATTACAGGCGCCGCGATTGTACTAGTAGGGGCCCAAATCGGTTTTAGTACCGCTCTTATTAATCCTTTTACTATAGGTGTTGCTCAAAAGATAGCAGAGCTTCCACTGTTCTCTGGCATGAGCTTTCGAATTGGGCTATTCGTGGTTCTATACATCGTTAGTGTTACCTTTGTATATCGTTATGCGATGAAAGTGAAGAGAGATCCGTCTAAAGGCTTCTTTGTGGAGAATAGCTTTGGTAAAGAGATGAATCATAGTCATTTTGCGACTTCTACTTTGCAGGCTGCAAAAAATCAAAAGGGTGAGGACCCTAAAATATTTCTCTTGAAGCACAAGCTTGTTCTGCTTAGCTTTATGCTGACATTAGGTACAATTGCCTTTGGTGTCATCAAGCAAGGGTGGTTTATTTCGGAGATTGCCACCATCTTTTTATGTTTAGCGTTGGTATCTGGTTTGATTTGTCGTATGAGTGGAAATGAATTTGTTACTTGCTTTATGAGAGGAGCAGCAGATTTATTAGAAGGGGCACTAATCATTGGGATGGCCCGGGCGATCTTGCTGGTTCTGACAGAGGGGCAGGTAATGGATACGATTTTGTTCTATTCAGCTCAAGCGATTCAGCAAGTACCCTCCTCTTTAACAGCTACGGGCATGTTTATTCTGCAATGCTTGTTAAACGTGATTGTCCCGTCGGGGAGTGGGCAAGCGGCACTAACAATGCCCATTATGACTCCTTTAGCTGACTTGGTGGGTATCACTCGTCAGACCGCCGTATTAGCCTTTCAATTGGGAGACGGCTTTACTAATATTGTGACGCCTACCTCTGGATATTTTATGGCTGGACTAGCCTTAGCCAAAATTCCATGGATTCGCTGGTTTAAATGGATTATGCCTCTAATTGGCTTGCAGATAGTCGTTGGGGGAATCGCTATCATTGTTGCACAGTTCATTGGATATGGTCCTTACTAATGAATTATAAATAGGCTATTAACATAAAAAGAAGGCAGTTCCAAAAGAGAAATCACTTTGGAACTGCCTTTTTAAAATAGTCAGGAGTTTATAACAAGATGGTTTACAACAAATTTAACTAGATGTGGATAACTTATTTCTTTTGTTTCTTTTTGTATTCAACGGCAATCTTAGCTGCTACCTCTGCGTTGTGGTATACAAGTGCGATGTTCGTTTCTAAGCTTTTGCCAGCAGTTAGTTCTTTTACTTTTGAAAGTAGGAATGGTGTTACTTTTTTGCCAGCGATATTATTTTCCTTCGCTTCAGCAAGTGCTTGTTGGATCGCTGCTTCAATCTGATCGTATGGAAGAGCAGATTCTTCTGGTACAGGGTTGGAGATGACCATTCCGCCCTGCATACCTAGCTTCCATTTTGTATCCATCACGGAAGCTACTGTATCAGGCGTGTCCAATGTAAAGTCAACGCCGTAGCCGCTCTTACGGGAGTAGAAGGAAGGGAATTCGTCTGTTTTGTAACCAACAACTGGTACCCCTTGGGTTTCTAAGTATTCTAATGTACGTCCGATATCAAGGATTGATTTGCAACCTGCGCATACTACAGCTACGCTAGTATTCGCCAATTCCGTTAGGTCAGCAGATACGTCCCACGTAACCTCTCCTTCGCGGTGAACCCCACCAATACCACCTGTAGCAAACATTTCAATTCCAGCTAGTTCAGCAGCAATCATCGTGCCGGCAACAGTGGTCGCTCCAATTTTACCTGATGCAAGGATATAAGGGAAATCACGGCGGCTTACTTTCTCGACGGATTTGTTAGTAGCGAATTCTTCTAGTTCTTGATCAGTAAGACCAATTTTAATTTTACCATCCATGATACCAATCGTAGCTGGCACAGCACCGTTATCGCGAATGATTTGCTCAACCTTTTTCGCCATCTCCATGTTCTGCGGATACGGCATGCCATGAGAGATAATGGTTGTTTCTAAAGCGACGATCGGTAATTTATTTTCTAGAGCATGTGCAACCTCTTCAGTAAAAGTTAAGTAGTTTTTCATTGTGCATTCTCCTTTACGAACTGATATAGTTTTTCCGGCTGTAATTCGGGAGAGACAGATTGTTCTGTGACCAATGTCAGAGCTGATGCAGCAAGGCCTAACCGACAAGCGTCTAAAAGCTCTTCACCGTGTAGAACACCATGCAACAGACCTGAGGCAAAGGCATCACCAGCACCGGTGACATCTACAACATCCACTGGATATGGTGGAAGTAAAACCTCGTGTTCAGGGGAAGAAACAAAAATACCTTGTTCACCCATGGTTACGATGACATTGAGAGCGCCGCGTTTGCGAATGAACTGGCAAGCTGTTTTTACATCCTCTACATTGTTAATCTTCATGCCAGAAAGAATCTCAGCTTCTTCCTGGTTAGGCAAAATACTTGTGACGCCCATGAGAGATTCGGGTAATTTTTTGGCTTTCGCTGAAGAGACTGGATCAATATACAAAGTAATGTTCTCATCGTGACAGCGTTTGATCATGTATGCCAACACGTCCTCAGGGAGGTTCGTATCTAGAAGCACAATGTCGGAAGCGACGATATGAGCCCATTTCTCTGCGATCATCTCAGTTGTTACTTTTTCATAAATATCCATGTTTGCTAGGGAAACGAACATTTCACCATCTACATCTAGTAGCGCTGTGTAGGTACCCGTTTGTTCAGAGGAAAGCATCCAGGATTGACTAACATCTACCCCATGCTGTTTGGTTTCTGCAAGAACCCATTCACCCTCTTTGTCATTGCCTACGCTAGTAATAAGAGAGGTAACGCAACCAAGGCGTCCCAAATTTTCAGCAATGTTTCGGGCTACCCCTCCACATGATTGAGAGATGCTAACTGGATTGGAAGAGTGCAGTTTGACTTGTTGTTTGCTGCGAGCTTTGCGATCCAGATTGGCTCCCCCAAGGCAAGTGATGGAAGCTTCTTCTTTTAAAATGTAGGCTCTTCCTTTGATTTGGCCTTGTTTCATCATAGTGGCAATATACCCTGCTACGGCTGAGCGGGAAATTCCCATTTTATTGGCTAATTCTTGTTGACTGATGAAGGGATTCAAACGGATATAGTGCAAGATTTGTTGTTCTTTATCCATGTGACACTCCTCCTTTCAAACAAAAGTTTATCACTTAAACAAAAGTTTGTAAAGTATTTGTTTATCAAGTATGATAGGAGAAAACATTTACAAAAGTGCTTGTCGGCTATTTTTAGTAAGAGTTTCTCCATGATCTAAGCAAAAGTCTATCTGAAAAACAAAAGTTGGGTTACAATAGCAAAAAGAGGCGAAAAAGGGGCGGTTCGTGTGTCATTAGTGGGAGAGGAAAGAAAGGAGCTCATCTTAGAACTACTACAACAAGAAGGAAAAGTAAAAACAACTGAGCTAGTAGAAAAGCTACAAGTCTCTTCAGAATCCGTACGTCGGTATTTAGAAGAGCTAGAACAAGAGCAGAGGCTCAGGCGGGTGTATGGGGGAGCTGTCAAAGTAAGCGGAGACATCGAGCTACTTTCTTATAAAGACGACTCAGAAGTTTGTTATAGCAGCGTAAAAGATATTGCACAGGTAGCAGCAAATTTGGTGCAGCATGGTGAAAGTGTAGCTCTAGATGATGGGATCATTTCACTATATATGTTGCCCTACTTATTAGAAAAACAAGACGTGACGATCATTACTTGCTCTGTGCGATTACTGCAAGCCTTTTTTCTTCAGGAGAAAAAGGACGAATTTACAGGAGATATCTACTTTTTAGGTGGAAAGGTCCATCAAAAGCATGCACGTGTATGCGGCTTGATGACAGAAAAAATGATGGAATATTTCCATGCAGATAAAGCTTTCCTGTGTGTAGATGGATTATCCTTACAAAAAGGAATGAGCCATCATGATGCCGAACGAGCTTTTTTGGTTCGCAAATTTATGGAGAATTCAAAGGAATGCATTGTGCTGTGTGATCAGGATAAATTAGAATTACAGACTTTTTATAAGATTGCAGATATAAAAGACATTCAGACAGTTATTTGTGATAGCGAAATACCTGAGGAATGGGCAGATAAATATCAAGAATGGCAGGTTCAATGGGTAAATGCTTCTAGGGTGTAACCGGTTACACAGAACTATCGTATATATTCATACTGTCCTAACACATAATAACAGCAAACATGAAGTTCAGGAGGCACAACATGTGGTACAGCAGTTGGATGCTTACGGTATTAATGATCGGATACACAGAATGGGGTCCAGATACGGGGAGATCTATTCAGGAGGCACAGCACGTACAGGTGATCCAAAATGAAATAAAATTTAGTTCTGTCAAGGAACTAACCAATGCTTCTCAGGCAATCATTCGTGCCACAGCATTGGAGGCTGTTCATGAACAAGCGACGGATCAAACTGTACAAGGAAGAAAAGTTGTCAAATATACACAAACCTTTCAAGTAAAAGCAACATTGAAGGGGAGCGTAGGGAGACAAGTCCGGCTTGTATTTTATGGATTGGAACCTAAGCCTGAGGCAGGAGACCCTTTAAATTTACAGTATCCAGGGGCACTTGGGGATGGTGAATATTTTTTATTCTTAAAAAAAATGGATTCCAATACCTTCACAACCGTAGAAAAATGGCAAGGAATCTACCCTGTTTTTTCGGGCAAAACGGTGGCTCTAGAGGGATCTGGAATTTCTGAATTAAACGGACTTACACCGAATCAGATGATGGATAAAATAAAACAGGTAACAAGACAATAGGAGAAAAAGCCGTTTTCTGTATAAAGAGAAAACGGCTTTTTTAGGAAGCTTTTTTTAATCAATTAGTCTAGTAATCCTAACATAGAGAGACCTTTGGCAATCCCATCCTCATTGCAGCTTGCTGTTACATAACGAGCTTTTTGTTTTGCTTCCAAAACGGCATTGCCCATGGCTACACCATGTCCAACGGTTTCCAGCATTTCTAGATCGTTTAAGCCATCACCAAAGGCATAGGTGTGCTCAAGGGAAAAATGACCGTGTTCCAGCATTTTTTGGATGCCGACTGCTTTGGAGCTGCCCAATGGAATAATATCTAAGGCATAATCATGCCAATGAATAAAGCCAAATTGAGGGAAGCGTTCCATATACTCCTTAGCAAGCTCAGGTGCGCAGAAGATAATGCTTTGATAAATTGGATTTTGCTTGTAAAAGTCTGGGTCAAGAGAAGGCTTAGCCAATTGTAGTTCACCATAAATTACGTCCAAAAGAGGATCGTTAAGATGGTTGGCGCATAGCATTTCATGATTTACATAAGTAAGGACATGACCGTGTTTGTTGGCAAGATCAGTTAAATCTGTTAGCTGCTCTATCGCTATTGGATTACTATAGATTTCTTCGCCTTCAAATACAACATATTGACCATTTATGGAAACATAAGAATGAATGTCTAATTCTCTACATATGTCTTCTAATTGCTTAGGCATACGACCAGAAGCGATAGCAGTATAGATTCCATTTTCACGCAATCGACGTACCGCATCGCGAGTGCTTGTCAGTAATTGCTTATCTTCAGTAAGTAAGGTTCCGTCTACATCAAAAAACACGATTTTTCTCTCCACGTAAATTTCCTCCGCTTTTTCTAGTTGATCTAAGGGATACCACTATGTCGTAACGCCCAACGGTCACGCCGACACCAGATGGTACTAACAAGATAAACCTTACAGTATGAAAAGCATTTCAGGTCAAGAGAATTCTTCAGATTCTCTTCAAGCTATGTGAACATGGCAACTATTCTCAGCTTATTTTAAAATGGAGAGAGGGGGGGATGACACATGGCTAATATAAAACAGATAGCCGAGCTAGCAGGTGTTTCGATTACAACTGTTTCACGCGTTCTTAACAATCATCCCTATGTGCAGGAAGCTAAGCGTCAGGCAGTCTGGGATGCTGTGCATAAGCTTAATTACTCGCCAAATAGTAACGCTGTTCATCTAGTAAAAGGGCGGACAGGAATGGTGGCGGTTCTATTGCCGTTTGTCAATCATCCCTTTGCTGGAATGGTGCTGGAGGGAATTGCCGAACAAGCATTGCTGAATAATTACCGATTAATTTTATGCCAGACCAATTATGATCAAAATGAAGAGAAGCGCGTATTGGATATGCTGAAATCCAAGCAAATAGATGGAGTGATCATTGTTTCCAGAAAAGGCAAATGGGAGATGGTAGAGTCGTATGCTTCCTACGGACCGATCGTTGCTTGCGAAAAAGTAGACAGTGAAGTCATCTCTTATGTACATGTTGATCGGTACAGGGGAACGCAGGAATGCTTTCGTTATTTAGTGGAAAAAGGCTATCGACAAATTGGCTTTTCTCTTGGGACAAGCGGCACTCATAACGGAAAGAAACGTATGCAGGCGTATTTAGAAGGGATTGGCGACTTGAAAGAACCTGTTCGACCAGAATGGATTTTTGAAAATTGCTATCAGATGGAGGATGGTTCGCAGGTTGTGCAGCAATTAGCCCGGCTAAAGGAACGTCCACAAGCAATTATGGTTGCAGGTGATTTGCCAGCAGCAGGTATGATAACAGAAGCAAAAAAACTAGGATGGCGTGTTCCTGAGGACTTGGCTATTATTGGCTTTGATAATTTACCGTTGGCGAGCATTCTTGATTTAACCACGATGAATGTACCTAGTTTTGAAGCAGGCAAGGTCGCTTTTCAATTATTTATCGACCAGATTCTTGAGCGGAGAAACAAGCTAAAGGAGAGAAAAATTGTCACTAAAAAAGTAGAGCTACCGTTGAAGTTTATCATACGTGGCAGTGCGTGATCTTTTCTGTTGAAACGAATTCAACAATAGGTTCGTCAAAGCAGGTATTCAGATAATGCGTATATTGGCAGAATGCTGAAATAGTGAGCGCATGAGTGAAAGGTGGCAATAATCATGAGAAAAAAAGCAATGAATAAAGTAGTAGCGTCATTTCTGACACTTGGATTGTTAACAGGTGGAAGTTTTTTGGCTGCTGTACCTGCCGCACATGCTCAAGAGGCACAGGTTATTCGAAACATTCATGTGACAGGAGTAGGTAGTATCTCTATTGACCCGGATGTGGCTTATCTCCAAGTAGGAGTAGAGACGAATGCGAAAACAGCAAAGGAAGCACAGGAAAAGAATGCAAAAATTTTTGCTGCAGTGGAAAAGGTGCTGAATCAGGAGGGTTTATCTGAAAAAGAAATTCAAACCATTCAATTTGCAACTAGCCCACAATACAATTACGAGGATAAAGCGGGTCCTGTCCTGACAGGCTACCAAAGCCAGCATATTGTAAAAGTAACATATCGAAATCTAAATAAGATTGGTAATTTGTTGGATAAGCTGTCAGCAGCCGGAGCTAATCGAATTGATTCCGTTCAGTTAAGTACAGATAAACAAGCCAAATATGAAGGGCAAGCCTTAACACTAGCTGTTCAAAATGCAAAAGCTAAAGCAGAAGCGCTAGCCAAGGCATCTGGAGTGACAGTGAAAAAAGTACTGACCATTTCAGAGAGCAATGTTGTAGAACGTCCCTATATCCTAGCGAAAAATGAATTATCGATGCAGGACTCAGCAGCTAAGGGTAGTTCAATCGCTCCTGGACAAATTAAAGTAGAAACAACTGTTTCGGTGCAGTTTGAAATTGAGTAGGATTATCGAATCGAAATGCCAAACGGAGGAGACGTTACCTGTCACTCCGTTTTTTTATTTCCTCAAAAAAGATTTTTCTGTCCTTTTTCAAATAAAGGAAAAAGCTTATAGTATAGTGAGGAGAAGAGGAAGAAAGGGGGCAATAAATGCCGTATATTGGTTACCGAACACTGAAAACAGCAATTGGTGCTGGATTATCAATTTTTCTTGCTCAATTACTTGGACTAGAGTTCTATGCGTCAGCGGGTACATTAACGATCCTATGCATTCAAATTACGCGAAAGCGTTCGCTTAGCGTTTCCATTGATCGATTTATCGCATGCTTAGTCGCCATGGTTTTCAGCCTTCTGTTTTTTAAATGGGTTGGATTTCATGCTTTCACAATCACGATGATGATGTTGATCTTTATTCCGACATTAGTACGCTTACGTGTAATTGAGGGGTTTATTTCCAGCTGCGTTATTATGTTACATATCTATTTGAAGCAGGATTTAAGCTGGAGCTTCTTATGGAATGAATTACAATTGGTTACGATCGGTATAGGAATGGGGCTCCTGATGAATTTATATATGCCTAACAAAGATAAGGAATTATGGGAGCTTCAGCAAAAAGTAGAAAAAAACTTCTCTGTGATTTTAAAGGAATTGGCAGGCTATTTACGTCATGGAGAAGATGGATGGCCAGGGTCAGAAATGGTAGAAACACCTGTCTTGATAAAAAAAGCAAAAGAGCTTTCCTTACTGATTGTTGAAAATAATTTGTTGCGACCTGAATCAACCATTTATCGTTATTTTGGTATACGGGAGAAGCAATTCGATATTTTAGAGAGAATGCTTCCTATTGTTTCAGGCCTCTCTTTACAGGTTCCTCAGGGAAAACAGATTGCTGATTTTCTCGATGAGCTGAGTGTAAAAATACATCCAGGCAATACGTCATATGTATATTTAGATGGCATTCGAGAAATTAGAGAACGTGTACGCCAAGAGCCTTTGCCTGTTACACGTGAAGAATTTGAAGTGAGGGCCTCGCTCTTTTATTTGTTAAGTGAAATTGAACAATATCTATTGCTCAAACATAATTACATTCGTTCAGAGAGAGAACTGGAACGAATGCATGCACGGTTAAAAGTGGGGAAAGCAAAAGCGAAAGCCAAACAGAAAGAGTAATTTTTAACCATGGGAGAGGTTTTGATGAAGAAAACAATTTTATTTTTGCAAGTAATTGCATTAATAATCATGCTTCCAGCTTCTGTAGGAGCTGTATATTCAATGAAGGGTATTCCTGTATTGATCTACCATTCTATTGCGGATAAGCCGGATAATCCCTATTGTGTACCTCCTAGAGAGTTTGAGGAACAAATGAAATGGTTGCATGACGAAGGATATCAGACTCTGACAGCAACTGAATTACTTCAATACTATAATGAAGGTAAGCAGGTGCCTGACAAGTCTGTAGTGATCACAATTGACGATGGATATGATGACAATTATCTGATTGCGTATCCTATTTTTCAGGCATATAAGCAAAAAGCGACAATTTTTGTTACAGCTGGATCAGTAGGAAGACCTTCCTTTATGACTTGGGATCACATAAAGGAAATGCACAACAGTGGTTTAATTGATTTTCAATCACATACAATGACGCATGCTCACCTAGATAAGCTATCGCCTGATGTTGTTTATCAGGAATTAGCTCTGTCCAAGGCCATGCTTGAGGCTAAACTACATAAAAATATAGACATTCTTGCTTATCCATACGGAGGATTTAATCGTGCCATGCTGCCAACGGTACGTGAAGTGGGATATAAGATGGCATTTACCACTGTTCCGAGTAAGACAACTCCAAAGCAAGGAATGCATACTCTTCGTCGCATGGAGATCCATCCTAAAGCTTCCCTTCAAGCTCTGCTTCAACCCAAGCCAATGCCAACTACACATCTTACATTTTTAAGCTCTCTGTCACGTTAAGTGATGGAGAGTTTTTTAAAAAGAAAAATGGGTGCTTATTTTCGTCCATTTTACCATCCGTTCTTATTCCCCCGGCGTATGATGAAGGAGAATGAACAGATGGGATGTGATTCTTTTGAACACGGAGTTAAGGAAAGCCGTGGAACATACGTATTGTATGCAAATCCTAGAAACGGATATTTTGCATGATACGGGAAGAACGATCGTAATCCATTTGAAAACGTCAAAGGGAGACTACGTCCTAAAGAGGATCATTCTGGATGAGGAACGATTGCAGTTTATCTTGGCAGTAGAGGATCAAATTCGGAGTACGGGTATTTCTATTCCAAATGTTTTACCTACAGTTGATGGAAAACGCTATTTTATCTGGAACAATCAATATTATTTAATGCAACAATACATTTATGGTGATCCATCTACTGATCCGGACATGGGAGAGACCAGCGTAGAAAATATATGGGAGCGCGGTGTTTTATTAGGGCAGTTGCATCGTGCATCATATGGTTTTAGCACCCCCATGAGCCCAAAATACATGGGATTGGATACTTGGAATGAACACTATCAATCAGGTCTGTATTATTTGAAACGCTGGTATGAAAAAAACAAGAACAGCTCCTCGGAACGAAAACAGGTGATGTGCGAGTATCTCCCCTATTTTCAGATGGCCGGTTATGAGATTTACCAAGCATTACAGAGGTCTAGTTATTATGCTAATTTGAAATACCGATCTGTTGGTGAACAGTGGATTTGTCACGGGGATTTTCATCGGGGAAATGTTTTTAAGCGTCGAGGGCAATTTTGGGTGATTGATTGGGAATTTACACGTCATGATTTTCCTTCTAAGGATTTGGAACGTTTGGTTAATTTGCTTGTAAAAAAACAGGCTAGATGGAGCAGAAAAGCTTTTACTACTTTAATAGACCAATATTTATCTAATAATGTTTTATCCCAAGCGGATCAGTGGATCATGTATCATGACTTAGCTTTTCCGCATGGAGTCAGAAGAATGGTTAAGCACGATCTGTATAAAAAGGGGTCTGTTAGTGATCTAGAGGAACTTTTACAAAAAGAGTGGGATCGAAGCGAGCATTTAAAACAATTAATAGATTGATTTATTTGGGATATATTGGGATAATAGAAGCAATGAGAGGGAAAGTGTCGAAAGTGTCTGTTTATTAGGAAATGCTGGCGCTTTCTCTCGAAAATAGGTAAGGAACAATCGATAAACTTTTTTTGATTAGTGAAATACGAGTAATTATGACAAGCTCTCGCATGGTTTTACATGGAAAGTCGAAAGGTTTTACTAGTAAAGAATTGGAAACATACCTATACTTAGTAAGGAAAGTATAAGTGTGGAGGGTGTTATGGAAGAAGTAACGTTAGAGTCAACAATCGAAATTTTAAGATCGGATATGATTCAAGCTTATAAAGAAAAAGGTAATTTTGTCGATTCGCGGGTAGTACATATCAGCCAGCAGCTAGATACCTACATTGTTCAACTTCAACTGCTACGTCGTCATTCGTAGGATTACGGTATTTCCTAAGAAAACATAACAGGAGAAGTTTACGCAACCTGACACGGTTAGGTTGTTTTTTGTTTGAGTTTCTTACAAGGATTCCATATTTTTTACACAAGTTCTTATTTCTTTTATGTTACACTAGGTGAAGACTAGGAAGGAAAGTATAGAATGGCAAAAGGAGTAGAATGATGAAAAAATTTGACGTAACCATGCTTACTATTGCAATTCTAGTAGTAGGTTTAGTTATACTAGGTGTGACAGGTAAGCAGGAAACACAAGAACCAGCAGTAGCTACTGTTAACGGAGAGGCAATAACAAAAGATCGTGTCATTAATGGCTTTACCCCTAAAGGTCAGCAAAAGGTTATGGAAAATGCAATCAAAGAAATTGTTATAAGACAAGAAGCGGAAAAGCTTGGGGTACAAGTTGACCAAAAAGCGATAGATGCTGAAGTAGAACAGATTAAGAAAAGCTGGGGAACGAAAGAAGAATTTGAAGAGTTCTTAAAACGCAAGAAAATTACAGAAGCAGACATGCGTAAGGATTTGGAGATGAGCGAGCTTTCCGAGAAGGCCTTTGCTACATCTATTCCATTGAAAGACGAAGAAATAAAAAAATATTTTGAACAGCATAAATCCGAATTTGGTGATAACGCTGTTTATGAGAATGTAAAAGATAAAGTAAAAGAGAAGGCAATGAGCGAGCACAAAAAAGAGTTTTTTGATCAATGGATTCATACTTTAGTGAAAAATGCAGATATTAAATACATCAGTAAAATTGAACAACCTGTCTTCGAGGAAGACGCGAAGAAGTAAAACGGCGTTTCGACGCAAGCAAAATCACTCCCCTAATTTATATGGACTAGGGAGTGATTTTTTTATAATAACACGATACAAGGGCAGGGCTAGGATCAGGCTCCTGTCTTCGAAAAGGAGAGAACCCACGTTTTCTATCATTCCTTTGTTACTTCTGGCATGTAGGGTAAAGTAATTTCAATGGTAGTTCCTTGATTCATTTCACTGCGTAGCTGAAGAGTACCATTGTGCTCACGTATAATTTTGGAACTAACCATAAGACCAAGCCCAGTTCCGGTTTCTTTGGTTGTATAGAATGGTTTGCCTACTTTTTCTAATGTAGACAGAGGTATACCACAGCCTTCATCAGAAAAGCGGATTACTACATGATGCTCTAGCTTTGTTACTTCAATATGAATACAACCTCCAGCGGGCATGGCTTCTACACTGTTTTTGATGATATTGATAAATACTTGTTTTAACTGACGGGGTTCACAGAGAAGAGAGGGGATATCCGGTTCCCAGTGAGTAGAGATCGTGACATTAGCTAATATAGCTTGCGATTCTAATAATGTAATTACATCCTGCAATAAGGAGCAGATATCATTTGGCGCTAATTGGTATCCCTGTGGTTTAGCTAACAGTAATAATTCGTTTGCAATAAAATGAATGCGATCTAATTCTTTTAACATGATGTCTGTATATTTATTGCTGTCTTCAGGATGGGTCTGCAAAAGCTGGGTGAATCCGCGCAGTGCCGTAAGCGGATTACGAATTTCATGAGCTATGCCCGCAGCCAATTCGCCAATCAGAGAAAGCTTTTCTGATTGTTGTAAAAGGTTCTCGGTTTGTTTTTGATGATGAATGTTCTCTCCGATGAGGGCAAAGCCCAGAATGTTTCCGTCTTTACTAAGCATAGGAATACAGGAATTACGAATGAAGAGAAAATGTCCGTCATGATTCCTGACCCGTAATTCTATAGGATCAGCATCTACTTGCTTTGTTTCATATATATGATGAAACCATTTGCGCAAATGAGGGATATCATCAGGATGCAGATAGTCAAATGGGTGTTGTTGATAGTAGTCTTGCAGAGGATGTCCGAATATCGTTTCATGAGAGGGGGAAACAAAGACTACTTTACCGCGTGAATCTAGAAAAGTGATGAGATCAGAAGTATAATCTGCTAGAATTTGATACTTAAGCTGGCTTTCCCATAACGCTTCTTCTAACATATGCTCGTGTGAAAATTCTTTTGCGATTCCGTGCATCCCAACGGTTTTATCGAAGGCAAGCAAGGGAAGAAACATAACCTGTAGCCACACGGGATGTCCCTTTTTATGCCGGATGGAAAGAGTAGTTGCAAACGGAGTCCCTGTTTGAAGGTGTTCATAGATATGGTTTGCTTCAGTCCAATAATCAGGATGTAGTAGGTCATAGACGTTATTTTGTAATAATTCAGATTCCGTGTATCCGGTTATTACACTACATTTCTCGTTGACATCTCGAAAATCTCCTGTAATATCTAGGGTCATGTAAGCATCATCAGGTGAAAGGTGTGAGTTGCTTTGTTTGAACTTTTCGAAAATTCTACGCCACTTCGTTTTTTTGCCTAACTTTCTAATAAGGAGGAGATGAGTCGTTTGGCCCTGCTTTCTGTAGGATTGAATGAGTGCTTTGACATAAAGAGAGCCGTTATCTATCGTGTTAATTTCATAATGCTGTTCAACAGGAGATGCCTCTTCTTCGCAGTCTCTTAATGTAAAATCAGGAAAAAACTCTTGCAACGGCCTACCAATCAATTCGGTTTCAGCATACCCTATCCATTGGAGTAAAACATGGTTCGTATAAACGATGATTCCTCTACTATCGATCTGAATGACTCCTGTTGGTAGATGATCAAGAATATCCTGATGCGATACAGAGGAAAAGAACGGGAGAGCTTTCAAGTTACTCATGTAAAAAAACCACCCTACCTTCTAAAAAACTGGAGCACACTCTTCCATTTGAGTATAAAAAAGGAAAACGTTATCTTTACTTTAAGTCATGGAAGCCTTTTGTTCAATACTTGTTCTTGATTAATTATTAGAAGGATGTTAAAAATAAGAGCCGTTCCTCTTACTCTTACAAGATTGGCGAAATCGGCTCTAATTCATTGATCATAGAGGAAACACCAAAAAAGCTTGTAATTCTGGCATGAAAGCGAGTTAGTTTGACCGCTATTTTCTTAGAGGCTGGAGGATTGAGCGAGCGGTAATCGGATTGTGATGGTTGTACCTTTGCCCACTTCACTACTAATCGACAAATTACCACGATGCTCTTTAATGATTTTTTGTGTAATCATTAATCCTAACCCAGTGCCTTTTTCTTTTGTGGAGATGAACGGTTGACCTAACTGAGAGATAAGCTCGTCGGGAATTCCACAGCCTTGATCAACTACTTGAATATAAGTACTTTCTTCTTTTGTACTTACCGTAATTTGAATAATGCCACCATTATCCATTGCTTCTAATGAGTTTTTAAGTAAATTGATAAAAACTTGTTTTAATTGGTTTTCCTCACATTCTACATAAGGATCATCATCACCAAAATCCAATAGCACCTGGACGTTGCTAATAATGGCTTGTGTTTGTAACAGCAAAACAACGCTGGTTAACAGTTGCTGTAGGCTCTTCCGTTGTAAACGTAATACCTGTGGCTTTGAAAGAACTAATAGTTCGCTAACAATCATATTAATACGATCTAATTCCGTCAGCATGATTTGAAAATAAGGCTGATAATCCTTTACGGATGAACGGAGCAATTGTACGAATCCGCGTAACGCTGCCAAAGGGTTGCGAATTTCATGGGCTACCCCAGCAGCTAGTTCACCAATAGCAGACAATTTTTCAGAGTTAAGCAGGAGTTGCTCGGTTGCTTTTCGTTCTGTTATATCTCGGGAAATAGCTGCTGTTCCCACAATTTTTCCAGTTACATCATGGATAGGAGATAAGCTCAGGCTGACATAGAGCTTGCTACCATCTTTTCGCTCTTGATGTGTTTCATAACTGGTAATGTAATTATTTTCTTCCTTATCACGGCAAACAAAGATCATTTGCTGAGAATCATTTGGCAAAAATTCATGCAAAGGTCGACCAATTACCTCTTCACTACTCCAACCATACATTTTTTCAAAAGCTCGATTAATTCGTAGCACAGTACCATCTAAATCTAAGACATAGATCGCATCCGTTGAGTTGGTAAACAGAGATTCCAGTAAATCCTTAGTTGAACGTAGCTCTTCCTCTGCTTTTTTTCGTTCCGTTATATCAATGCATGAAGCGATTACCTCGACTACACGATCATTGCGGACAATTGGACGCAAGGAGGCTACATAGCAGACACCTACTACATTTTCTTCGTAGGTAACACTCTCTCCCTGCCAAGCCCTCTCGTAGTAGCTTCGCTTACTTTGCAAATAAGGGAGGACGTCCTGCATACGTCGGCCTACTACATATTCTGGTGTTAGACCTAGACGATACAGCAATTCGCCATCTGCCATTGTATAAATAAATTCCTTGCCAGACTTAATGAATTTAAAGGTCATGCCTTTTTGCATCTGAAGCGTATTTTTTAAGTCTTCCTGAGCCATCATGAGAGCGCGTTCTGTTTGTTTTCTAGCGGTAATATCGAATCCCATAAAATAGACACCTACTACCTGTGACTCAAATACTTTAGGAAAGCTGATCAGGCAAATGTAGACAAGATGTCCTTGTTTATTGCAAAAGGGGATTTCTAGTTTGTAATGTCCGCCTTGGAGAACCCGCCGGAATCGGATACTCTCAGCGGTGCGATCTTCCTCAAACATCATTAAATCCTGATAAGAACGGCCGATTAATTCATGTGCGGAGTAGCCTAAAATCTGTTCGCTCGCATGATTTAAACTGAAAATTCTGCCTTGCAAATCTGTAGAGTATACAAGGAAAGGATTTTGCTCAAACAAGGATTGATAAAGGTCAGACTTCTGGGCCTGATTTTGTTTAATATAGATAGCAAGAATTCGTGGAGTATTATTTGTGATGATTGTTGTGTGTACATCTATGGAAAAGCTAGCTCCATTCTTGTGTAGACCAATCCATTCCTGATTGTACGTGGGAATAGATTGGTTTTCCTGCTGGAATAAAGAATGAAAGGTAGATCCATGAATGGTTGGAAATAAAATAGGAAAAGATTTGCCGATGATCTCTTCTTCCCGGTAGCCAAACGTGCTACTGGCTGCATGGTTGCAGCTAAGGATGTGACCAGTATCCGCTACGCTAATGATGCCTAACGGAGATTCGGCAATAAGTGACTGAAATAACGTATCGTTACCGGAAGAAAATAAATTCATATCATTCACGACCTGTCTCATCCAGTGTTAGTAACGTTGATAGCCTATTGTCTATCGACTTCGTTACGTTTTATATACATCTCAAATTGAGCCAATGCACTTATTTCATCGGCTCCTTCTCGCTTGATTTCCGTGTGTACTGTAAAACGTATCCGGTCGCCGGGCTGATTAAGTGTGTTACGAACCAGTTGTTCTGTCTCCTTGGAAATAGAAGCTACCGCTACAATATCACCTTGAGCTGGTGCAGAGTATTCGACAGAGCTTTTGGTTACTAGTAGCAGAATATGAGGAACTAAGTCAGAAAAGGTGGACAAAATGGAAGCAGCAGCGGCTGATTCAGCTAATGTAAAGAGGGCACCAGCATGTATGGTGCCGACATGATTTACATTAGAAGGTGAAAAAGGGAGCCTAGCACATGCTTCACCAGGTGATGATTGTGTGATGGTAACTCCAATTGTTTGGGCAAATGGTACTTGCTTGACAAAAAATTTTTGAACGGGGTTCATTTTGACACTTCCCTTCTTATAACTTTACTTTCATTACAAGGAAGAGAGTTCGGCAGGTAGGGAAAAATATCCTTTTTTGTCAGATGAAAACGATATTACTCGAATGACGGCATCTAGGTTAAGAGGACCGTAAATATGTGGATACAATTGTCCGTCTTTCGCTAGATCATATTTTAATTCCGAGCTAAGCCGAGTAGGATCAATCACTAAGAGCAGCAGATGCTGTTGTCCTTTGTAGATTCGATTAGCAACACCTTCGAATTGCTCCGGAGTAGAGCAGTGAATAAATCCTTCCGTGTCTAGGGATGGATGTAGGTATGTACCTTGCTCTTGGGCAGTATTCCATTGCTGTTCTGTAGAAATTTTAACGATCATATCCATAGCTGACATTCTCCTTTGTGGTAGAAATATACAATTGTTTATCTGTACTATTCTACAACTTTCTTTAAGGCTTGGGAAAGGAAAAACAAGAATGAGCAAGAATGAATATTCAGAAGCAAACATTTGCAGGCGGTTCGTGCAACTAGAAGAGCTCCGGTCCCAAAAAGTAAATAGAATAGGGGGAGTTTGCGATGATGAATGCACAATTAACACTTGCGCCTATGATGGAAAGAGCAGAAAAAATGTTTGGCAAAAAACAGGTAATATCACGTACATCTACTGGTATCTATCGATTTACCTACACGGAGATTGGAGAAAGAACAAGACGTTTGGCCAGTGCGCTTGAAACACTTGGTATTAAACGCGGGGAACGAGTAGGAACTCTAGCGTGGAATCACCACCGACATTTAGAAGCCTACTTCGCTATTCCTAGTATGGGGGCGGTATTGCATACCATTAATATCCGCTTATCTCCTGAGCATATCATCTATATCATTAATCACGCAGAAGATCAGGTTCTGTTGATAGACGATGACATTCTTCCCTTAATCGAGCAGATAAAAGATCACTTACACACTGTAAAGGCATTTGTACTGATGACTGATCACGATCAATTGCCTGCCTCAAATCTACAACCTCTTTATTCCTATGAACAGATATTAAAAGAAGCAGACCCTTCCTATCAATATCCAACTGACATCCAAGAGAGAGATCCAGCAGGCATGTGTTACACGTCCGCTACTACAGGGAACCCAAAGGGCGTTATCTATTCTCATCGCGGAATTGTATTACACTCTATGTCTATAGGGCTAGCAGATACACTAGGATTAGCTGAAAAAGATATCGCAATGCCAGTAGTTCCAATGTTTCACGTAAATGCGTGGGGCTTCCCTTTTGCAGCCACTTGGTTTGGTTGTACGCAAGTGATGCCAGGACCGCGCTTTACGCCTCAGATTTTAGCTGATTTGATTGAAACAGAAAAAGTAAGCATTACAGCCGGAGTGCCAACGATTTGGTTAGGTCTTTTACAGGAATTGGAGAATGGCCGATATGAAACCTCCAGTTTGCGAGCCGTTGTTTGCGGTGGATCTGCTTCTCCTCGCAGTTTAGTAGAGCGGTATCGTAAAAAATTTAATATCCCCTTCTATGTTGCCTATGGGATGACGGAAACCAGCCCGTTAGTTACTTGCTCTAAGCTAAAAAGCTATCAGGAGGAAAATTTATCGGAGGAAGAAAAATTAGATTTCCTCTGCAAACAGGGAACATTGGTTCCTGGCCTTCAGATGAAGATAGTGGGGGCGAATGGAGAAGTGAAGGCGGATGGTAAAGAGATGGGCGAGCTGTTAATTCGTGGCCCATGGATTGCGGATAGCTATTATAAAGATGAGCGGAGTGAAGAAACATTCCAAGATGGCTGGCTACATACGGGAGACGTAGCGACTGTAGATGCAGAAGGATTTGTGAAGCTAGTTGACCGCACGAAGGATTTAATTAAGAGTGGGGGAGAATGGATTTCTTCTGTGGATGTAGAAAATGCGCTGATGGGTCATGAGGCTATAGCGGAGGCATCCTGCGTGGGTGTACCTCATCCGCAATGGGGAGAACGACCAATCGCGTGCGTTGTATTAAAAGAAGGACAAAGCGTTTCAAAGGAAGAGCTGCTTGCCTATTTGAAACCTAAATTTGCCAAGTGGTGGCTACCAGATGATGTCCTATTTGTAAAAGAGATTCCAAAAACATCTGTAGGCAAATTCTTAAAACGAGCGTTACGTGAGCAAATAGTTGACCATTATGCTAAGGAACCGCAAGCATAAGGAAAGATAGGTGTACGTTATCAGTTAAACGTCTAGCCCTTCTTTTTCTCTAATGAATATGTTGAGAGAAAGGGGGACTGTCTATGGAGTGGATTCGCTGTCAGTGTCAGCGATATGCGCAGCTTTGGTGGAAGGAACAGAATTTGGACTTTCAAGGAATTGCTCTACTATTTGGATTAGGTATAGTCAGTTTGTTTGGGGTTATTTATGTCATTTTACTATAGTTGTATAAAAGTCTTCTCTGCATTCAGGAGAAGACTTTTTACTTATTGTATTTCTGGTTTTTCCTACATATCGGGCAACGTACCTTTATAGAGCTTTGTCTGCTTTCAAGGATTTGCTGTATAGGGTATAAAGTTAGGATGGTTCTAGGGGATATTGGTCCTTTGGCATTGCATGTAATAAGCATTGTTGGGATAGGCCTGTTATGATAGGCTAAAATAATGGGAGATTGATAAATAGCAGGATCAATAGGTGAGGGGTTAACGTGCGGAAATTAAAACCGAAATATAAAAAGATTATAGAAGCTGCCACTGTCGTTATTGCCGAAAACGGGTTTCAACAGGCTCACGTTTCAAAGATTGCTAAAAGAGCTGGTGTTGCTGACGGTACTGTTTATTTATATTTTAAAAATAAGGAAGACATTTTGTTGTCGTTATTTGAAGATAAAATTACAGAGTTTTTAGAAGAAATGTCTCCTGATATAGATCGGGCGAGCAAAGCGACCGATAAGCTGCGAGTATTTGTAGAAGGTCATTTTTCACGATTCTCGAATAATCCTCATTTTGCGATGGTAACGCAATTAGAATTAAGGCATTCTGATAAAGAGGTACGGCGCACAATCAACAAGATTCTAAAAGATTATCTGTCCATGATTGATAAGATATTAAAGCTGGGAATTGAGAATGGAGAATTCGACCCACTCTTGGATATTAAAGTAACTCGTAGAATGGTCTTTGGCGTTGTCGATGATTTGATGACGAATTGGGTCATGAACGATCAAAATTACGATCTCATGGAGCTTACCGATAGTGTGTATCAATTTGTAAGCCGGGGCTGTGGGGTAGTTCAGCAGGCATGAAGCGAAGCGGGTGAATTTTATTTTGATTTTTTTGATAAATAAGTTTTTTTATTCGGCTTTTATTGAATGAAGAAGAATCTAATGAGAGAATAAACTTGTTTTGTGCAAGAGTTACAAATTTAGAAGCATCGTTTCTTTTGAAGTAGCTTATGATTGATTAAAGGGGGATGAAGATGATTACTTTTAAACGACTGACTCATCTGACTTTTGACGAAGCGGTGCGGCTTTGGAACGCAGGGTTTTCTGAATATTTCGTTGATATTCAGGTTGATACTGATTCTTTTTTGAAACGTTTAGGTAAGGATGAGCTTTCTCCTGATTTATCTATTGTAGCATGTAAGGACGAGGAGCCTATCGGGTTTATTCTAACCAGTTGGCGTATGATCAAAGGGAAAAAGGTGGCCTGGAATGGCGGAACGGCAGTCAAACCAGAGTGGCGTGGACGTGGAATAGGGAAGCTGATGATGAAAGAATTGCTCAGCATTTACGAGGAACTAAATATAGACATTGCTACCTTAGAAGCGATTGCTGAGAATAGAAGTGCGATATCTCTTTATGAAAAAATGGGGTATCAGATTGCAGGCAGAATTGTCTTGATGAAACAACGCGGCGCACTGCAGAAGGGGATCATTCCAGATAAGCCTTCCCATTCATATATCTTGAAACATGGTATGGCTGCTGAGGCGTTAACGATCCCCTTTTATCAGATATGGTCTCCTTATCAAGCTCAGGCTATGGGAATTCAGGATGGAGAATCGGTAATTGCATATAACGAAGAAGGACAATGTGTGGGCTATGCACTATACCGAAGAATGTTTAATCAGTCAGGCGAAATGGAGGGGATATCTTTACAGCAATGCGAAATGAATCCTCAACTAGACAGAGAGGAAAGGGACGTTATCACGAAGGAATTGCTGACATATGTGCTACGTCCTGAATTAGAAAATATAGAACGAAATACCAATATGGTTGTATATGAAGAAACGGGGCTTTATGCACTACTACTTGATTTAGGTTTTACCTTAAGAATTGAACAAGTGTACATGATAAATCAATTAAAAAAACAATAGACTAAGTGGGGATATCATGCTGTTTATTTTAATAGGAAAGAGATTCTGAAGGCATGGATAATCTATTAGAGTCTCTTTTCATTCCTTTTATAGTTTGAAATATATGAATATATTATTAGGGGTTGCAAAGCTGTATTAGACGTGATAAGATATTTCTTGTCGCCTCACGAGAGGCTAATAAAGACAAGATGTTAAAGAAGTTAAGAAAAAACTTTTTTAAAAAAACATGTTGACTTTAACGAAAGAATCTGATAGAATTAATTCTTGTCGGCGAGAGAAAACGATCCGGCGACAACGAAAAATGATCTTTGAAAACTGAACAGTAAAATGTTTGATAGAAACACTAGCCAAGCAA
>ENA-UOTW01000024-UOTW01000024.1-synthetic-metagenome-genome-assembly--contig:-NODE-24-length-60635-cov-35.813948_pt1 | contig 60635 bp, 57 predicted proteins | sample MGYA00238141_ERZ746978 | MGnify/ENA primary metagenome ERZ746978 (study PRJEB28755, sample SAMN02352454) | synthetic metagenome | study: EMG produced TPA metagenomics assembly of the Artificial... | reverse complement strand
GAGGTCAGAGAGATATTCTCTATCCATAAAGTCACGGATATTTTTTGCTAATTTATCGCTTGTTTGAACATTTAAATAGTGATTTTTATCAAAAACATTAGGAATTTTTTGTTGAATTTGAATAAGGGCATCGGAGGGCTTTCTAGAGTCTTCATGGCTAGAAGCAGTCAAGAGGCAATCAGACGGGTTGTTTGGGGGAATCGTCGCTTTTTGCTTTATTCATAAATCTCAAATTACTTTCTGAATGACAAAACGTAAGTCACATTATTTCTCACAATAAAGAGTATGACATTACATTTCTTTTCGTTTTTTCAGTTAAAATAGAAAAACTGTATTTGGCAACGTTATGTTGGAACATGAAATGAATAATGGCTATATTTTAATTACTGGTGCAAGCTCAGGAATTGGTTATCAGCTTGCTAAAACATATGCACAGAAAGGCAATAAATTAATTTTGGTGGCAAGGACTTTAGCGCCTTTAGTGGCATTGCAGCAACAATATGTGGGAAACATTGAGATTATCCAAGCAGATTTATCTTGTTTAGAAGAGACGCGAAATGTATATACTTTTACACAACAACGAGGATGGTTTATTCATACATTAATTAATAATGCAGGAGTAGGATTATTAGGGGACTTTACTCAGACTACATTAGAAGATGAAATCACGATGGTGAACTTGAATATTCAGTCTTTAATGATACTCAGCAAACTGTATTTACAAGATATGATGAAAATGAATCAAGGGCACATTCTTAATGTTTCTTCTGTTGCGGGTGAAATGCCGGGTGGTCCTCAAATGTCGGTATATTATGCGACTAAAGCCTTTGTTACGTCATTTAGTCAAGGACTAAGTTATGAATTAAGACACACGGGGATAAAGGTGTCTATTTTAGCACCAGGTCCTACCTTGACCAATTTTGTTAAAACGGCGACACGCACAGAAAATGCGACGCTCTTTGATATGTTGAAGTTTCAGACCGCGGAGACAGTTGCTCGATATACTGAAAAGCATTTAGCACATAAGAAATTGATTATTCCGGGTGTCTGGAATAAATTGATGGTTTATAGTCACCGTTTTTTACCACGAACTTTTGTTATTGCACTTGTAAGTCGTATTCAGCATTTAAAGAAAGAGAAGTAGCCCTATTTTGTAGCCCAAGAACCTTCATCTAATAAGCGTCCAAAATGGCTTTCGACGAGACGTTTTGTGACTTCCGTTTGTGGATGAGTAAAGAGTGATTTGGTCTGTCCATATTCAATCATTTTGCCTTCGTCCATTACTAAGACATTATCCGCCATATGTTTGATGATACCTAAATGTTGACCAACATAAATATAGGAAATACCCAACTTATCTTGTAAATGTAACATCAAGTTAGTGAGTTGGGTTTTTACCGTGGCATCTAGTGAGCCTAGTGCATCATCTGCGATAATGATTTGTGGATCTAAAATTAAGGCCTTCGCTAACGCAACACGTTGTTTCTGACTGGCTGACATCGTGTTGATTTTAACATTCGCATGATCTGGATACAGCCCTACTAATTTGAGTGTATTGAAGATTTTTTGGTTACGATCTTGGTTATCGAGATGTGTCACTAAACGCAAAGGTGAATCCAAAATTTGCCCCACATTTAAGCGTGGATTAAAGGCTGTGTTAGGATCTTGAAAGATCATGCGGATGTGTTTTGCCCGATATTGGTAATCACCAAAGAGAAGAGGTTGACCATTAAAGAGAATACGCCCTGAAGTTGGAGGGATAATACCCACGATCATTTTGGCAAGCGTTGATTTCCCAGAGCCATTTTTACCAATAATGGCTAGTGTCTGTTTTTTATCAAGACGAAAACTAATTCTTTCTACAGCATTAAATTGGCTGGCGCCAAATAAGCTCATCGTATCAGTAAAAGATTTTGACAGATCTTCAACTTGTAATAGTGCCATTCTCTTTACCTTCTATTCTGATTTTGCATTTTGGAGTATTAAAGGGGCGCTAACCTGTTTTTCTTTAAATTGTTTTTCGCGTAAATTTAAAGGGTAGTGACAGGAAAATTCATGCTGTTTAATACGATACCTTGTAGGTTTTACAATACATTTTTTTTGCGCAAAGGGGCATCTTGGTCCAAGGCGACAACCAATTGGCATTTGTTCTAATAAAGGAACGGTGCCTTTTAATGTATTTAAGCGACTTTTCAAGGGTAATGGTTGACTAAAGTCTGGAATCGAATGTAACAAGGCTTGTGTATAGGGATGATGTGGGTGTTCTAAAATCTCTTCTTTCGGTCCAGATTCGGCATTTTGTCCACAGTAAAGTACAGAAAATGTATCACACCATTCACTGATACTCTTGATATCGTTACTGGTCAGTAAAATAGATGTGCCTTGATTTTGGTTCATACTTGAGAGTAAGCGAAAGATCTGAGCTTTAGTGATTGATTCCACAGAGTTAGTAGGCTCATCAGCAATGAGTAAACGAGGCTGATTCGCAACGGCAATGGCGATCATGACTTTTTGTCCTTCACCTTCGGTAATCTCTTCAGGATAACTTTGCATGATATCCTCGTGTTCTTTAATGCCTACTTTGTGTAATAATTCGATTGCGCGACGTTTTTTCCAACCAAACCACTGCCACCAACGACCTTTAAATGTCCATGAGGGGATATTCTGGATGATTTGTTTGCCAATCGTTTTGCTTGGGTCTAAACAAGTCAGAGGGTCTTGGAAGATCATTGATATTTCTTGCCCAATTAATTTACGTCGTTTTTTGGGCGGTAATTTTAGTAATTCAATGTTATCAAAACGGAAACGGTCAGCGGTGACAATCCAAGAGTCACGAAACACATTACAAATTACTTTTGCGATTAAGCTTTTTCCTGAACCTGATTCTCCGACTAAACCACAAATTTCGCCTTCGTTAAGGGTAAGATTGACATTATCGACAACCTTGATACGCCCTTGCGATGTTTCAATTTCAATACACAGGTTTCGAATATCTAATAGCGCCATGATTCACCTACTCGTAATATTTCTCTATCGCTTTACACAGCCCTTGGCTGAAAATAAAAACGACCAAAATGGTTAAAATAATGGCGATGCCGGGGAGAATGACGGTCCAAGGCGCGAGATAAATCAGTTCTAAAGAATCTTTGATCATTGCACCCCATTCTGGCGTAGGGCGCTGTGCCCCCAAAGAGATAAAACTGAGTGCGCTGATATCTAAAATAGCGATGGCAAAGGCACGAGCGATTTCCTGAATATAACGTACTGAAATATTCGGCAAGATGATTTCTTTCAGCAGTGCTTTATTCGAAATTCCATCTAGTTTAAGCATTAATACATATTCTTTTTTCAGTTCATGTTGTGTGGCTTGATAGATTTCATGAATAAAGTACGGCAATAATGCTAATGTTGTGGCTAAAATGGCATTAATTAAGCTAGGCTTCATTAGCGTCGCAATAATAATAGCAATCAACAAACTCGGGATCGAAAGAAAGGTATCAAGAAAATGCCCTAAAATTTTTGATTTTACACTGTGTGAAATACCCGCCCAAATGCCGAGCAATGTCCCAATCATGATAGTGAAACACACAACAACGAGAGAGGCGCCGAGTGTATAGCTAGTACCGATAATGATACGACTAAAAACATCTCTGCCAATATCATCAGTACCGAAGAAAAACGAAATTTTTCCTTCGTTGGTCCAAGAAGGAGGCAGCAGTTCTTGACCGACAAATTGCATGTCGCTAGAGTAAGGTGCAATCCACGGACTAAAAAGTGAGGTTAAAATAAAAACAATAAAAAGGTAGAAGCTAAATAGCGCGATACGATCTTGTCTAAATAATAGCCAGATATGTTTTATTGCAGCACTTTCGCGAAATTCATCAGGTTCTTTATCTTGCATACCAGCCTTTCTTATTAAATGGATCGAGCATAAAGGCAAAACTTTCTGATAATACATCAACGATGATAATACATAAGCCAATAACGATCACGCCCACAGAAATACTATTATAGTCTTGTTGTGTAACAGCATCAATTAACCAGCGACCGATACCAGGCCAGCCAAATGTGCTTTCCACTAACATACATTGCGTTAGGACAAGTGTAAATAAACGTGTCGATTGAGGAATTAATAGTGGAAGTGTGTTACGTAAAACATGTTTGCGTAAGATCTTATTTTGTGACCACCCCCGGGTCATTGCCATCTTGATATAATTTTTTGTTAACACATCTTCAGCCCGTTGCTGCACAATTCTTGTGATCTCCATTGTTGGCAAAATTGTCAGCACTAAAGTGGGTAAGACAAGATGCTGTAGGACATTCTGAATTACTTTGGTGCGGTAAAATTCGTCCATAAACCAGACATCAATAATAGGAAAGCCAGTGATTGGTTTGATCGCATAAAGTAAGTTATATTGTCCGATCGCTGAAATTTCCCAACTATGAATAGCAGAAAAATACAGTGCAATAGGTGCGATCCAAAATACTGGCATAGATAAACCTAAAGCAGACATGGTGCGAATTCCCTTCCCTAAAAAAGTGTGGCTTTTCATTGCGCCCATGAGCCCTAATGGGATGCCAAATAATACGGCAAGCAAAATAGCGCTGAAGCAAAGTTCGAGGGTAGGCGGTAAAACGGTTTGGATAATGGCATTCAGTGAATCGCCTCCGTTGTACGTAATGCCAAAATCCCCTTGTAGTAAGTGAGTAATATGCGAGATATAGCCTTGTAGGAGAGTTGGCTGCATTAGTTCTTCATTCAGAGGGTCTTGGATTAAAATCATATAACTGAGCAAAGACAGAATCAGTAATGTCAGAAACACAAGGAAAACTTGGCGTAATAAAGCAACGATCATGGTTTTGCTCCTTTACGTAAAGATAAGTTTTCAAAATTAATACTGCCAAATGGACTCATTTTCACGCCTTGCACATTTGGGCTAACCACCAACATCCGTTTCGCATTGGCGATAGGAATGAGTGGGACTTCAGATAAAATAAGTTCTTGCGCTAAATTGTATTCACTGGCACGTAAGTGTAAATTGGTCGTATTGAGAGCGTTATCCATAAAATGATCGAAAAGGGGACCGCACCAATTAGAAAAATTCGTAATTTCTGTCACGGTGTTACAACTGAGAATAGGACGCATAAAACTGTCAGGGTCAAGATTACCCGCTAGCCAGCCTGCTAAAATCATGTCGTAATCTTCGGAATGGGCTTTTAAACGTTCAATGAGATACGTACGTGTTACAGGCTGGACAATCACTTTCACACCAACATTAGCTAAATCTCGTTTGATCAATTCCGCCATTTTTAATGGGGAAGGATTATAGACTTGTTCTTCATTAATCACCCACATAGTCAACTGTAGTTGCTTATCTTGTAAAAATGCACGGGCTTTTTCTGGAGCATAATCGTAAGCAAAGTCTGGAGTATTGACTTTTGAAGCCCATGAAATACTAGGAATAATATTATTTGCTACAGTTGCAGTATGATGATAAATGGTCTGCACAATACGGTGACGATCAATGGCTTGAGAAATCGCTCGGCGTAGTTTCATACTTTTCATCGCCGGTTTTTTGAAATTAAACGCCAAGTAAGACAAATTCATGCCTTCCACAAAATCCACATAAAAATGTTCGTTTTTGTCTTGTAATAGCCCGAGTTGACTGACTTCTGGATAGGAGACAATTTGACATTCACCATTGAGAAATTTCACTAAGCGTCCAGTACGGTCGGTTGAAAGATCAATAATGATATTTTTGATTTGGGCTGGTTTTTTCCAATAATGCTCATTGCGTATAAATCTGACATATTGATTGCGGAAATAGTTTTGTACTTTGTAAGGTCCTGTACCAACAGGTAACAAGTCTAATTGTACTAAGTTATCGTCTGCATTGAGCTGTAATGCATATTCTTGCGAAAAAATAATGGCATATTGGCTAGCAAGGTGTGACAAAATCGACGCATCGGCTTGGAATAATTTTATCTGTACTTGGTAGGGATTGATCGCTTTAATTGATTTAATTTTTTGATTTAATTTGATACTTTCAAAATAAGGAAAGCGGATCTTTTTTGCTTGCTTATGGAAAATACGGTATTGGGGATTGCTGTAGTGGATAGATTCATCATCTAATGTGGGTAGATAGCTGTTATAGCCTAACATTCTGTTAATGGAGAAGACGACATCATCCGCATTAAAGTCACGGGTTGGCGTGAACCATTCTGTATGATGAAATTTCACGCCTTTACGCAAGTTAATCGTAATCAGTGTGCCGTTATCTGAAACACGGTAAGATTCCGCCAGTGAAGGGATAACCGTTGCACTGTTATCACTTGTTTCAAAAAGTTTATTATAAATTTGCTCAGTGATCACGTTCATACTGGTCCCCGCATCTGTCGTTTGTGGATTAAACGAGAATCCAGTGGCGTGGGTACAGTAAATTAATCCATTTTGTGTTAGCTCATTGGGCACGCGTGGCGCCGCCGTAACAAAATGTGAGTAGAGAAAGAGAAAACAGGCAAAGATAACTTTTCTAATCAACATAATTGGTGTATTTGTGATAAATTATCGGGGAATTGTAAAATATATTGCAGGGATAAGCTATCCTTTTTGGCTTACGACTGATCTTGAATAAATCCGATTAAGAAAAAATTCAGGTTTTTTTATTATCTTGGATTTACATATAGCGAACCGGAAGAAAAGAAACGTAGTATGTTAAATTATGTACAAAAAGAAGTCAGTGAAATCATTAATCGTGGTTTAGATCGTCGTTTACGGTTGGCTGTGACAGGGCTGAGCCGTAGTGGAAAGACCGCATTTATTACCAGTTTTATCAATCAGTTACTGCACATTAATCGTGTCGATAATCAACACATTCCATTGTTTGAACCCGCACGCCATCATGCCATTATTGCCGTGAAACGGGTACCTCAAGTGAACTTAAATATTCCTCGTTTTGATTATGAACAGAATGTAAAAGGATTAATGCAAGATCCACCTGTTTGGCCTCATTCTACACGTGGAGTGAGTGAAACACGATTAGCCATTCGTTATCAACGGAATACGGGATTATGGCGACATATCAAAGAAAAAGGTACGCTTTATCTCGATATTTTTGATTATCCCGGAGAATGGTTATTAGATTTGCCTTTGCTGAGCCTAAACTATCAGCAGTGGTCAGTAGAAATACAACGGATCACGCAAAACCAAAGTACTGATCTCGCAAAAGATTGGTTAGCTGCGGTGAATCGTTTAGATCTCAGTGCGAGTGCAGACGAAGATGTGTTGGCACAATTGGCAAAAACATATACTGATTATTTACTTGCTTGTAAACAAGAAGGGCTCCATTTTATTCAACCGGGTCGTTTTGTATTGCCTGGTGAATTAGAGGGGGCTCCGGCATTACAGTTTTTTCCATTATTGCATCTCTCAGCCGCAGATTGGCAGAAATTAATGCAAGAGAAAAAACAGGGTAGCTATTTTGCCGTGTTGACACAACGTTATGAGTACTATCGCCAGCATATTGTGAAAGCCTTTTATCGTGATTATTTTTCGACTTTTGACCGGCAAGTTATCTTAGCGGATTGTTTGACGCCGTTAAATCATAGTCAGCAAGCCTTTTTAGATATGCAAGAGGCATTACAGCAGTTATTTAAAAATTTTCATTATGGTCAGCGGACGTTATTAAATCGTTTATTTTCTCCTCGTATTGATAAACTCATGTTTATTGCTACTAAAGCAGATCACATTACAAGCGATCAGTTGCCCAACTTGGTGAGCTTGATGCGTCAACTTGTCCAAGAAGGAGGGCGTTATGTGGAATATGAAGGTATTACCACCGATTACACCGCCATTGCAGCGATTCGAGCCACAGAACAAGTGACCGTGAATCAACATGGGCAAAGTTTTAAAGCATTACGCGGCGTGCGTTCAAGAGATAGGCAGCGTGTGACTTTATATCCGGGAACTGTGCCGAGTAAGTTACCGCAAGCCAGTTTTTGGCAACATCAGCCATTTGAATTTGATCAATTTGAGCCGCAGTTATTAGCCTCGGGCGAAAACATACCGCATTTACGTATGGATTCGGTATTACAGTTTCTGTTAGGTGATAAGTTTTAGTGAGGTAGAGTATACATATGAATGAAAAACGTCTTTTTACTGAAGCACAGACGGAAAATGAGGCTGTGGATTTTACCCCTAAACGCGAATTTCATGGCGAGATGCATATTGAAAAAGACGAGCCTGTGACAGAGGATAGGTTTGTTGAACAGACTTTTGAGCATATTGTGCAACCGCGATCTCTCTGGTGGAAAACAGGTTTGGCACTGACCGCACTTTTATTTTGTTTTGCAGTGATTGCTCAATCAATTCAATGGTTAGTGGACACTTGGCAGCAAAACCAATGGATTTACTTTGTGTTTTCATTAGTGACATGCTTGGTGGTACTATTAGGGGTCTCATCACTAGGTAAAGAGTGGCTACGCCTCGTCAAGTTGAAAAAAAGACTTTCATTACAGCAAAAAAGCCAACAAATATTGCGAGAAAGTGCGGTCAATTTAGGGCAAGATTTTTGTGCTGAAAAACATCAGCAAATTAAAGCATTGTGTACAGAGATGGCGCAGATGCTTAAGCTCTCTTCAGAAGATCCACATTTAATACAATGGCAAAACCAATTGCATGACGCATATTCAGCGCAAGAAGTGGCGCATTTATTTAGTCAGACCGTGCTACATCCCTTTGATGTACAAATTAAAAAATTGATCAGCAAAAGTGCGCTAGAGGCGGCAGTTATCGTCGCAGTCAGCCCATTAGCGGTGATCGATATGTTTTTTCTGTCTTGGCGTAACATTCGTTTGGTCAATCAAATTGCCCAAATTTATAGGATTGAGCTAGGTTATTGGAGCCGCTTACGTTTATTAAAAATGGTACTCCTTAATCTTGCTTTTGCAGGTGCGACAGAAGTTGTGCAAGATATTGGTTTAGACTGGTTGTCACAGGATTTGACCGCAAAACTGTCGGCGCGTGCAGCCCAAGGCATCGGTGTTGGCTTATTAACAGCACGTTTAGGGATTAAAGCTATGGAATTTTGCCGCCCTTTAGCTTTTCAAGCTGGTGAGAAACCGCGTTTAAATCATATACAGCAGGAACTCTTGGGCCAATTAAAAAGTACGTTTTTTCGTTCCAATAAAACGAAAGTCAAACAGCAAGTTTAAAATGTAAATTTATCTTTCCAGTGTTTCTTTAATCTTTACAGTTTTAGTGCTATCATAGAGGCATTTTTTACGAGTGAGGAAATGTTATGTCCTTGAATGAAAGTGTGGAGGCGCCTTTTGCTGGGCTTGTTGCACGGAGTGCTAAAATGCAGAATCTTGTTGCTCAAGCAATGAAATTTGCGATGAGTGACGCACCCTTATTAATTCAAGGTGAAACGGGGACAGGCAAAGATCTGATTGCTAAACTATGCCATCTTGCGAGCCCTCGTCATCATAAGAAATTTATTGCGGTCAATTGTGCTGGTTTACCTGCGCAAGATGCGGAAAGTGAAATGTTTGGTCGCCGTGAGCAAGACAAAGAATATGTAGGCTTTTTTGAGTACGCAGAAGGGGGAACCGTATTATTAGATAGTGTGGCTGAATTGTCCCTCGAGTTACAAGCCAAATTATTGCGTTTTTTAAACGACGGTACCTTCCGCCGCGTTGGTGAAGAAAAAGAACATTACGCCAATGTTCGGGTGATCTGTACTTCTCAAGTTCCTTTACAATATTATGTGGATAAAGGAAAAATGCGAAGTGACTTATTTCACCGTTTAAATGTACTCACGCTTAATGTGCCATCACTACGTGAGCGTCAAGAAGATTTACCGGATTTAGTGCAACTGTTTGTACAACAAATTAGTCAAGAATTAGCCATGCCAGTACCGCACTTTGATGCACATTTTGTTCAATATTTACAAGATTATCCGTGGGCAGGTAATGTGCGTGAATTATATAATGCCTTATATCGTGCCTGCTCGTTGGTGGAGGATGGGCAATTAAGTATCGCGGGACTCAACTTAATTGAGCAGGACGTGATGCCTGTAACGTTAGAGCAATTTAGTCACCAAACTTTAGAAGAAATTATGAGTAAATTTGAGGCAACCGTCTTGCGAAAATTTTATGAACAATATCCCAGTACACGGAAATTAGCGGCGCGTTTGGGGGTTTCTCATACCGCAATCGCGAATAAGTTGCGGCAATACGGTATTAATAAGTAAACAAAAAAGGACAAAAGTGAATTTGTCCTTTTTTGTTTTTAGCCATTTTTAACATATAAAAGTCTCGAGCTCTGGAAATTGTTTCAATAATTTTAGCCATGCGACTTGATCAATACGAATCGCTAATAAGAATTCACCTTGTTCGTTAATCTGTTCATACTGAATACAGTTCTGTTGGTATAAGGCATGGCGTATTTTACCCGTATGCACTGGCAAGGTAAGCGCTAAATCCAAAATTTCATTTTTTAAACATAGACTGATGGCATCTAATAATAAAGGCAGTCCGATGCCTGTTTGTGCGGACATGTAAACTGCGATAGGGCGCTGTTCTTGATCATATTCAATATGTGGTTCGATATGAGCTACTTGATCGATCTTGTTATATACCAATAAGGTTGGAATATCACCTGCATTAATTTCTTTTAACACGGCTTCAACTGCGTGAATATTCTCTAATTTACGCGGATCTGCACAATCAATAACATGTAATAAAAGGGCAGCTTCCGTAGTTTCTTGTAATGTTGATTTGAAAGCAGAAACTAAATCATGAGGTAAATGGCGAATAAAGCCTACTGTATCCGCTAAAATCGTGGTCCCGACATCTTGAATTTGCAGACGGCGTAAGGTGGGGTCGAGTGTCGCAAACAGTTGATCGGCTGCGTACACATTGGCTTGGGTGATTAAATTAAACAAGGTGGATTTTCCCGCATTAGTATAACCAACTAAGGAAATCGTCGGGATATCTGCTTTTTGTCTTGTTTGGCGATTCTGATGGCGTTGCTTTTCCACTTTTGCCAAACGGCTTTGAAGCTGAGAAATGCGCACTTTAATTAAACGACGATCAGTTTCTAGCTGTGTTTCACCCGGTCCACGTAGTCCTACCGCTCCTTTTTGTTGATCAAGCCCTGTTTTTCGGTGAACAAGACGAGTTGATAAGTGTTTTAGTTGCGCCAATTCAACTTGTAATTTACCTTCATGTGAACGTGCTCTTTGGGCAAAAATATCGAGAATCACTCCAGTGCGATCTACAACGCGACATTGACAAAGACTTTCTAAATTACGTGTTTGTGCAGGGGTGAGTGCATGGTTGACTAAGACGACATCGGCTTGCGTATTTTGCACCGCTTCTGCGATTTCTTCCGCTTTGCCTTGCCCAACGAAATATTTAGCTTGGGGTGTATGACGAGTACTGGTGATAACAGAGAGAATGTCAACGTTGGCGGACTTGGCTAATAATTTGAATTCTAACAAGTCATCGTTATTTCGATCTTGCGCTAAGAAACAATGAACAATGATCGCACGATCAAAAAGGGATTCAGAATGTGGTGAAGGTAATGAAGAAAGTGCGGTCGATTCATTCTGCGCACTTGCAATAAATGTGTTCAACTTGAAACTATTCTGCTTTTTCTACGTTGCTGTCAGTTTGTTGCTCTTGTTGATAATTCTGTTGATTGGAATTATTGCTATTATTGTGATGAGACACTGAGCGCGCAGGAACAACAGTTGAAATTGCGTGTTTGTACACCATTTGATTAACTGTATTTTTTAATAAAATAACAAATTGATCAAATGATTCAATCTGACCTTGTAGTTTAATCCCATTTACGAGGTAAATGGAAACAGGGATACGTTCACGACGTAATGCGTTTAAATAAGGATCTTGTAAAGATTGTCCTTTTGCCATTTTTTCTTTCCTTCTTTTAAATCTAAATAAAATGATACAACTAGCTAAACACAGAGACTTCTGTATTTCCTCCAAATCTCAATATAACAATAAATTAATTTATTGTCATCACTGAACCGTAATTATTTTTTAACTGTTTGAATGACTTATCTTCGTTACCGCATGAATAATCGTTTGTTTAGCACTTTCGATTGCTAAACTATCAAGCCATTCAATTGGATATTTCCAACCTCGTAACCAAGTAATTTGACGTTTTGCCAACTGGCGCGTGGCACAAATACCACGGAAAATCATCTCGTCGTGATCGTAATCACCACGCAAATATTCCCACATTTGTCGATAGCCTACACAGCGCATAGCAGGAAGATCCAAATGTAAATCCTCACGTTGATAGAGCTTTTCAACTTCTTGTTGGAAACCCTGTTCGATCATTTTTTGGAAACGTAACGCAATGCGATCATGTAAGATACTGCGATCTTTTGGTGCAATAGCAAATTGTAGAATTTGGTAGGGGAGGCTGTCCCCTTTTTGCTGACTCAGTTCGCTCAGGGATTTCCCTGTTAAATAGAAAACCTCTAATGCACGATTAATACGCTGCGAATCATTTGGATTAATGCGCTGTGCCGCGAGAGGATCGATCTTAGCCAGTTCTTGGTGTAGGGCTGCCCAGCCTTGCAGCTGCGCTTTTTCTTCAATTTCTGACCGCACTTTTTCATCTGCTGAAGGCAACGGGGAAAGCCCTTCTAACAAGGCTTTGTAATACAACATCGTTCCGCCGACTAAAAGCGGAATTTTGCCAGCTGCAATGATATCGGCCATTTCCCGTAGTGCATCTTGACGAAAATTAGCCGCAGAGTAACTTTCAGCAGGATCACAAATATCAATTAAACGATGAGGCGCTAAAGCGAGTTCTTCTGCGCTCGGTTTGGCAGTTCCAATATCCATACCACGATAGATTAAAGCGGAATCGACACTGATAACTTCAACGGGTAGCGTCTGACGCAACTGAATTGCTAAGTCTGTTTTGCCAGAGGCAGTGGGACCCATTAAGAAAATGGCAGTAGGTGTTGTTAAAGGCATGTGATTACATTTTTTCCAAGTAAGCTTGCCAATTAAGCTCGATGAATAATTCGGATAATCGGACAGCTTGTTTCTGATTAAGCAATTGCTCTGTTTCAGTGAGTAAGGTAACGGCATCGGCATAGACCGTTATTTGTTCCAATTCGATCACGTCACAAAGCGTTGTTAAGAAATGAGAAAAGGTATCAAGAGGCTGCGAGAGTAACACGATGATACATTTCTGTAAGTTTTGTTGACGCAAATAGCTTGGCACACGGTTTAGCGTAATACGTTGCTGTCCGAGGTTTTCATGAAATTCAAACCCAATTTGAGTAAAGAAAGCTTTTTGTTGTTGCCAGTAAGTCAGCTGTTGTGGATTTAATCGAAATACAATCGGAATGAGTAACGGCTGTTGCAATACGGGGTCACGTTGTAAACTCAGTTCGATTTTTAAGCGCTGTAATTGCTGTAAAGATAATAAATAAAATTGTTGTTGCTGTTGTAGCAACAAGGCTTTGTTTTCAACTAAGGCGAGAGCTTTTAGAATAGAGGGAGTTTTTCTCTCGAGTAACGCGCCATCCTCTTGAGGTAAGACTGTCGCCATTTCACTGTTGGATAATAGGGCGCTGTAAGCTGCCTGTTCTGTTTTACTTATCCGCGTAGCAGGGATATTAGTCGAAAAGTGCGGTCTATTTTGCGTATTTTTTTTATTCGTTTGAAATAAAGCGGTTGATGGCGTAGTGGTGGAGGAGTCAAAGATATTTTGTCCCGCCGCTGCACGATTCGGCTTGCTATAACTTGGGCGATATTCATGCTGCGCGCTTTCCTCTACCTGATAGTTTGCGGAGACACATGCCTCGTTCGTTTGATATAAGCTCGCTTGTTCAGAATGAAGGGCGTTACTGATTCCTTGACAAATAAAATCATGCACTAAACGTTGCTGGTGGAAACGCACTTCATGTTTGGTTGGATGGACATTCACATCCACATCGTTAGGATTTAAATCAATAAACAAGACAAAAGCAGGATATTGTTCTGGGCTTAAAAAATCTGCATAGGCTTGGCGAATCGCATGGGTAATGATCTTATCTCGTACCATTCTGCCATTAATATAGCAATAATTTAGATCATTTTGTGTACGTGAAAAAGTTGGCTGAGCAACCCAACCAGATAAATGTAGATCATCGTGTTTCCAATCAATTTCGAGCGCATTCTGGACAAATTCATCCCCACAAATTGCCGCGACCCGTTTTAACTTTTGCGTGCGATCATGAGCACTGCGATACTGGCGTACGATTTTTCCATTATGAGTTAGGGTAAACGCAATTGCCATTTTGGCTAAGGCGATACGGCGAATCACTTCATCAATATGGGCAAATTCCGTTTTATCTGTGCGCAGAAATTTACGGCGTGCTGGCGTGTTAAAAAATAAATTTGCTACTTCAACTGTCGTACCAACGGGATGAGAAGCCGGTTGTAAAGTCGTTTCCATCTCTCGCCCCTGAGCATAAACTTGCCATGCTTCATTTTGTGTTGCTGGACGTGAGGTGAGTGTTAAACGTGAAACAGAGCTGATACTGGCGAGTGCTTCACCACGAAAGCCAAGGCTTAAAATATTATCAATGTCATCTAGACTGGCAATTTTGCTTGTAGCATGACGTGCTAGTGCCAGACTTAGCTCGTCTTTTGCAATACCAATACCATTATCACGGATCCGCATTAAAGTACTGCCCCCGTTTTCAATATCGATTTGAATACGTGTTGCGCCTGCATCTAAACTATTTTCGACCAACTCTTTCACCACAGAAGCTGGGCGTTCAACGACTTCGCCCGCGGCGATCTGGTTAGCAAGCTGAGGAGAAAGAACTTTAATTGCCATACTGATCAATCTCTCAATTTAATTTTTTGTCCTGTTAACACTTTGCCATCTTTTAAATGGGGATTTAATTTTAATAGCTGATTTGGTGGAATATGGTTCTCTCTGGCAATCGCGTAGAGTGTTTGCCCTTTTTTCACAGTATGGTATTTCGGCAGTTTCTCTTTTGATTCCGATGTTGTGTTGCTTACGACTTTCGTTTTTGTTTCTGCCACTTTACTGGTTGTAGCTGGTGTGGTTTTTTCACTGGCTTTTCCGCTAGCAGGAATTTTTAAGGTTTCACCAATCCATAATTCGCGTCGTTTTAATTTATTGAGTGCTAAGATATCATTCACTTTCACCCCATATTTGCGTGCAACGCCGGTAAGATTTTCCCCTGCTTTGACTTTATGACGTAGTCCACTGTCTGTGAGCGTCGTCTGTGTTGCACTGCTTTCGACTGTTGTTGGGGACTTGGTTTTTGGCTCATTCGCAACTGATTTTTTACGGTATTCCACTAGGCTTTCGTAAATCATATAAGCCACTTTTTTACGATAAGCCAAAGTGCTGAGTTTTTTTTCTTCATCGACGTTCGAGAGAAAGCCTGTTTCAACTAAGATAGAAGGAATATCCGGTGAGCGTAACACGCCAAGGCTGGCATGCTGTGGCGTACTTCGATTTAAGGTCGTAATTTTGGCAAAGCGTTTTAAGACGATAGAACCGAGTTCATAACCAACACGTTGACTGTGACCAAATTGGAGATCTAAGACGGTTTGATCTAAATACTTTTCATTGTGGGAGGCCAAAACCGTGCCGGCGCCGCCGAGCAGTTCGGAACGTTTTTCGTGATCCTCTAACCATTGTCCCATTTCACTGTTTGCGCGACGATTCGAAAGTACCCAAACGGATGCGCCACGTAATAGTGGCGATAAATTTGAGTCAGCATGGATCGAAATCAAAAGGTTGGCTTTATGTTTACGGGCAATTTCAGAACGTTTCGGGACCGAAATAAAATAATCACCAGTACGTGTGAGTACCCCTTTGAAATGTGGATCTTTATCAAGAAGCATCTTGAGTTCTCTAGCAATAGAGAGCGTCACATTTTTTTCATACATTTTTAATTGACGACTAATCGCACCTGGATCGGTGCCACCATGTCCAGGGTCAATAGCAATGGTCCACACATTATTTGCGAATAATGGTGTTGAAATAAAAAGTATTGTTGCAAAGAAAAGTGAAATAAAACGATATTTTTTCATTGTGCTATGTGATTTCGATTTTTCTAAGTTGTGCAATAATTTGTTCACCTTGTGGAGAATTCGCGATTAATTCAAGATTTCTCGCATGATCAACATATTGGATATTGATAAGTAAATCCGCTTCCGACAGTATGTCTTGTCCTTTTTCAGCCCACTCAATTAAGCATAGACAGTTTGCATTGAAATAGTCTCGAATACCCATAAACTCAAGTTCCTCGGGATCACTTAGACGGTATAAGTCGAAATGATAGACAGTTTTTGTGGGTAAATGGTATTCCTCAACTAATGTATAAGTTGGACTTTTGACATTCCCTCGATGACCTAGTGCCTGAATGATACCACGACTTAAAGTGGTTTTCCCTGCACCTAAATCGCCGTTTAGATAGACAATAATCGCGTTGTTGGTATAAATATTGTTTATTGCTTCAACAATATGGCGACCAAATTGGCACATTGCTGTTTCATTTGGGATGAATTGAGAATAGCGGGAAACGTCTGTCATGAATGTCTTTTATCACTAAGTTGGCGGTTAAAACGAACCAAAATTGTACCTTACTTTTCATCGATTACATAGTCTAAAAGCAAATTTTGTAGGTGAAAAAGCGCGTTAAGAAAAACAGATTATCTTGGCTTTGATAAGAAAATTTGGAGCGGGAAACGAGGCTCGAACTCGCGACCCCAACCTTGGCAAGGTTGTGCTCTACCAACTGAGCTATTCCCGCGTAGAATATGGTATTGATTTGTTGAAATATTGGAGCGGGAAACGAGGCTCGAACTCGCGACCCCAACCTTGGCAAGGTTGTGCTCTACCAACTGAGCTATTCCCGCATAATATTTTTCACTGTTTAACAGCGACAGGTGGACATTATACGAAAAAAATGCTAGGGTGCAAGTGTAAAATGTGAAAAAAATTGAGATTGCTTGGATAATCGACAGTTCGCTGTATTATTCAGCCGTTTTGGTATTCTTTGGCTAATGAAACAGTGCATCAGTTAGGCTTTTTATGTTGCTCTTAAAAAGAAAAGTGACTTTTCGTTTGATTGAAAGTCACTTTTTCAGATTATTCATTTTTCAAATTAATAAAATGTTCGCGGTAGTAAGCCAGTTCAGCGATAGATTCACGTATGTCATCTAACGCAAGGTGAGTGTTTTTCTTAGTAAAGCCTTTTAACACATCAGGTTTCCAACGACTCGCTAATTCTTTTAACGTACTGACATCTAGGTGACGATAGTGAAAATAATCGGCTAACTCAGGCATGTATTTGAATAAAAAGCGTTTATCTTGCGAAACACTATTTCCACAAATGGGAGAAACACCTTTAGGTACCCATTTTTTTAGAAAATCTAGCGTTTGTAATTCTGCCGCTCGTTCAGTTAAACGACTGTTTTTTACACGTTCAACTAAGCCGTTCTCTGTATGGGTTTTCATACACCAGTCGTTCATTTTCGCTAAACATTCATCTGATTGATGAATCGCAAGTACAGGTCCTTCTGCCAAAATATTGAGATGTTTATCGGTCACAATAGTTGCAATCTCAATAATACGTTCACTTTCAGGGTCTAAGCCGGTCATTTCTAAATCAATCCAAATCAGATTTTGTTTATCCAACTGCATGGTGCTATCCTATGTAAATTGTTTTGTCGCTATTCTAGCGGAAAATCTGATAAAAAACGACCGCACTTTTAAGGATAAGTCATTGAGTAAACGTAAATTAACGCAAAATCAAAAACGTCGCATTCAATCTAATAACGAAAAAACTTTACATCGCCATCAACGTCGTGAAAAAAAAGAGATTGATTGGCAAGATGACATGTTAGGGGAGTCACAAGATGGCATTGTTGTGACGCGTTATTCTGTTCATGCGGATGTTGAAGACGCCGCAGGCGAGATTTTTCGTTGCAATTTGCGTCGTACGTTATCCAGTTTAGTAGTAGGGGATCGTGTGATTTGGCGTAAAGGCAATGCACAGTTACAAGGTGTAAGTGGCGTCATTGAAGCGATTAAACCTCGGCAAAATGAAATTGCCCGTCCCGATTATTATGATGGTTTAAAAGTGATCGCAGCTAATATTGATCGCATTATTATTGTTTCCTCCGTGTTGCCGACCCTCTCTTTAAATATTATCGATCGCTACTTAGTCATTTGTGAAAATGCACAAATCCCCGCGGTGATTGTGGTCAATAAAGTGGATTTATTGAGCGATCAGGAAAGGGCTGAAGTGGAAGCGCAGTTACGTATTTACCAGCAAATAGGTTACCAAACGCTGATGATTTCTGCGCTGAGTGGGGAAAATATGGAAAAACTGACCGCACTTTTTGATGAAGGAACCTCCATTTTTGTCGGGCAATCGGGAGTGGGTAAGTCAAGTTTGATCAATCATATTTTGCCTGAAGTCAATGCGCAAGTTGGCGATATTAGCGAAAATTCAGGCTTGGGTCAGCATACCACAACCTCTTCACGTTTATATCATTTACGTCAAGGGAGACAGTTAATTGATTCGCCGGGGATTCGTGAGTTTGGTTTATGGCATTTAGATCAGGAGCAAATTACGCGTGGCTACCGAGAATTCCAGTATTTTTTAGGCACCTGTAAGTTCCGCGATTGTAAGCATTTGAATGATCCGGGTTGTGCATTACGTGAAGCGATGGAGCAAGGTAAAATTCATTCGGTGCGTTTTGCCAATTATCATCGCTTAATTGCTAGCCTTGAAGAAACAAAATCACAACGGCACTTCTCAAGTGAAAACTAGTCGTTAATTGAATGTTAACAAGGGATTAAAAAACACTCTTTTTGAGTGTTTTTTTGTGATCTATCTCAAGTTTTTATTGGATCCATCTTGATTATTTAACAACAAGGATTGATACTACCGCTCGATTTATTTTTTATCCAAAAATAAATGGAATGTACTCAATATAAGCTAGAAAGTCATAACCTCGCTTATTCTCACGTTAATTATTCTTTGTTTAGAAGGAAAAAAACATGTACTCAAAAGACGTTGAAATTATTGCACCAAATGGATTACATACTCGTCCTGCGGCACAATTTGTGAAAGAAGCGAAAGCCTTTGCCTCTGATATTACCGTTACTTCTGCGGGAAAAAGCGCGAGTGCGAAAAGTCTGTTTAAATTACAAACACTTGCACTCAGTCAAGGTACGGTCATTACGATTTCGGCAGAGGGCGAAGATGAGCAAAAAGCCGTTGAACACTTAGTCGCACTTATTCCAACCTTAGAATAATTGATTGTTAGCCATAATGTGAGTTCACATTATGGCGTTTATTTTTCCATCATCACATTTTAGTAAAGTTCAGAAGGTTACATATGATTTCAGGAATTCCAGCTTCACCAGGTATCGTTTTTGGTAAAGCCTTAGTGCTTAAAGAAGAAAAAATTGTACTGGATATGCAAAAAATCAGTGAATCTCAGATTGATTCGGAAATTGCACGTTTTTATCAAGGACGAAATGCGGCAGTAGAACAGCTTAGTGCCATTCGCGATCGGGCGGCGAAGACCTTAGGTGAAGAAAAAGCAGCAATTTTTGAAGGTCATTTGATGATCTTGGAAGATGAGGAGTTGGAAGAAGAAATTATCGATTATTTGCGTACAAATAAAGTGAATGCGGGTGTAGCTGCAAGTAAAATTATTGATCAGCAAGTCACGATGTTATCTGAAATTGATGATGAATATTTAAGAGAACGTGCCGGCGATATTCGAGATATTGGTAATCGTTTAATTAAAAATATTTTAGGCATGCATATTGTTGATTTAGGTGATATCAACGAAGAAGCGATTTTGGTGGCTTATGATTTAACGCCCTCTGAGACAGCGCAGCTTAATTTAGACAAAGTCTTAGGTTTTATTACCGACATCGGTGGACGTACTTCACATACATCCATTATGGCTCGTTCTTTAGAGCTACCGGCGATTGTTGGAACAAATCATGTCACTTCACAAGTGAATACTGGCGATTACCTGATTTTAGATGCGGTGAATAACGTCGTTTACGTTAATCCATCACAAGATGAAATAACGCGCTTAAAAGGCTTACAACAAAAACTCTTAGAAGAAAAAGCAGAATTAGCCAAATTAAAAGATTTACCCGCGTTAACCTTAGATGGTCATCGTGTCGACGTGGTTGCCAATATTGGTACGATTCGTGATGTAGATGGAGCAGATCGTAATGGGGCAGAAGGCGTAGGCTTGTATCGAACCGAATTCTTATTTATGGATCGTGAGCAATTACCGACTGAAGAAGAACAATTTGTTGCTTACAAAGACGTTGTTGAAGCGATGAATGGTCGCCTCGTGATTTTACGTACCATGGATATTGGTGGTGATAAAGAGCTTCCTTATTTAAATTTACCAAAAGAAATGAACCCCTTCTTAGGGTGGCGTGCAATTCGTATCGCATTAGACCGTCGCGAAATTTTACATGCACAATTGAGAGCCGTGTTACGCGCATCTGCTTTTGGTAAGTTAGCGGTTATGTTCCCAATGATTATTTCGGTGGAAGAGATTCGCGAATTGAAGTCAGTCATTGAAACCTTAAAACAAGAATTGCGTAATGAAGGCAAGGCATTTGATGAAAGTATTCAAATCGGTGTCATGGTAGAAACACCGTCAGCAGCCGTGAATGCCAAATTCTTAGCCAAAGAAGTGGATTTCTTTAGTATTGGAACAAACGATTTAACACAATACACATTAGCAGTTGACCGTGGTAATGAATTAATTTCTCACTTGTATAATCCAATGTCACCTTCTGTCTTAAGTTTAATTAAACAGGTGATTGATGCTTCGCATGCAGAAGGAAAATGGACCGGCATGTGTGGTGAGCTTGCGGGTGATGAAAAAGCTGCAGTATTACTTTTAGGTATGGGCTTGGATGAATTTAGTATGAGTGCTATCTCTGTACCACGTATTAAGAAATTGATCCGTAATGTGAATTATGAAGATACAAAAGCCTTAGCAATGAAGGCATTACAGCAACCAACAGCCGTAGAAATTGAACAATTAGTTGAAGATTTTTTAGCTGAAAAAGCATTAAATTAGATACAAGCTGAAAATTTTACGTTAAAATATGACCACATTTACTTAGTAGGAGACTAAAATGGGTTTATTTGACAAATTATTTGGTTCAAAAGACAAAAAAGCTGTTGAAGTGGAAATTTTTGCTCCGCTTTCTGGTGAAATTGTGAATATTGAAGATGTACCAGATGTTGTTTTTTCTGAGAAAATCGTAGGGGATGGGATTGCGATTCGTCCTACTGGCAATAAAATGGTCGCCCCTGTTGATGGCGTAATTGGCAAAATTTTTGAAACTAACCATGCGTTTTCAATGGAATCCAAAGACGGAGTAGAGTTATTTGTCCACTTTGGTATTGATACTGTTGAGCTAAAAGGTGAAGGATTTAAACGTATTGCACAAGAAGGTCAGGCGGTGAAACGCGGTGAAACTGTTATTGAATTTGATTTAGCCCTTCTTGAAGCAAAAGCAAAATCTGTTCTAACTCCGGTGGTGATTTCTAATATGGATGAAATCAGTCATATTGATAAGAAAGCTGGTGAAGTTGTTGCGGGTGAGTCTGTCGTCCTCGTATTGAAAAAATAATTATTGTCTATTTTGTAAGAAAGTCTGCCTTTATTTGTTAAGGTGGACTTTTTTATTTGTCTCATTATTTCTTGTGATTTAATCAATACCGTCATCATGCTAACAGTCTAAACCTGACAGTTCATGTTTAAAAAATGAGAGAGAGATCATAAATTGTACTTCTTAAAGTAGTCATCTTGAATGTAACAAGGTAAATTATGCCGGTATTCTGTTTTAACTATTTTTGTATCATGGTTTATGATGCGGTGTAATGACAGATATCCACATGTGTTTTTCAAGTCATGAGGAAGATAGAGGATAACTGCTTTGTTTTACGAAGCACATGGGGAGTAATTTTGATGCAGGTCTGTGTTGTATGTTAGTCGCTATCTTTAATCTGATTAGCGGCTATAATAGTCGTGTGAATTCAGCGTATTGACGAAAAATATTCATGATAAAAAAGCGACTATCTGATACATCTCTATCTGTATATGAAAGTGCTATCAATGTCTCATTTTTTGTCTTTTGCGAGAGAAATAACTATCTTTCTCTAAAAAAATCTAATAATATTTACAAAATTTGTTAAAAATTTGTGAAGCAATTTTCTTTTAATTGAATTTTGTGTAAATTATATTCAATTTTACATATTTCGTGATTAATTCATTGTTTAATCTTAACTTAAGATTAAGCTTACTTTTAACTTAACAAATAAGGAAAAGACTATGTCAGATATGTTAAAGAATGACGTAGATCCAGTCGAAACTAATGATTGGTTGTTAGCTATTGATGCGGTCATTCGCGAAGAAGGTGTTGAACGCGCACAATATATTATTGAGCAATTAATGCAACACGCTCGAGCCAACAATGTTTCTTTACCAACAGGTATCACCACTGACTACATCAATACCATTCCAGCTTCAGAAGAACCAAACTATCCAGGCAATTTAGACTTAGAAAGACGTATCCGCAGTGCAATTCGTTGGAATGCGATTATGATGGTATTGCGTGCTTCGAAAAAAGATTTGGAATTAGGTGGACATATGTCTTCTTTCCAATCTTCTGCAACTATTTATGAAGTCTGTTTTAACCACTTCTTTAAAGCGCGCTCCGCGAAAAATGGTGGTGACTTAGTTTTCTTCCAAGGTCATATCTCACCAGGCATTTATGCCCGTGCATTCTTAGAAGGTCGTTTAACTGAAGAACAAATGGATAACTTCCGTCAAGAAGTTCACGGTAAAGGGCTTTCTTCCTATCCGCATCCGAAATTAATGCCTGAATTCTGGCAATTCCCAACCGTATCAATGGGTCTTGGACCATTGAATGCGATCTATCAAGCGCGTTTCTTAAAATACTTACACAACCGTGGCTTAAAAGACACAGCAGATCAAACCGTTTATGCCTTCTTAGGTGATGGTGAAATGGATGAAGTGGAATCGCGTGGTGCGATTTCTGTGGCAGCGCGTGAGAAGTTAGACAACCTTGTGTTTGTGATTAACTGTAACTTACAACGTTTAGACGGTCCCGTAACAGGTAACGGCAAAATCATCCAAGAATTAGAAGGTTTATTCAACGGCGCAGGCTGGGAAGTGATTAAAGTGATTTGGGGCCGTCGTTGGGATCGTTTATTACAACGTGATACCTCAGGTAAATTATTACAATTAATGATGGAAGTGGTTGATGGTGACTACCAAACCATGAAAGCAAAAGATGGTGCTTACGTTCGTAAACACTTCTTTGGTCGTTACCCAGAAACAGAAGCCTTAGTGGCTGAAATGACAGATGATGAAATCTGGGCATTAAATCGTGGTGGTCACGATCCATTAAAAATATTCGCTGCCTTCAATAAAGCAAAACAAGTGAAAGGGAAACCTGTTGTTTTACTTGTGAAAACCATTAAAGGTTATGGTATGGGTGAAGCTGCTGAAGGGAAAAATATTGCTCACCAAGTGAAGAAAATGGATATGTCAGGCGTGAAACACGTTCGTGATCGCTTTAACATTGATATTGCAGATGCGGATATTGAAAATTTACCATACATTAAATTTGCAGAAGGTTCTGAAGAGTACAAGTACCTTCACGAACGTCGTCAAGCGTTACAAGGTTATTTGCCAACCCGTTTACCACGTTTCACGGAACAATTAGAGGTGCCGGAATTAGAGGAGTTTGCACAATTATTTGAAGCTCAAGCCCGTCCAATTTCAACAACGATGGCATTTGTACGTTCACTAAACGTATTATTGAAAAACAAATCTGTGGGTAAATGTATCGTGCCAATTCTGGCAGACGAAGCACGTACGTTTGGTATGGAAGGCTTATTCCGTCAAATCGGTATTTACAACCCGTATGGTCAAAACTATACCCCGCAAGATCGCGAGCAAGTATCTTACTACCGCGAAGCCATTGATGGTCAAGTGTTACAAGAAGGGATCAATGAGCAAGGTGCAACCGCCTCTTGGTTAGCTGCGGCTACTTCTTACTCAACAAATGATTTCCCAATGATTCCATTCTATGTGTACTATTCCATGTTTGGTTTCCAACGTATTGGTGACTTAATGTGGGCTGCGGGTGACCAACAAGCACGTGGTTTCATGATTGGTGGGACATCGGGTCGTACAACATTAAACGGCGAAGGTTTACAACATGAAGATGGTCACAGTCATATTCAATCATTAACTATCCCTAACTGTATCTCTTATGACCCAGCGTTTGCTTTTGAGGTTGCGGTTATCATGCAAGACGGCGTACGTCGTATGTATGGACCAGAACAAGAGAACATTTACTACTATATCACTACATTGAACGAAACTTATGACCAACCGGCTATGCCAAAAGGTGCGGAAGAAGGTATCCGTAAAGGTATCTATAAGTTTGAAACCGTAACCGGTCAAGGTAAAGGTAAAGTTCAGTTATTAGGTTCTGGTGCAATCTTGCGTCATGTTCGCGAAGCAGCACAGTTGTTAGCTAATGACTTTGGTGTCACTTCAGATGTGTATAGTGTACCGTCATTCACAGAAGTAGCACGTGAAGGTGCTGATGCAGATCGTTGGAACTTATTACATCCAGAAGCCAAAGCACGTGTACCTTACATTGCACAAGTAATGAATGATGCGCCTGCTGTTGCTGCAACAGACTACATGAAATTATTTGCAGAACAAGTTCGTGCTTATGTGCCAGCAGCAAGCTATCGTGTATTAGGTACAGATGGTTTTGGTCGTTCAGATAGCCGTGAAAACCTACGTGAGCACTTTGAAGTGGATGCTCGTTATGTGGCAATCGCAGCATTATCTGAATTGGCGAAACAAGGTACTATCGATAAGAAAGTGGTTGCAGACGCTATTCAAAAATACGGTATTGATGCAGATAAAGTGAACCCACTTTACGCCTAAGTAATAGGATTAACATTCCAGCTCCCTGATATCAGGGAGCATGTTATGGAATGATTGGAGGATAAAAAAACATGTCAAAACAAATTCAAGTACCAGATATTGGTGGTGATGAAGTGACTGTGACAGAAGTCATGGTAAAAGCGGGTGATACGGTTGCAGTTGATCAAAGCGTAATCAATGTAGAAGGTGATAAAGCCTCAATGGAAGTCCCTTCACCAGAAGCGGGTGTGATCAAAGAAGTGTTAGTGAAAGTGGGTGACAAAGTGTCAACGGGTTCACCGATGTTTGTGTTAGAAACGGGTGATGTAAAACCTGCTGAAACGCCAAAAGCTGAAACAGCACCAGTATCTGCGCCAGCGCCAGTAGCAAGCGCAGTGGTTGAAGTACATGTCCCCGATATTGGTGGTGATGAAGTTAACGTGACAGAAATCATGGTCAAAGTGGGTGATAAAGTTGAGGTTGAGCAATCGATCATCAATGTAGAAGGTGATAAAGCCTCAATGGAAGTCCCAGCCCCAATCGCAGGTGTTGTTAAAGAAATTCTAATCAATGTTGGTGACAAAGTATCAACAGGATCATTGATTATGAAATTTGAAACGGGTGATGCGCCAGCAGTAGCGACACCAGCACAAGCGCCAACAGCTGCGCCATCAGCACCTGCACAAAGTGCGGTAAAAGATGTGAACGTGCCAGATATTGGTGGTGACGAAGTCAACGTGACGGAAATCATGGTGAACGTGGGTGACACGATCACAGAAGAACAATCATTAATTACTGTTGAAGGTGATAAAGCCTCAATGGAAGTGCCTGCGCCATTTGCCGGTGTGGTAAAAGAAATTTTAGTGAAATCTGGCGACAAAGTCTCTACGGGTTCATTAATTATGCGCTTTGAAGTAGCGGGAGCCGCACCTTCAGCAGCACCAGCACAACCTGCACCTGCTGCACAAGCGGCAGTACCACAAGCAGCAACGCCAGCACCGGTTGCAAGCGCGCCAGCGGGTGATGCAGAAGTAACAGGTAGTTCTGTATTTGCTTATGCCACACCGGTTGTACGTCGTTTAGCACGTGAATTTGGTGTGAACCTCGATAAAGTGAAAGGTACTGGTCGTAAAGGTCGTATCTTAAAAGAAGACGTTCAAGCATATGTGAAAGCTGCAATCAAAGCGGTTGAATCAGGTTCTGTATCTGCAGCGCCAGCGGGCATTGGTGTAGCAAATGGTGCAGGCTTAGGCTTATTGCCATGGCCGAAAGTGGATTTCAGCAAGTTTGGTGAAGTGGAAGAAGTAGAACTCACCCGTATTAACAAAATTTCGGGTGCAAACTTACACCGTAACTGGGTGATGATCCCGCATGTTACACATTTCGATCGTGCCGATATCACTGACTTAGAAGCGTTCCGTAAAGAACAAAATGTGTTAGCGGAAAAACAAAAATGGGGTGTGAAAATCACGCCAGTTGTCTTCATTATGAAAGCGGCTGCCAAAGCATTAGAAGCGTATCCACGTTTCAATAGCTCAATTTCTGAAGATGGTCAACGTTTAACCTTGAAAAAATATGTCAATATTGGTGTGGCAGTGGATACACCAAACGGCTTAGTCGTGCCTGTCTTTAAAGATGTCAACAAAAAAGGCATTATCGAACTTTCTCGTGAATTAATGGAAGTGTCGAAAAAAGCACGTGACGGCAAATTAACTGCTTCGGATATGCAAGGGGGTTGTTTCACGATTTCAAGCTTAGGGGGCTTAGGTACGACACACTTTGCGCCAATCGTGAATGCGCCAGAAGTCGCAATTCTAGGTGTGTCTAAATCAGAAATGGCGCCAGTTTGGAACGGTAAAGAATTTACGCCACGCTTAATGTTGCCATTATCATTGTCTTTCGACCACCGTGTGATCGATGGTGCGGATGGTGCACGTTTCATTAGCTATATCAATGGAGTGTTATCTGATCTTCGTCGTTTAGTTATGTAATCGCACTGTCCGTTCGGTAAATTGCCGAGCGGACATCATTAATCAACCCAAATGTGGTGTGAAAGTGCGGTCTAAAATCGCCTATCTTTTGATAAAATGCATCGCATTCTTTAACGAGGTTAAAATGAATAAAGAAATTAAAACTCAGGTTGTGGTATTAGGTGCGGGTCCTGCGGGCTATTCCGCCGCATTCCGTTGTGCAGATTTAGGTTTAGAAACCGTGATTGTTGAACGTTATTCTACGTTAGGTGGCGTATGTTTAAACGTGGGTTGTATCCCGTCAAAAGCCTTATTACACGTGGCGAAAGTGATTGAAGAAGCCAAAGCGCTTGCAGAGCATGGTATCGTGTTCGGTGAGCCAAGCACAGATGTGAACAAAATCCGTGGTTGGAAAGAAAAAGTCATTAACCAGTTAACGGGTGGTTTAGCGGGTATGGCTAAACAACGTAAAGTGCAAGTAGTGAACGGCTATGGTAAATTCTCTGGTCCAAATACGATTATTGTTGCGGGCGAAGAAGGGGAAACGACGATCAAGTTTGATCATGCGATTATTGCGGCAGGATCGCGTCCAATTCAATTACCATTTATTCCACATGAAGATCCACGTATTTGGGATTCCACAGATGCACTTAAATTAAAAGAAGTGCCGGAGAATTTACTTATCATGGGTGGTGGTATTATCGGTCTAGAAATGGGAACGGTTTATCATGCATTAGGCTCAAAAATTGATGTAGTCGAAATGTTTGACCAAGTGATCCCGGCTGCGGATAAAGACATGGTTCAAATCTACACCAAACGCGTCGCGAAGAAATTCAATTTATTATTAGAAACGAAAGTGACTGCGGTTGAAGCAAAAGAAGATGGTATTTATGTTTCAATGGAAGGTAAAGCTTCTGAAACTCGTCGTTATGATGCTGTATTAGTGGCGATTGGTCGTGTACCAAATGGTAAATTGATTGATGCCGGTGTTGCGGGTGTTGAAGTAGATGATCGTGGTTTCATTCGTACCGACAAACAAATGCGTACCAATGTGCCTCACATTTTCGCCATTGGTGATATCGTGGGTCAACCAATGTTAGCACACAAAGGTGTTCATGAAGGTCACGTGGCAGCAGAAGTGATTGCAGGCATGAAACATTACTTCGATCCAAAAGTGATTCCATCTATTGCGTATACTGAACCTGAAGTGGCTTGGGTGGGTAAAACCGAGAAAGAATGTAAAGCGGAAGGTATCGCTTATGAAGTAGCGAAATTCCCTTGGGCTGCCTCAGGTCGTGCGATTGCATCTGACTGTGCAGATGGCATGACAAAATTGATCTTTGATAAAAATACACATCGTGTTATCGGTGGGGCAATCGTCGGGACGAATGGTGGTGAATTGTTAGGTGAAATCGGTCTTGCTATCGAAATGGGTTGTGATGCGGAAGATTTAGCCTTAACGATCCATGCTCACCCAACATTACACGAGTCTGTTGGTCTTGCAGCAGAAGTATTTGAAGGGTCAATTACTGACTTACCAAATCCAAAAGCGAAGAAAAAATAATACGTTTTTGTTGAAACTGATAAGTAACAAAAGTTTTTAAACGAAATAGCTGTGCGGTTAAACTTTTAAAAGTTTAACCGCACTTTTTTATTTATGAGACGTTATGCTTATGCCGCAAATGCCATATTGCGTTTTGGTTTAATTTGATGAATAGTATTGGTGACAGTGCCAACAATTGGTAAACTCTGCCAGTGATTGGTTTTAATGTTGCTTTGAGTCGAATCTAAGGTAAAGAAAACGTATTCATTATTTTGCTGAAGCATAAATTCATAAATATGGAATTGCCCATTGATATCAAGAACAATCAGATCGCCCACAGATAAGCTTTCGTTTTTTTCTACTACTAGCATGTCATCAACTTCAATTCCCCAAGCAAGCATATTCGGATTGGTTACACGAATAAAGCAGGTTTGTTGTGGGCGTTTAACACAGTAAAGATTGAGATCCAGCTTTTTACTGAAATTTAAGTGAGATTGTTGGATGTCCTCGTAAAGTGGCATAGGACGGTAAGATAATAAATAATCATGTTGAGCCACAGTGTTGTTTATGCCATTCATCTTATCCCTCTTTATTTTAACTGGTTATTTATACAGGTAAAATATACTGTTGTTATATACAGCTTGTCAAGAGGGGATCTCATGGTTAGTGAAAAAAAATTAGACTTTTTCTGTTTACAAAGTGATCGATTTGTTTTATGCAATCGATTGCTTTTGATTGATTTTTATTCAAATAAAGCTAGGGTAAATAAGATATTTTCTAATAATATGGCAATTATTTTTTAATGAATATTTGTCAATATACTGGAAATATAAAAAATGATATTTTCTTTAATGAAAAAGTAAGCTATCTTTAGCACCGTTAGGGGGATCAAACATTTGGTCTAAATTTTTTACAATAAGTGCATTCGCACAAGATTACGTGATTTAATTATGAATACATCTCGTTTATTTAGTTTGTTTTTCCAAGGTAATTTGGTGAAACGTATTTTTATTGGTCTTATCTTAGGTTTGCTTGTTGCGCTTGTTACGCCGACATTACAAAACGTGCTTGGTTTTAATTTAGCGGAAAAAGTTGGGGTATTAGGCACCATTTTTGTTCGCTCATTACGTGCTGTTGCACCGATTTTAATTTTTGTCCTTGTCATGGCGGCAATTGCAAATAAAAAAATTGGTGCGAAAAGCAATATGAAATCCATTATTGTATTGTATCTTTTGGGGACATTTTTAGCCGCACTTTCAGCTGTTATTGCGGGCTTCTTATTCCCAAGTGAAGTGGCATTAGCCACAAAAGAAGATATGACGTCTGCACCACAAGGTGTTGGTCAGGTACTATTAACTTTAGTCTTCAATGTGGTTGATAATCCATTAAATGCGCTCTTTAAAGCGAATTTCGTTGGCGTGCTCGCTTGGTCAATTGGTTTGGGATTAGCCCTACGTCATGCATCAGAAAGTACAAAAACGATGGTGTCAGATCTAGCAGAAGCTGTATCGAAAATTGTGTATGTGATTATTGCCTTTGCCCCAATCGGTGTGTTCGGTTTAGTCAGTGAAACCTTGGCAGATAAAGGATTAGTGGCGCTCGGTGGTTATATTCATTTATTAGCCGTATTAGTTGGTACGATGTTATTTGTTGCTTTTGTAGTGAACCCAATTTTGGTTTACTGGAAAATTCGCCGTAATCCTTATCCATTAGTGTGGACCTGCGTACGTGAAAGTGGTTTAACGGCATTTTTCACTCGTAGCTCAGCAGCTAACATTCCAGTTAACATCAATCTTGCTAAACGCTTGAATTTAGATGAAGAAACCTATTCGGTCTCCATTCCATTAGGCGCGACTATTAATATGGCAGGTGCTGCGATTACTGTAACGATTCTTACGTTAGCCGCGGTACATACTTTAGATATTCAGATTTCTTTCTTTAGTGCCTTGTTATTGAGTGTCGTTGCCAGTATTTGTGCTTGTGGTGCCTCTGGTGTCGCAGGGGGATCTTTATTATTGATTCCGTTAGCTTGTAGCTTATTTGGGGTTTCTGATGATGTCGCTGCACAAATGATCGGGGTGGGGTTCATTATCGGTATTTTACAAGACTCTACTGAAACTGCATTAAACTCCTCAACGGATGTGTTATTTACTGCAGCAGCTTGTATTGCAGAAGAAAATAAACAAGTTTAACGAACGGTTATTTAGTGAATAGAAAGCGGATATTTATCCGCTTTTTTTATCGGAGGATGGATGTGCAGTTTACAGCTTAAAGAAGTGAAATTTAAATTACATCAACATCAACATCAACATCAACATCAACATCAACATCAATATTTGTATATTCCTCAATTTTGTTTATTCGCGGGGCAATTTTGGGCTGTCGTGGGGAGTAATGGTAGTGGAAAAACTGCTTTTGCGCTTGCATTGCAGCAGCAATTAGCACTAGAGCATGGCGAATATTGCCATTCATTCCGGCAGGTAGCATTACTGTCCTTTGAAAAACAACAACATATTATTGAAGCCACTTTTAAGGATCGCAATCATGATGGAATAAGCCCCGATGATTTTGGTAAAAGTGCACGAGAAACCATATTAAATGGCACTTCAGCGACAGCGGCTTGTGAGAAATATGCGGAAATCTTACAGATTACGTCTTTATTAGATCGCCCTTTTATTCACCTGTCTACAGGGGAAAGCCGTAAAGTCTTGTTATGCCAAGCGTTAGTGAGTCAACCTGATCTTTTGATCTTAGATGAACCCTTTGAAGGATTAGACCAGCAGTCAGTGCAAGACTGGCGGCATTTATTGGAGAGATTAAAAGAGAAAATGACATTAATGCTGATCATCAATCGTTTCTCTGATATTCCGACACAGGCGACTCATATTGCGATTTTGGATAATCGAGAGTTAGTTTTGCAAGGCGAACGCCAATACATTGAGCAGCAAAGTTTATTTCAACAGTTGTGTTATGCCGAAAATGCGCGGAATGAACCTTTGCCGACACCTTTTGGTACGCCAATACATTTACCGACAGAGATCAATCCTTTTGAGTTAAAAAACGTCAATATTCAATATGGTGATAAAAAGATTCTCAGTGCATTAACTTGGACAGTTGAACCAAAATAACATTGGTGGATTAAAGGCACCAAATGGTGCAGGAAAATCGACGCTATTGTCTGTGCTGACGGGTGATCATCTGCAATCTTATGCGAATCATGTAGTATTATTTGGTCAACAACGTGGTAGCGGTGAAACCATTTGGGATATTAAACAAAAAATAGGCTATGTGAGTAGTCAGTTGCATATGGATTACCGAGTGAATTGTAGCGCATTAGATGTTATTCTCTCGGGCTTTTTTGATAGTATTGGCGTGTATCAACAGGTATCAGAGGCACTGCGTTTGAAGGCTATGCAATGGTTGACACGTTTACATCTTGCAACACTGGCGAAAGTCCCGTTTCGTTCCTTGTCTTGGGGACAACAACGACTTTTGTTGATAGCTAGAGCCATGGTGAAACATCCACCAATATTGATTTTAGATGAACCTTTTCAGGGATTGGATGGGGTGAATCGTAAGCTGGTAAAACAGTTTATTGAACAACTGGTAGTAAACAGCCAAACCCAGCTGATATTTGTTTCCCATCAAGATCAGGACGCGCCAAATTGCATGACACATCGTTTTGAATTTATAGCAGATAATAATCAATATTCTTATATACAAAGTACGCTCTGATTTGTTAGACTTTTTGTGATATTGACTTACTAAGGAGAACAGCAATGGACTTTATTAATGGTTTACCAATCGCGACGATTTTCTTTATTGTATTGGTAATTTTTGTTTTGTATTCCACTTTAAAAACCGTTCCACAGGGGTATCACTGGACGATTGAACGTTTTGGTCGCTACACTCGTACATTGACACCAGGTTTGAATTTTGTGGTGCCTTTTATTGACCGCGTTGGTCGCCGTATCAATATGATGGAACAAGTGCTGGATATTCCTTCTCAAGAAGTCATTTCGAAAGATAACGCGAATGTGTCGATTGATGCTGTTTGTTTTGTGCAAGTGATTGATGCACGTAACGCGGCTTATGAAGTGAATCATTTAGAACAAGCGATTATTAATTTAACCATGACCAATATTCGTACTGTGTTAGGGTCAATGGAGTTAGATGAAATGTTATCACAACGTGATTCCATTAATAGCCGCTTGTTATCCATTGTTGATGAAGCCACTAATCCTTGGGGTATTAAAGTGACCCGTATTGAAATTCGTGATGTGCGTCCACCACAAGAATTGATCGCGGCGATGAACGCACAAATGAAAGCAGAACGTAACAAACGTGCGGATATTTTGGAAGCAGAAGGGGTACGTCAAGCGGAAATTTTACGTGCTGAAGGGGATAAACAAGCTCGTATCTTAAAAGCAGAAGGGGAACGTCAAGAAGCCTTCTTACAAGCTGAAGCTCGTGAACGTGCTGCTGAAGCAGAAGCCCGTGCGACACAAATGGTGTCTGAGGCGATTGCGAGTGGGGACACGAAAGCAATTAACTACTTTATTGCACAAAAATATACTGAAGCTTTAAAAGAAATTGGTGGCTCAGAAAACAGTAAAGTGGTGTTAATGCCACTCGAAGCGGGCAATTTAATCGGGTCTATTGCGGGTGTAGCTGAGTTATTAAAAGGCGATAAAAAAGCTTAATCACTGTCGGTGAGGTAAATATGGAATGGTTTTCCACTTGGAGCCTTTGGCATTGGCTTATTTTAGGTTTTGTTTTATTAATTGCTGAATTAGTGATCCCTGGGGTGTTTTTACTTTGGTGGGGATTAGCCGCCATTGTGATTGCTGGTGTGATGGCACTGATACCAAGCTTATCGTTAACCGTTTTAGCTATTAGCTATGCGATTTTAGCGATTATTTTGAGTGTGTCATGGTGGAAATATCAGCATGGTCAAGACAAAAGTGATCAGTTACATTCGTCATTAAATCAACGTGATCACGCGATGCTAGGCACAAGAGGTACTGTGCAAGAAATCGCGGCTAATGGCATTGGACGTGGGCATTTTGGCGATACGACGTGGCGCATTCAAGGCACGGATTTACAGGTCGGTGATTTAGTTGAAGTGCACCAAGTGGATGGTATTACGTTAAAAGTGAAAAAAGTGAATTAAAGATTATGCATCATCTGATTATTTTTGCCCATCCAAATAGCCAAACGAGTTTTAATCGGGCGATTTTGGAAGCTACTTTGCAGGCTAGCCAACAGTTAGACGTGCACACCGTGGTACGAGATTTGTACACGCTCAATTTCAATCCCATTTTATCTTGGGAGGAAATGCAAGCGATTTACCAAGAGATCATTCCTGCTGAAGTCAAGTTTGAGCATCAACTCATTGAACAAGTGAATTTAATCACCTTGGTTTATCCATTATGGTGGATGGGCTTTCCTGCGCTCCTGAAAGGGTATTTGGATCGTTAAATGGTTTTGCTTATAAAACTGAAAATGAACAATCTGTAGGCTTATTAGGTGGTAAAAAAATGCAACACTTTATCACGATTGGCAATAACGTAGAGATTTATCAAAATATGGGGTTTGCACAATCGCTGAAAGATTGTTTAGTGGACGGATTATTCAATTATTGTGGCATCACTGATATTCAGCATGAGCTGTTTGGTGATATTCATTTGATTGATGATCACGCGCGTCACGCTATGTTGCAAAGGGTCAGTGAGAAAACGCAAGAAAATTTAACCGCACTTTTAGAGAGAAAGCATGACAACTGAAAACCAACTTAACGCTTTTTCTATGCTAAGTCGCTTGTTTGGCAATTTGTTTTATCGTGCACCAAATGATCCGATTTTAGCTAATGTGTTTGCTTGGTTACAGCAGCAAGGACTTAGCGAAATCTGGGCACTTGAACTGGACAATCAAAGCCAACAAGCGATTAATAGTGTGCAAATGCCGTTAGATTTAAACGCATTAAGTAAAGAATATGACAAGTTATTTATGGGAGACACGCCACAAGTTAGCACTAAAATCAGTGATTATGCGGTTTCCGTTGAAGAATTTGTAAACTTTAGACAACAACGTGGTATGCCAGCGCTAGAAAGTGCGGATCATTTTGCATTACTTTTGCTAACTGCCTCGTGGATTGAAGATAACCTTGATTCTGTGGCGGCACAACATCAGTTGTTTGAACAATTCTTATTGCCTTGTGCCAGCCAATTTCTTACTCAAGTGGAAAGTAAGGCAAGCTTGCCTTTTTATCGTGCCTTAGCACTTCTGTCGAAAGACATGTTGGCAGCGATGGCGGACGAATTAGAAGAAGCAAGCGAGCAAGCCGTATAAGCATTTTCTTGTCATGCTAAAAAAGCAGCGTTACGACGCTGCTTTTAATTTTTGTCCAAAACTCACCGCACTTTTTGTCGCATAAGAACGATGGGGTCTTATTTCTCATCATATAAACTTGGCTGATTTTCATCAGGTCGTGTTTTAAAACGGCGGTGTAGCCACATATATTGTTCCACTCCTTTCATAATTTCCGTTTCTACTACTTGGTTCATGCGCGTGGCAATACGAGTTTCATCTGTAATATCGGAAAAATCCACTGGGGGGGAGATTTTGACGGTATAACCCGACCCATCGCTATTGCGTAATGGGGCAAAAGGGATCACCTTACTTGTTGGTGAGGATTTTAATAAATAATAGCTCCCCGTTGTAGTCGCTGCATCAGGGACAGCAAAAAAGGGCACAAAGACCGCATTTTTACGTCCATAATCATGATCAGGCGCATACCAAATAATTTCACCTTGGCGTAACGCACGAATCATGCCACGTAAATCTTTACGATCGAGCAGATCTTTATTAGAACGTAAGCGACCTTGTACTTGTAACCAGTCCATTAAAGGATTGTCATTCGGGCGATAAACCCCTATGCCCGGTTGATGCAAGCCAACAATACGGGCGCCCAATTCTAAGGTTAGGAAATGTACCCCAACAAGAATCACACCATCTTGTTTATATTCTTTTAAATATTCAAGACCTTCGATTTTTGACCATTTTTTTATTCTTGCATCAGACCAAAACCAAGCCATACCCGTTTCAATAATCGCCATGCCGGTGGCTTTTAAATTCGCATGTAATAAGGTTTCAATTTGATCCGCAGAATAGTGGGGAAAACAGAGCTGTAAATTGCGACGTGCAATGTTGGCGCGACGTTGACCTACTGTTGATTTTGCGAGTAACCAGCCTAGTCCGTTCCCGAGTTTGTGTAAAATCGGGTAGGGTAAACATACGATCAGACGCCATAAAGCAACGCCTAACCAAAATCCCCAGTGTTTTGGTTTTAGAAATCTTTTTTGAAATGTTGGGAGTTTATCGTTCGCCATAAAATTGCTTGAGTATCTTCAGTAATAAATTGAGAATGAGAAAACATAACTCAACTTGTCATCATATTACGAATTATCGCATAAATAGGGCGTGAATATTACTAGTTATGTAATAATTAGGAAAGTCATGTAATAAAAAGTCGTGCAATTTATTGGATTTTAAGGGGAAATTGGTGTTTTCCTGTGCTAAAATTAAGTAATTTTTTATTAAGAGAGAACGAAAATGTTTCAATATTCCGCAGAATTTAAACAAGCAAAAGTGTTGGTATTGGGCGATGTAATGCTTGATCGTTATTGGTTTGGGGCGACAAATCGCATTTCACCAGAAGCACCAGTTCCTGTGGTACGTGTACAAGATAACGAAGAACGTGCTGGTGGGGCAGCCAACGTTGCGATGAATATCGCTGCGTTAAATGTGCCAGTAAAATTATTGGGCTTAACGGGACGAGATGAAACCGGTCTTGCCTTAGAAAGTTTATTAGCCAAAAGCCGTATTGAATGTGATTTTGTACAATTACATACTCATCCTACCATTACAAAATTACGTATTTTGTCCCGCCATCAACAATTATTACGCTTAGATTTTGAAGAAGACTTCCAAAATGTGACGAGCGATGCGTTATTGCAAAAATTAGACAGTGCGTTACAAAGTTATGGCGCATTAGTGTTATCCGATTATGGTAAAGGTACCTTAAATCAAGTGCAAAAAATGATTCAACTTGCACGCCAAGCCAATATTCCCGTGTTAATTGATCCGAAAGGAACCGATTTTGAACGTTATCGTGGTGCAACCTTATTAACACCGAATATGTCTGAATTTGAAGCGGTGGTTGGGAAGTGTGATTCTGAAGAAGAGATTATCGAAAAAGGGTTGAAAGTAATTGAGCAGATCGACCTGAGTGCGCTTTTAGTGACACGTTCTGAAAAAGGCATGACGTTGTTGCGTCCAAATCAACCGGCATTTCATTTAGCCACCGAAGCGAAAGAAGTATTTGATGTGACTGGGGCGGGAGATACGGTGATTAGTGTGTTAGCCACAGGCTTAGCGGATGGTCGTTCGTTTGAAGAAGCCTGCTATTTAGCCAATGTCGCAGCAGGGATTGTCGTGGGTAAATTAGGGACCTCAACCGTTTCTACGGTGGAATTAGAAAATGCAATTCACGGTCGTTCTAATACCGGATTTGGTATTATGAGCGAAGCCGAACTGAAACGCGTAGTGGCGCAAGCGAAGGCGCGTGGTGAGAAAATTGTGATGACTAATGGCTGTTTTGACATTCTTCATCCGGGACATGTGTCTTACCTCGAAAACGCACGTAAATTGGGCGATCGCTTAATTGTCGCAGTGAACAGCGATGATTCAGTCAAACGCCTAAAAGGTGAAACCCGCCCAATTAATGACCTTCAATCTCGTATGGCAGTATTGGCAGGCTTATCTTCAGTCGATTGGTTAGTGGCGTTCCATGAAGATACACCACAACGTTTAATTGCTGAAGTATTACCTGATTTATTGGTGAAAGGTGGTGATTACAAACCAGAAGACATCGCTGGTAGCCAAGAAGTTTGGGCGAGTGGTGGTGATGTAAAAGTATTAAACTTTGAAAATGGTTGTTCAACCAGTAATGTGATCAGTAAGATTCAGCAGTTAAAAGATTAAGATTGAATTTGATTTCATCATTATACCTATTTGGGGAAAGGGCAAACAGTTATGTTTGCCTTTTTTATGAGATTAAAACAGGGTCGTGTTATCAATTATGATGGGAAAAGAGCCTTTTTTCAGGCTAAACAATATCGGGTTTTGCCCGATGAGCGAGTTAGTTTTTCTTTGCTTGTGTAAAGGAAAAAGTAGGCAAAAGAAAGCACTCCGTAATTTTTTTTCCTTCACTTGTTGCTAACGTTTGGCACCCGCTTTCCAAACTCGCTTAGCAAGCCATGCTCAAACAAGGAAAGTGTGGTTTAAACGTGAACGCAGCCGCTACAGCGAAAAATAAGGGAAAGGGGGAAAGTCACTTTTGGGGGAAGAAATTTTTTTAAAATACACCGCCCTTTTTAATCTCAGCCACACTTTTACTCTAGCTGATGTAACAATTTTTCAATCTGTTTTAGCCCATTTAGCCTTGTGCTGCTTAACCGTTGTGCAATGCCCAATTCAGTGAAATAGGCAGTTAAATCAAACTGCTTGAGTTGTTCGACTGTTTTGCCCTGAATTTCTTGCAGTAAAATCCACAATAACCCATTAATAATACGGGCTTCGCTGTAAGCTTGAAAATCAAAAGTGCGGTCATTTTTTCCAGTAATTTTAAACCAGACTTTCGCCTCACAACCTGAAATCGGTTGCATCTCGGCGAGTTGTTGTTCTGTGGGGAATGGTAGCTGTTTGCCGGCTTGGATAATCAGGCGGTAACGTTCTTCCCAGCTTTTTGCGTTAAGGAGTTGTTCTTTCATCATTTAATCTAATAAGGCTAAAGCGTTGTCAAGGGCAGAGAAAAACGCATCAACATCCGCTTGTTGGTTATAAGGTGCAAAGGACAGCCGCAAAGTGCTGTGCTGTCCTAAGCGCGCTAAATAAGGTTGGGCGCAGTGTTCACCTGCGCGTAAGGCTATATTTTGTTCAGCGAGCAATGTGGCGATGTCAGAGGTGGCTATACCGTTAAACACAAAACAAACGATGCTGCTCGGTTGCGGTGATAAAAATAACTGGCAGTGTGGGTAATTTTTTAATCGCATTTTACATTGCTCTGCCAAAGCAATAGCATGTTGCTCGGCAGCAGCTAAGTCCCACTGGCTTAACCATTCTAAGACAGCATTAAAACCAATCACACCTGCAATATTTGGCGTGCCAGCCTCAAGGCGATAAGGTAGTTCGGCAAAACGGATGTGTTGTGCAGATACTCGTTCTACCATTTTCCCACCGTACAACAGGGGGTGAAGTTGTTCAAGGGCATGTCGTTTCCCACTTAACACACCAAGTCCATTCGGACCATAGAGTTTATGCGCTGAGAAAGCAATAAAATCCGCATCTAACCTTTGTAAGTCGATTGGCAAATGGCTAATCGCTTGTGCCGCGTCGACGAGTACCAACGCATGACTGTGTTGTCGAATCAGTTTAATTAAATTGGCGACAGGTTGCTCCGTTCCAGTTACATTAGAAACCATATTCAATGCAACCAATACAGCATTTGTATTAAGTACAGCAATAAGATCCTGTTCTTCAATCAACCATTGCTCATTAATCGGTAAAATATGCAAGGTTGCGCCATATTGACGCGCGATTTCAGACCAAGTAACAAAATTAGCATGATGGTCCGCTTCGCTAATGATAATTTCAGCTTTAGGATGCAGTTGATGAGATAACCCTCTTGCAACGCAATTGATAGCATGCGTTGTCCCCGATGTCCAAATAATCGTTTCTTCAGATTCTGCACCAATGAAGTTTTTCACATTTTCTCTTGCTTGTTCAAAAAGTGCGGTCTGTTTTTCATCATATTGACTACGATGTACAGATCCAGCAGATTGATAAAAGGCAATCGTCGCATCAGTCAGCACTTGTGGCTTTAATGCCGTGGCAGCACTGTCTAAATAGACAACCGCATCCGCTTGTTGGAGGTAAGGAAAATGTTGTTTAAATACACTTGGATTAAATGCCATCTTATTTTCTCTTTTGTCTGCGCCATTGCTCAGGAGGGATTGGGTGAGTGTCTTGCCATAATCCAAGACGGGCTTTCATGGCGGCTTGTTGCGTGCGCAAATACATTGGATCGTGATTATAACGCGGATATGCCCAAGCCATACCAGATTTCACCATTTCGATATTCATATTTTCGTGCTGTGCATTATAAACAACAGCTAAAGTGCGTTGGTAGTGGTCTTTACCTAAAATGCGGAGTTGTACCGGCTTTTTATAGACTAATTTCGCGAGAAATTGTTTTGATTTCGTACCGAAAGGTTGGTTTTTTTCTGGCGCATCAATTTCAGCTAAGCGAACACGAAGCGATTTCTTGTTTTGTAATAGACAAGTTAACGTGTCGCCATCGGTAATACCAATCACCTGACAAGGTATCGAACGACTGGCTTGACTGCAGTGTGTAAAACATAGACAACACAGGGTGATAAGCGCTAATTTTTTATACATATTATGAAAAATCCTTATAAAACGCACATATTCTACCTAAAAACTAACAAAAGAAACAAAATGGGAGTAAAATATTCCCTCATTTTTATTAAGACAATGTGTTTTATTGTCAACAACGATGGAGTAAAAATGACTCGGAAAATAGTTGATTTAGCTCGTTCATGCGGGATTTTGTATTTGATGTTATTCATCGGTGAGTGGATTGCACATCATCTTAATATTGGTATTCCTGCCAGTATTTGGGGATTGTTACTGTTATTTTTGGGGTTAACGTTTAGGATAATTAAGTTAGATTGGGTGTTATGTTCAGCCAGTTTATTAATTCGTTATATGGCACTATTATTCGTGCCAGTGAGTGTTGGGGTGATAAAATATGCGGATGTGTTATTTAGCCAAATGAACGTCTTGTTATTACCTAATATTGTAAGCACTTTCTTAACATTGATTGTTGTCGGTTTACTTTCAGATTATTTATTTTCCTTAAGCTCTTTTTCTCATTTACGTAAAAAAGTCGCCAGAAAACAAGCGGAGAAAGCATGATGAATTGGAGTCTGTATGGTTATTCTTTTTTAACGTTGCTTGCCTTCACGGTGGCGGTGAAAATCAGCCGACATTGGAAATCGATTTTATTCAATTCCTTTGTTTTAACTGTGACCTTGCTCGTGGTCATCTTGTTAACCATTGACATTTCTTATGATGATTATTTACAAGGCAATGCGCCCTTAAATAATTTATTAGGTATCAGTATTGTCGCGCTTGCAGTACCATTGTATGAACAGTTGCATCAAATTAGTCGTTATTGGAAAAATATTTTATTGATAACGTGCTTGGCTTCATTGCTTTCTATGCTTTCAGGCGCTGGTTTAGCCTTATACTTAGGCGCCACACCAGAAATGGTTGCCACAGTATTGCCGAAATCGGTCACGACACCTATTGCGATGGCGGTGTCTCAAGGATTGGGTGGCATACCCTCGATTGCTGCAGTGGGGGTTGTGATAGCGGGATTACAAGGGTCTGTACTAGGTTTGCTTACGTTAAAAAAATTAAAAGTCAAACATGCGGAGGCGCGAGGATTAGCCATTGGTGCCATTTCCCATGCCTTAGGTACAGTCACTTGCATGGAAAGCGATCAAAAAGCTGGCAGTTATAGTTCCATTGCCCTCGTATTATGTGGCATTATGACGTCTATTCTTGCACCGATCACCTTTAAAATCCTTTATTTCTTTATGGCATAGTATGAATAATCAAGTTGATCCAATTTGGCAATCACGCTTTATTGCTGATAAACCGCGTGAAAAAGATCATCGCCCGCCTTTCCGTCGAGATCGAGGGCGTATTTTACATTCCGCCGCATTTCGTTGTTTGCAGGCAAAAACACAAATTCATGCGGTTGGTGAGAATGATTTTTATCGCACACGTCTGACACATTCCTTAGAAGTAGCACAAATCGGTAGCAGTTTGGTTGCACAAATGCGTTTTAGTGAGGCATTTACTGCCTTAGCGCAGCAAATGCAACAAGATAAAACAGAATTACAAAAAACGTTGAAAGGCTTGTTGCCGAGTAATGATCTGATTGAAAGTTTATGTTTTGCTCATGATATCGGTCATCCTCCTTTTGGTCATGGTGGCGAAGTCGCACTGAATTACATGATGCGAGAGCATGGTGGATTTGAAGGTAACGCACAAACATTTCGCTTACTCACCAAATTAGAACCTTATACACCAAATGCAGGGATGAATTTAACTCGCCGTACCCTTTTGGGTATTGTGAAATACCCAACGATTTTAGATATTTCTTCGGCACAATATGCCGAACTCGCTCCAGAACCAAATGCAGATTCGCGTTATGTCAAGATGAATGGGTGGCGACCAGGAAAAGGACTCTTTCGTGATGATTTGCCGATGTTTGAGTGGCTACTGGAACCGCTGTCAGTAAAAGATCGTGATTTATTTGGGCAATTTAAACAAGTGCGGTCAGATCCTAGCCAAATTTTAAAAACCAAATTCAAGTCGTTAGATTGTAGCCTCATGGAATTAGCTGATGACATTGCTTATGGGGTGCATGATTTAGAAGACGCGATTGTGGTGGGGATGGTGAATTTACACCAATGGCAAAGTGCGCTCACCGCCTTGAAAAATTGTCCGTCTGTATGGATTCAAAAACATATTGATGCTATCACGGAAAAGCTTTTTTCGGATCAGCATTATTTACGTAAAAACGCCATTGGTGCGCTCGTCAATTATTTTATCACGAGCGTACGTTGGACATTAACGGACGATTTTAATGAACCATTATTACGCTATAATGCGCAGTTACCAGCAGAAGTGGAAGCAGTATTGCAGATTTTTAAAGCATTTGTACGTGATCATGTGATCTTAAATGTTGATACACAACGGATTGAGTACAAAGGACAACGTATCTTAACGGAAATGTTCCAAATTTTTGAATCTGATCCAGAACGTTTACTACCACGTAATACCGCCAAGCGTTGGCAACAGGCAAGCAAAGAAGGCAAAAAACGGGTTATCTGTGATTACATGGCGGGTATGTCTGATGCCTATGCCTTGCGAGTTTATCAACAGTTATAGGATTACTGTCTGTAATGTTGGTCAACGCAGTCTAGACAATGTGGATAATGTGCTTATCCCTGTTGTGAAAACAGCATTTGTATTTTTATAAAAAGTATTTTAACAAAGAGGCATTATGGCACTCATTTCTCTCACCAATGGATATCTTTCCTTTAGTGATCATCCTTTATTAGATCATACCGACTTGCATATTGAAGCCGGTGAGCGGGTTTGTTTAGTTGGACGTAATGGCGCAGGTAAATCTACGCTAATGAAAATCTTGGCGGGTGATGTCATCATGGATGACGGGCGTTTGCAGTTTGAAAAAGAGATTGTCGTTTCCCGTTTAGAGCAGGATCCACCGCGTCATGCTAGTGGCAATGTGTTTGATTATGTCGCCGAAGGCATTGAACATTTAGCCGATTTATTAAAAGATTACCATCGCATTTCTTTGTTGTTGGAACAGGACTGCAGTGATGTGGTCTTAAATCAACTGGCACAAGTGCAAGCAAAGTTAGATCATGCAGACGCTTGGCGTTTTGAAAGTAAAATTAAAGACGTGTTGGCCACATTATCTTTACATCCGGATACCTTGTTATCTGAATTATCGGGTGGTTGGTTACGTAAAGCCGCATTAGCCCGTGCGCTTGTTTGTGATCCTGATGTGTTGTTATTAGATGAACCGACCAACCATTTAGATGTGGATGCGATTGAATGGTTAGAAAACTTTTTACTTGGTTTTTCGGGTAGCATTATTTTTATTTCTCATGACCGCGCTTTTATTCGTAAAATGGCGACCCGTATTGTGGATTTAGACCGTGGCAAATTAGTGTCTTATCCGGGGGATTATGATTTATACCTCAGTACAAAAGAAGAAAATCTCCGCGTAGAGGCCCTACAAAATGAGTTATTTGATAAAAAATTGGCTCAAGAAGAAGTTTGGATTCGACAGGGGATTAAAGCACGTAGAACGCGTAATGAGGGACGAGTTCGCGCCTTAAAAGCTTTGCGAGAAGAACGTCGTCAACGTCGTGAAGTACTTGGTACGGCAAAACTTCAACTCGATAATTCTAGTCGTTCAGGCAAAATGGTGTTTGAGATGGACAATGTGACTTATCAAGTGGCAGGCAAAACCTTATTAAAAGATTTCAGTACCACCATTTTACGAGGTGATAAAATTGCCTTAGTGGGACCGAATGGTTGTGGTAAGACGACGTTTATTAAATTGTTACTTGGTGAAATTCAACCAACTTCAGGTACTGTACGTTGTGGGACCAAATTGGATATTGCTTATTTTGATCAATATCGTGCCGAACTCGATCCAGAAAAAACGGTGATGGATAATGTGGCTGACGGCAAACAAGATATTGAGGTGAATGGCATTAAACGTCATGTCTTAGGTTATTTACAAGATTTTCTCTTTCCTCCGAAGCGGGCGATGACACCTGTGAAAGCGTTATCAGGTGGAGAGCGGAACCGTTTATTGTTAGCAAAATTATTACTCAAACCTAACAACTTACTGATTTTGGATGAACCGACCAATGATCTTGATGTTGAAACGCTGGAACTATTAGAAGAAATTCTAACAGACTATCAGGGTACGCTATTAATCGTGAGTCACGATCGCCAATTTATTGATAATACCGCTGCGGAATGTTTCATTTTTGAAGGCGAAGGGATTGTGAATGAATATGTTGGTGGATTCCATGAAGCGAAACAGCAACAAGCTAACTATTTTGCGCATAAAGCAGAACAAGCCGCGTTGAAACAGAAAAAGCCTGCCAGTTTAGAAAGTGCGGTCGATATCACGAAAAATTCTGTTTCCAACAAATCTCAAACCAAAGCAATAAAACTGACTTATAAAGAACAACGCGAGTTAGAACAATTGCCCCAACGTTTGGAAACGTTAGAAGCGGAAATCAATTCCTTACAAGCTGAAATTGCGGGTAGTGAATTTTTTCAGCAATCGCATGAATACACCTCTGCAAAATTGCAAGCATTAGCCGAAGCCGAGCAAGCGTTAGAAGAAGCGTTTATGCGTTGGGAAACCTTAGAGGAAAAACAAAATTTAAGTAAATCAGGCTAATTGATGTCGTAGGATTTGACGGTATTTACAAAAGAGAAAAGGGCGAAAAATAATAATTTTTCGCCCTTGTTTTCAAGTAAATATGTTACTTGACTTGTTGTTTGATTGCATCCGCTACTAGCTCAGCTTCAGGTCCAAGAATCACTTGTAAACCATTGTCACCTAATTTGACATTACCTTTTGAACCTAGTGCTTTTAATTGCTCTTCATTCACTTTGCTACGATCAACTAATGTTAAACGTAAGCGAGTAATACAAGCATCGATAGCATAGAAGTTGTCTTTACCACCCAATGCAACGATGAAGTTAGCCGCACGTTCTTCACGAGAGGCGTCTTTTTTCACATTGATTTCCACTTCCTCTTCTTCACGGCCTGGTGTTTTTAAATTGAACGCTTTGATTGCAGCACGGAAGATGACGTAGTAAATCACACCGAATACAAGACCTTGTACGAGTAACATGTACCAATCTTTAGCCAGTGGGTTTTGTGAAGAAAGTACCATATCAACGAAACCAGCACTGAAACCAAAACCTGCCATCCATTGCATTGAGGCTGCAATAAAGACAGAAAGACCAGTTAATAAGGCGTGAATGACGTATAAGACTGGTGCCACAAACATGAACGCAAATTCTAATGGCTCTGTTACCCCTGTGAAGAATGAAGCTAATGAGGCGGCAATCATTAATGAGGCAACTTGTGCTTTTTTACCAGGTTTTGCACTATGATAGATTGCTAATGCGGCGGCAGGTAAACCGAACATCATAACAGGGAAGAAACCAGCTTGATACATTCCTGTTACACCAAGAACGGCAGTACCATTTGCAAGAGATTGTGCACCACCTAAGAAATTAGGAATATCGTTGATACCCGCCACATTGAACCAGAACACTGAGTTTAAAGCGTGGTGTAAGCCGACTGGAATTAAGAGACGGTTTAAGAAACCATAGATACCCGCCCCAGTTGCGCCAATATCCGTGATCGATTTACCAAAACCAACTAAACCATTAAAAATGACTGGCCATAAGTACATGAGGATGAAAGACACAACGATCATCACGACAGAGGTCACGATAGGCACTAAACGTTTGCCACTGAAGAAGGTTAACGCTGGTGGTAATTCAACTTGATGGAAGCGGTTATATAATTCAGCAGAAATAACCCCAACTAAAATCCCAATAAATTGGTTGTTAATTTTGCCAAATGCGGCAGGGACTTGATCGGCAGCAATGCCTTGTAATTGTGCAACAGCACCTGGAGAAAGCAAGGTGGTGACAACTAAAAAGCCCACTAAGCCCGACAGTGCGGCTGAACCATGTTTATCTTTAGACATACCAAATGCCACACCAACGGCGAACAGAATTGCCATGTTGTCAATAATGGCGGCACCAGACTTGATCAAGAAGGCAGCAAGCTGGCTTTCTCCACCCCAACCATTCGGGTCAATCCAGTAACCAATACCCATTAAGATAGCGGCAGCAGGTAGTGCAGCAACTGGCACCATTAATGCTTGCCCAATTCTTTGTAAGTAACTTAGAATGCTCATAGGAACTCCTTTTTATATTTTTCTCTCGATTTTGTTGAGAAAAAAGTAAACGTTTTCTCAAGCGTCTCTAACTATATGCTGATAATTTTCTATTGCAAATTAAAACTGTTGTTTTTGTGATTCTCATCACTAAATATCCCACGGGGATGAATTTTTATTGGCTATTTAAAATCACTTATTTTATAATGCAAAAAAATCAAAACTCCATGTTGAAAAAAAAATTGATGGCAATATTTCAAAATGGTGTTGGCGATAGGGGAATCCTTGATTTCACAGTAATTTTACATACAAAAAGAGGTAACACATTATGCGTTTAATTCCATTACACAATGTTGATCAAGTCGCAAAATGGTCTGCACGTTATATTGTTGATCGTATTAATCAATTTCAACCAACAGAAGCGCGCCCATTCGTATTAGGTTTGCCTACGGGTGGTACTCCGCTGAAAACCTATGAAGCGCTTATTGAGCTGTATAAAGCTGGTGAGGTGAGCTTTAAACATGTTGTGACCTTCAATATGGATGAGTATGTTGGTTTACCAAAAGAACATCCTGAAAGCTACCATTCTTTCATGTATAAAAACTTTTTTGATCATGTTGATATTCAAGAGAAAAATATCAATATCTTAAATGGTAATACCGAAGATCATGATGCCGAATGTCAGCGTTATGAAGAGAAAATCAAGTCTTATGGCAAAATTCATTTATTTATGGGCGGTGTTGGTGTAGATGGCCATATTGCTTTTAATGAACCGGCTTCATCCCTTTCCTCACGTACGCGTATAAAAACGCTTACAGAAGATACGCTAATTGCCAACTCACGTTTCTTTGATAACGATGTTAATAAAGTGCCTAAATATGCACTCACCATTGGTGTGGGGACGTTACTTGATGCAGAAGAAGTGATGATTTTAGTCACAGGTTATAATAAAGCTCAAGCTTTACAAGCCGCTGTAGAAGGTAGCATCAATCATTTATGGACCGTCACCGCATTACAAATGCACCGCCGAGCGATAATTGTGTGTGATGAACCTGCGACGCAAGAGCTTAAAGTGAAAACAGTTAAATATTTTACTGAATTAGAAGCCTCTGCTATTCGTAGCGTGAAATAAAAGGAGATAAGCATGTACGCGTTTGTTAATGCCGTAATTTACACTGCAAAAGACGCACTTTATGGTAAAGCGCTTGTTGTCGATGGCGATAAAATTAGTGCAATTCTACCCGTAGAAGACGTGCCAGAAAATCTTCAGAAAATTGATTTACAAGGGAATAATTTAACCGCAGGTTTTATTGATCTTCAATTAAATGGCTGTGGTGGTGTGATGTTTAATGAAGATATTAGCGTGAAGACGTTAGAGATCATGCAAGAAACTAATTTGAAATCCGGCACGACAAGTTATTTACCAACCTTTATTACGTCACCTGATGAAGGAATGAAAGACGCGGTGAAGGTGATGCGTGAGTATTTAACTCAGTATAAAAATCAAGCATTAGGTTTACACTTTGAAGGACCATATTTGAGTGTTGAGAAAAAAGGGGTACATCGCGAAGAATATATTCGTGCGATAAGTCCAGAAATGAAAACATTCTTGTGTGATAATGCAGATGTGATTACTAAAATTACGTTGGCAGCTGAAAATCCAACGGCACAGTATATTCCAGACTTTGTTGAAAAAGGGATTATTGTCTCCCTTGGACACTCGAATGCGACTTACGATGTCGCACAACAGGCTATTGAGAAAGGGGCGAGTTTTGCAACCCATTTACATAATGCAATGTCACCAATCAGCTCTGGACGAGCGATGGGAGTAGTGGGCGCCGTATTAGATTCTGATATCTATACAGGCATTATTGTGGATGGTTTACACGTTGATTATGGCAATATACGACTCGACAAGAAAGTAAAAGGTGACAAATTGTGCATTGTGACAGATGCAACTGCCGCAGCCGGCGCAGACATTGACTCCTTTGTTTTCGTCGGTAAAACAGTCTATGTGCGTGATGGTAAATGCTATGATAGCAATGGTACATTAGGTGGCGCTGCAATCACTATGATTGAGTCAGTGAAAAATGCGGTACAGGAAGTTGGCATTCCATTGGATGAGACATTGCGTATGTGTAATTACTATCCTGCTAAAGCAATTGGTGTGGACCATAAACTTGGCTCAATTGAAGTGGGTAAAATCGCGAATTTAACGGCATTCACAAATGATTTTAACGTGTTGGGTACAGCCGTGAATGGTGAATGGAAAGCGAATTAACACTTTCTCATTTTATTAAAAATAGCGTGTTAATTTAACACGCTATTTTTTTATCGCTAAATCAAAACCATGCCGATAAAAGTGGTTTTATATTACATTGTTTTTATGTGCTTTTTAGAGAACAACCGTCTTATTTTTGTAAACAAAAATACGATCGTGCAAAGCCAGATCTAATGCACGGCTTAATACTGTTTTTTCAACATCTCGTCCTGCACGCATCATGGCTTCTGCATTATAAGTGTGATCCACGTTGATCACATTTTGCATAATAATAGGACCTTGATCTAATTCGTTATTAATAAAGTGTGCAGTTGCGCCAATAATTTTGACACCACGTTCATAAGCTTGGTGATAAGGTTTTGCACCAATAAATGCAGGTAAAAAAGAATGATGAATATTGATCACTCGATTTGGATATTTTTCAACAAACTGAGGGTTGAGTACCCGCATGTATTTTGCTAACACAATATAATCTGGTGCATATTCATCGATTTTATCTGCAAGTAACTTATCATGTTCTACTCGTGTGAGATCATGATGGCTAATGTAGTGGAATGGGATGTCAAAGCGTTCTACTAATGTTCTTAACGTATCATGATTACCAATCACCGCAGCGATTTCTACGTCTAAACCACCATAGTAATTTTTCATTAAAATATCGCCAAGGCAATGCGCTTCTTTGGTGACTAAAATGACAATGCGTTTTCTTTTCGCACTAATTAAGCGACAATTTGTTCCCTCTGGAAGACTAAATTTTAGGTCAGCTAATAAGGTATCTTCATTAAAAATGCCCTGTAGTTCAGTGCGCATAAAGAAATGCTTTGTGTCAAAATCCACAAATTCATTGTTATGAATGATATTGAGCTGATGTTTGTAACAAATGTTGGTAATTTTTGCGATTAAACCTTTATCATCTGGGCAATCGGTTAATAATATTTTATTTTCAATCATAAGTGTGTTGTTTTAGTCGAAAAAATAAAAAAGAAAACCCATCAAGAAATGGGCTTTACGACAAAGTAAAATAGATTAAATTTCGAATGAACTCAGGGATTTACCCGCATCCAAGGCTTTTTGAATGACTTTTGGTGTTCTACCTTGACCAGTCCAAGTTCTTTCTTCACCATTTTCATCGATATATTTGTATTTTGCTGGGCGAGGTTCTCTCTTTTTACGTTGAGATTGAGATTCTTGGCCTAACAAAATTGCTAATTCCTGGGCTGTAATTCCTTCTTGGATTAATGATTCTTTCAACTTCGCAATTCTTGCCTGACGTTCTGCTATTTCACGTTCTGCTTTGGCTTCAGCTTCACGTTTTTCTTCAACGACGAGAGAGAACTTTTCTAAAGCAATTTCAAGTTGTTCTAATGAGGTTTCACGAGCCAGCACACGTAAACTTCGAACATTGGTTAACATCTTTAATAAATCACTCATACTTGTTCCTCTATATAATGTCACACAGGGATTACATAAAATATAATTAAACATAATCAAACGTAAGTAATGATATAGTAAATATTATTATTGGTAAATGCTATTTTTGTAGAATACTTCAAAGTTTATATTTTTTTAGTTATGGAATTGTAAATTAAGTTAAAAATATTCCCTTCTCTCTATTGGCAAGGATCACTTTTTATTGTAGTCTTGTTGCCATCCTACTTGTGTAGAGGAGCGATCACTATAAGTATTTTTTCTGAGTGGATAACGAAGAGGAAAAAGGAAAGGAGTGACCGCCGAAATCAATTGAAAGTCATTTTGATTGGTTGGTGGCGTATTCGAAAGGAACGTCATTGTCATAGTCTTTTTTAAACTATGGAGCGCTACTGGTTGGGTCAGGTCTTAATTAATTTTTGCCTACCTTTTCAGATCATTTCTATATTCTTACTCAGTGGTTATTCCTTCATTATAAGGTAAAAAACTTATGGAACTTATTGATTATTCGACGTCTATTTGGTCTGTCGTACCCCCTATTTTAGCATTATTATTAGCCATTGGGACACGCCGTGTTATTTTATCATTGAGTGTTGGTATTATTGTAGGTGCTTTAATGCTTGCAGATTTTAATATTTCGCATACGCTAATGTATCTCAAAAATAATATTATTTCATTGGCATACAGTGATAATGCACTTAATTCAAATAACATTAATATTGTGTTATTTCTCTTCTTGTTAGGTATTTTAACCGCACTTCTTACTGTCTCTGGTAGTAATCGAGCCTTTGCAGAATGGGCACAAAAACGAATTAAAGATAGAAAAGGGGCTAAATTATTAGCCGCATCGCTCGTGTTTGTGACTTTCATTGACGATTATTTTCATAGCTTAGCGGTGGGAGCGATTGCCAGCCCAGTTACAGATAAATTTAAAGTTTCACGCCCAAAACTTGCCTATATTCTTGATTCAACCGCTGCGCCAATGTGTGTGTTGATGCCTGTATCAAGTTGGGGCGCCTATATTATTACACTTATTGCAGGACTTCTTGCGACTTATTCGATCACCGAGTATTCACCTATCGGTGCATTTATGACAATGAGTGCAATGAACTTTTATGCTATTTTTTCTATTTTAATGGTGTTCTTTGTATCTTATTATTCGTTTGATATTGGTTCAATGGCGCGTCACGAAAGAATGGCCCTAGCGCGTGTAACAGAAGAAGAAAAACTGGAAAGTAGTAATAAAGGGCATGTTCTCTATTTAATTTTACCGATCACTGTCCTGATTTTAGCAACCGTTGGTATGATGATGTACACGGGCTATGAAGCATTAGCGGCGGATGGAAAACCTTTTGATGTGTTAGGCGCGTTTGAGAATACTACAGTAGGGATTTCATTGGTTGTGGGGGGATTAAGTGCGGTCTTGATTTCGACACTATGCATTCTTATTGATCGTCAAGTGAGTTTGGCTGAATACGGTAAATCCTGGATTTTAGGCGTGAAGTCAATGCTCGGTGCGGTATTGATTTTATTGTTTGCTTGGACTATTAATACCATCGTTGGAGATGTCAAAACAGGGATTTATTTATCTTCATTAGTATCGGATAGTTTACCGATTGCCTTGTTGCCTGCGTTATTATTTATTTTAACTGGAATCATGGCATTCTCGACAGGAACAAGCTGGGGAACTTTTGGGATTATGTTACCGATCGCGGCAGCGATTGCAGCGAATACTGCACCAGAATTGATGTTACCTTGTTTATCCGCAGTCATGGCTGGTGCAGTTTGTGGTGATCATTGCTCACCGATTTCGGATACCACGATTTTATCTTCTACCGGGGCAAAATGTAATCATATCGACCATGTAACAACACAGTTACCTTATGCGATGTTAATTGCGACAGCGTCTATTGCTGGCTATTTAGTACTAGGGTTCAGCCAGTCAGGCATACTGGGTTTTGTGACAACGGGTGTGGTTTTATCGGTACTTGTTTTTATATTTAGAAAAAAATAAATTGTGAGATAGTTCACAAATAAAATAAAAAATTTTTATTTTAGGTTATTTTATAAAATGCGGCGTAATGCCGCTTTTTTTATGATTTAAAGAATATATTTTTTATTTTATTCTGATTTTTTGTTTATTTTTAGTTTTTTTATTTTGGAATGTGTTCTTTTATTGCGCATTCTGCCAATAAAAATAGATAGACAATAAAGGCGGTTTCCAGTAAAAATGAGAACGTGTTAATGCATGACATTATAACAACATCAATTAAAGCAATAAGCACGTAAAGTGTAAGACATTTAGAGGTGAAAATGAAAAAGTTATCTGGCGCAGAAATGGTTGTGCAGTCTTTGCGAGATGAAGGCGTTGAGTTTTTATTTGGTTATCCTGGCGGATCGGTTTTAGATATTTATGATGCGATTCATACCTTGGGGGGCATTGAACATATTCTTGTTCGACATGAACAAGCTGCGGTGCACATGGCAGATGGTTATGCCAGAGCAACCGGTAAAGTGGGTTGTGTTCTTGTGACATCCGGACCCGGTGCAACTAATACCATCACTGGTATTGCAACAGCGTATATGGATTCCGTGCCTTTGATTATTTTATCTGGACAGGTGATGTCAGGATTAATTGGCAGTGATGCTTTCCAAGAATGCGATATGGTGGGTATCTCTCGTCCAGTCGTCAAACACAGTTTTTTAGTGAAATCTGCGGCTGAAATTCCTGAAACCATTAAAAAAGCTTTTTATATTGCGTCAACAGGCAGACCGGGACCTGTGGTGATCGATTTGCCAAAGGATGTGGTTAATCCTGCACATAAATTTACTTATCATTATCCAGAAAAAGTTGAATTACGTTCTTATAATCCAACAATACAAGGGCATAAAGGGCAAATTAAAAAAGCATTAAAAGCCTTATTAGTCGCGAAAAAGCCGGTGTTATTTGTTGGTGGTGGTGTCATCACTGCGAATTGTAGCGACAAATTAACGCAATTTGCACAAACCTTAAATTTGCCGGTCACTTCCTCCTTAATGGGATTAGGTGCCTATCCAAGCTCAGATAAGCAATTCTTAGGGATGTTAGGCATGCATGGTACTTACGAAGCGAATAATGCAATGCATCATAGTGATCTCATTCTTGGTATTGGTGTGCGTTTTGATGATAGAACGACTAATAACTTGGCAAAATATTGTCCACATGCAAAAGTGATTCATATTGATATTGATCCAACGTCTATTTCTAAAAATGTATTGGCATCTATTCCTATTGTAGGCAGTGCAGAAAAAGTCATTAATGAATTTTTAGCCTTATTAGAGGATGACAATTTATTAAAATCGCAAACTGCCTTGGATGAATGGTGGCAGCAAATTGATGAATGGAAAGCAGTAAAATGTCTCTCTTTTACACGAGATGATTCCGTCATTAAACCACAGCAAGTGATGGAAGTGGTTTATCGATTAACACAGGGTGAGGCTTATGTCGCCTCAGATGTTGGACAACATCAAATGTTTGCGGCATTACATTATCCGTTTAACCAACCTCGACGTTGGATTAACTCTGGTGGCTTAGGGACTATGGGCTTTGGACTACCAGCCGCACTTGGGGTAAAGCTCGCTTATCCTGATTCGACAGTGGTGTGTGTGACGGGGGATGGCAGTATTCAAATGAATATTCAAGAGCTTTCTACTGCACAGCAATATGATATTCCAATTGTGATTATCAGTTTGAATAACCGCTTTTTAGGCATGGTGAAACAGTGGCAAGATCTGATTTATTCTGGACGCCATTCACAGTCTTATATGAATTCTTTACCTGATTTTGTGAAGCTTGCTGAGGCTTATGGACATGTGGGGATCCAAATTAATACGCCAGATGAATTAGAGGAAAAACTCACTCAAGCATTTTCGATGAAAGATAAATTAGTATTTGTCGATATTAATGTTGATGCGACAGAACATGTTTATCCGATGCAAGTACGTGGTGGTGCAATGAATGAAATGATTTTAACGAAACCGGAGAAGGCGAATGCGTAGAATTTTATCAGTATTATTAGAAAATGAATCGGGAGCATTATCTCGTGTGGTAGGCTTATTTTCACAACGTGCATTCAATATAGAAAGCTTAACTGTTGCGCCCACTGATGATCCTACATTATCTCGTATGACAATCGAAGCCTATGGAGATGAGCAAGTACTCGAACAAATCGAGAAGCAGCTACATAAATTAGTTGATATTTTTAAAGTGATCAGTTTAAGCGACTGTGACCATGTTGAGCGTGAAGTCTTACTGATTAAAGTGAGAGCGCAAGGCGCATCACGTGATGAACTAAAACGTTTAACAGATATTTACCGAGGTCAGATTGTGGATGTGACAACGAAATCCTATACCATTCAGTTGACGGGGACGAAAGATAAACTAGATGCGTTTATTTCAGCAGTAAAAGAGGAAACGACGATCATTGAGATTGTACGTTCTGGTCTAATCAGTTTATCTCGTGGAGAAAAAAATTGTTTATAAGTGCTTAACTCATTGAATAAACTCAGTTTAAAAGTGCTGTTAGATTTTTTTAAAATTTAACCGCACTTTTTTATGGGTAACTCCTTTTCATTAACGTATTAGTATTTTTTGATATTATAAATATGAGATGTTAAAATAATCATTACAGTTATTTACAAATATTTATTTATTTTTAATAAATATTTACATTGACATCCTCCCCTGCCTTTAGGCAGGGGAGGATGTCAAGCCTCACAGTTTCATAAATTAGCAAGTGCAAAGGCGTTTCATCATTGGTTAGAGAAACATGAGATGCCAGAAGCTATTTTTGCTACATCATTAACATTGTTACATGGTGTTTTTCAGATTTTGATTAAACGCTATCATCGTATTCCACGTTCGCTTATCATTGCAACTTTTGGTCATCACGATATGTTAGATCTGTTGGAAAATAAAGTGATTTGTTGTGTACAAAACCACGAAAAAATTGCACAGACCTTACTGCATCTTGTATTAAGTCGAATGAAATCAAAGAACGTTAAAGTGTCTGATGAAGTAATTATTCGAGAAATTATCGAATCACGCATTTAATGTGATGGTATGTCTTCAAGTTCTACGATAGGGACCGTTGTCGGTGGTGGCAACGGTTCTGGCTCACCTAAAAAATAAGGTTCCTTTTCCATTAAAATATCGAGTATCACTAAAATACGCGCAAAGAACTCTCTAAATCGTACAAAATAATGTCCTTGTGGATAGTCAGCGGCAAAACAAATGGCATCAATATTGTGATATTTAGCAATGAACAATGCACGTTCACAGTGGAATTTTTGCGTGATAATGGTGAATGAATGTGCTTTGAAAACTTGTTGTGCACGGATCACGGAATCCAAGGTACGAAAACCTGCAAAATCAATATACATAAATTCAGCAGCGATGCCCATTTTTCGTAAGTCTTTGAACATATTACGTGGTTCATTATATTGATTCGTACGGTTATCACCACTCAGTAAAAGATAATCGATCTTACGTGCGGAAAAAACCTCGTGTGCTGCTAAAAGGCGATTGTGATAAAACAGATTGAGTGTATTTTTTTCAAAATATTTAGATGTCCCTAATACTACACCGTAAGGACGATAAGGCAGTTTATTGATGTCTGTATAGATATTTTTCCGAACATAAAAGCCAATGGCTTGATCAATAAGGACTAATAGCACAATAAAAGATGACAAGGCAACCAATATATAACGTATCGCGCGTTTATAATATTGGGAAGTTAAAAAAGTCAAAATAGATGTCATTTTCAAACTATCATCACGATTCGGAAACTGATGTTCACCATAATGAAAAAAGAGTTGAAGTGCAAGCTGAATTTTAGTAGATTTGTACGTAAAGATGTTTAGACGTCTATAAATCCAATAAAAGTAAAGTGAACATAACAACAAGAATAAGCAGGCGGTAGCATGGCTGTACAGAAAGTGAAATTGTTTACGGAAGCTCCTTTTACCTTAAGTTTAGGCGGGACGCTCCAAGATATTGAGATCGCATATCAAACTTATGGTGAGTTGAATAAAGAGAAAACGAATGCGATTCTTATTTGTCACGCCTTAACGGGGGATGCAGAGCCTTATTTTGCTGATCATTCACAGCGTGGTTGGTGGCAGACATTTATGGGCGAGGGGCTTGCTTTGGACACGTCTCAATATTTCTTTATTTGTTCTAATGTGCTGGGAGGATGTAAAGGTACAACGGGTCCTTCCTCTATTAATCCGAAAACGAATAAACCTTACGGCAGTCAATTCCCGAACATTATTGTGCAAGACATTGTTGCGCTACAAAGGGCGTTATTGACATATCTCAATATTCCTCGTTTACATGCGGTGATTGGGGGATCTTTTGGCGGCATGCAAGCCACACAATGGGCAATTGATTATCCAGATGATGTGAGTAATGTCATTAATTTATGTTCTTCTCTACTATTTGGTGCAGAAGCAATTGGTTTTAATCATGTGATGCGACAAGCCGTGATTAATGATCCCAATTTTAATGGCGGAGATTACTATGATAGTCAACCTCCGGAAAAAGGGTTAGCGATTGCGCGTATGTTGGGAATGTTGACTTACCGAACCGATTTACAATTGACTAAAGCTTTTGGGCGTGCCACAAAAGCAGAAACGGAATTTTGGGGCGATTACTTTCAGGTAGAATCCTATTTAAGTTATCAAGGAAAAAAATTTTTAGCGCGCTTTGATGCCAATAGCTATCTTCATTTACTCAGAGCGTTAGATTTATATGATCCAGGCTTTCAATATGAGAGCTTGTCCGCGGCATTAGCCAGAATCAAAGCTCGTTACACGTTAGTGGCTGTCGAAAATGATCAATTATTTAAGTTGACGGAGCTACAAAAGAGTAAAAAGCTCCTCGAGGAAAGTGGCGTAGATTTAGTTTATTATCAATTTTCTTCCGATTATGGGCATGATGCGTTTTTAGTTGATTATGCTTTTTTTGAGAAGAAAATTCGATTAGCTCTTGCTAATCAAGACTAGACGCTGTACGTATTTTCTGCATTTGGTGATCTTCGAATTTTTTCATTAATTCGAGCAGAGATTGTCCACTCGGTAAACATAAATCAGGGGCAATTTCGAACAGGGGGACGATCACAAATTCACGATTGGTCATATCGTAATGGGGAAGGGTCAAGCGTTCAGTCTGACATACGACATGATCGTAAAGCAAAATATCTAGATCTAAAGTGCGTTCACCCCAACGGCGAAGGCGCACTCTACCTTGTGTATTTTCAATCTGCTGTAAATGATCAAGGAGCGTTAAGGGCGGTAGCGTAGTTCGTAAATGCGCTACCGCATTTACGTAATCTGGCTGATCTTGTGGACCAAGTGGCTTACTTTGGTAAAAAGAACTGACATGGATTAGCTGAGTTGTAGGTAAGTTAGCTAATGCTGCCAGAGCCGCCTCTAACTGCGCAATTGGTGTTTGTAAATTGCTTCCTAATGCAATATAGACAGACTTCATATTAAGTTACCCTATGAGGACGAGATCGCTTTAGGTTTACGACGCTTTCTCGCACGATAATATTTTTTCTTCGGCTTAGGGTGTAAACGTTGTTGCTCTTTGACCAAGTGATCACGTTGTTCTGAATTACTAAATTGATATTCATGCCACCAGGTTGCGAGCTCAATGGTTTCTCCACCTTCAACCTCTGAGCGCATCGCTAATAGATCAAACGCCGCACGGAACTTAGGGTGTTCCATCGTACGAACGGGTTGTTGTCCAGAACGTTTGAGTAATTGCAATTGTAAAAACCAGATATCTCGGATCACAGCGGTGTGACGACGAGGCGCGGCAAGGGCGGCACAGAACAAATCTAAGATTTCAGAGCTAGCCAAGGCATAAGCATCATGATTATTTAATCCACCTTCATTTTTCAGCATCTCCACTTTTTCACGTAATGGATACCAGAAGAAAGCGGCAAATAAGAACGCGGGATTGATGCGTAATTTGTCAGCTACACGTTCATCTGTGGAAGTCAGTGCTTTGAGAATCATCCGTTCTGCAAGACTGTCACCTTTCTCAGTGAAATAAGGCATCAGTGAAGGGAAGAGTTGCTCAAATAGTCCATATTGACGTAACAGTTTATAGGTTTTTACGCCGTACCCAGCTTGGAGTAATTTTAAACATTCATCAAATAGCCTTGCTGGTGGAATATTTTTAAGTAACGGCGCTAGCTCACGAATTGGCTGTTCGCTTGGTTTTTCAAGGAACATATCCAATTTTGCCATAAAACGCACTGAGCGTAACATCCGCACAGGATCTTCTTGATAACGTTTTACAGGATCGCCAATTAAGCGTAATTTGCCAGCTTTGAGATCCTCAATACCATGAAAATAATCACGCAGAGTATTATCTTGTAGGTTATAGTACAGTGCATTAACGGTAAAATCGCGGCGTTCCGCATCTTGTTCTAATGTGCCATACACATTATCCCGTAACAGCATGCCTTCTTTGCTTTGTTTAGCGAGGCTTTCATGATTATTTTCATTATGACTTGCACGAAAGGTCGCAACTTCGATGACATCTCGACCAAACATGATATGTGCCAATCGGAAACGACGACCGACTAAACGACATTGACGTTGAAAGATCGTTTGAATTTGTTCTGGTAATGCATTCGTCGCCACATCGAAATCTTTTGGGTGTTTCCCAAGTAATAAATCTCTTAAACAGCCACCGACAATATAGGCTTCAAAACCATGGCGATGCAGTTTTTCTACAATCCCTAAGGCATTGCGATTGATCATGCGGGGAGTAATACCGTACTGCGATGCTTTAAAAATCGATTTATTGTAATGGTGCGAAAGTTTGGCTTGTTTGCTATTTGACACATTCCGAATCTCGCGTGTAGTTATGGGCTCAGAATGCGCGTTTTTGGATAATAACGGGGTAGAATCTGTTTTTTCTCTTTCGACTAAATAGGCTTTTGTTTTTTTATTAAACAGATTTTTGATGTATTTTAAAATAGTAGACCTCATCAAGTGTGTTTAGCATATTCGTAAAAAAGTGCGGTGAAACAAACCGCACTTTCGAAATGTTTTAATGATAATAACGGGGAAAATAGGTTAGCCAACCATTTGTTTTTCACGAATTTCGGCAAGTGTTTTACAATCAATACAAAGATCAGCAGTTGGGCGTGCTTCTAAGCGACGAATACCAATTTCAATCCCACAAGAATCACAGTAACCAAAATCACCGGTTTCTAATTTTTTCAATGTGTTCTCAATTTTTTTGAGCAGTTTACGCTCACGATCACGTGTACGCAACTCTAAACTAAACTCTTCTTCTTGTGTTGCACGATCCGCAGGGTCTGGGAAATTAGACGCTTCATCTTGCATATGGGCAACGGTACGGGTTGCTTCTTCTACAATTTGGTCACGCCATGCTTGTAAGATTTTTTTGAAATGAAGCAGTTGCGCTTCATTCATGTATTCTTCGCCTACCTTTTCTTTATACGGTTCAACACCAGCTAAGGCTAATATACTTAAAGAGGATTTAGACATTGGGTTTCTCCTAATTAGAAATTCATCCATTGTATCAATGGTTGAAATTACATATTCATACGCATTGGCGTTGATTTAGTTAAGTTTAAAATGACCTATTCAGGTATCTAGTATTTTAAAAAGCGTTATAAATAGCAGAACTTAACTCAATTATCAAATGAATTTACCTGATATTACAATTTTTCTTGAAATAAATCTGATTTTTGAGATCTAGATTACAAAATGAGAGTCAAAATTTACTCCTTTTCCGCCTTGTAGATAATGATTTCGTTTTTTCACAAACCAGCGTGGAAGGTATGAAAAACGCTCTTTTGTCAATGTCTGTCGTGACCGTATTCAGCGCCTGTTCGTTACTTTGGCTACCTGAACATTTCTTGCTTCATTGGCACATAACATTGTTAGTCTTCGCATTATTGCTAGTCAGCATAATCATTTGTGTTCTTTGTGACAAAAATCACTGGATTTCGCCTCTGATCTTTGTAATGAGTTCAGTAGGCATTTTAGGCTATATTCACGATCAAGCTCGTCAGACATTATTGCAAGCGGACTTGGTTGCTCAACTGCCTCGAAAGATAGAGACAGAATTTAAAATCATTGAAGTATTACAACAAAAAAATTATCAAACTTTTGTGGTTTCAGCACAATTATCTCCACAACAAGCAAAACAAAAAATGATTCTTCAATGGCACGCGCAAGAAAAGGCACAGATAGGGGAGATTTGGAAAGGAGAGCTACGGCTCAGACCGATTTCATCAAGGCTCAATATGGGCGGTTTTGATAAACAGCAATGGTATTTTGCCAAAGGCATTACCGCTTATGCAACGGTAAAAAGTGCGGTCAAAATAAGTGAACAGTTATCTTGGCGAGAAAAATGGTTGCGAGAGGGAGTGAAACAGACCATGCAGCTGGAATATCAAGGACTGTTACTTGCGCTGGCTTTTGGTGAACGGACATGGTTACCCACAGACATTTGGCAAACTTATCAAAAAACCAGCACAGCACATGTGATTGCGATATCGGGTTTACATATTTGTAGAAGATCAGACTTGATCTGACAATTCACTCTAAAAAGTGAGAGTTTCCCG
>ENA-UOTW01000023-UOTW01000023.1-synthetic-metagenome-genome-assembly--contig:-NODE-23-length-63410-cov-37.848773_pt1 | contig 63410 bp, 70 predicted proteins | sample MGYA00238141_ERZ746978 | MGnify/ENA primary metagenome ERZ746978 (study PRJEB28755, sample SAMN02352454) | synthetic metagenome | study: EMG produced TPA metagenomics assembly of the Artificial... | reverse complement strand
ATACCTTATATCCACGCCCTAAAGGACGTGGTTTTACGGCACGATTAGATAAAAAGTACCAAAGCGCTTGGCAATACCTTTCATTTCTAACAGAGGGCGAGCAGGTGGTGTTGAATTAACGTGCTCCATCCGAAAAAATCCCTTGATAAAGTAAACATAGTCGCATTTAACCATAACAATATGAATGGAAAATGTTGAATCCCGTTCATAATTGTCATAATGATTTGTTTTTTCTCATTTTGAGAAAGAGATCACGAAATTTCATTACGCTAGCATGTTTTTTAGCATATAAGGTGACATCCTTGACTTAATATTATTCGCCATTAGTTTAAAGATTATCAATAATAAAGATGTTTATTCTCTAAAAATGAAAAGATATAATACACAACGTTTTGGTAAAAAATTAATTTTAAGGGAAAAGAATGAAAACTATCTATCACTCAGCAAATAGTCGTGGTAATGCAGATCACGGGTTGGTTAAAAAGCAAACACACTTTTAGTTTTGGTCATTACTATGATCCTAGTCGTGTTAATTTCGGCGTATTAAGAGTTATCAATGATGACTTCGTTGAAGGGGGAATGGGATTTGGTACCCACCCACACAATAATATGGAAATTATTTCTATTCCATTAAGTGGAGATTTAGCGCATAAAAACGCTACTTTATGCAAAAATTTTTGCGCGCTTACAATAAAAACACACTTTTCCGATAAAAAATCCTCGTTAGATATAATACTAACGAGGATTTTTCTTTTCATGTTACATCTCGGCGATAGGTGATGGTATTTATGGCAAGAGTTGTTCCAATGCCCACAGTTCTTCCAGTGTTTCACGGCGGCGGATTAAATGCAATTGATCCCCATCCACCATCACTTCCGCGGTACGTGAACGTGAATTATAGTTGGAGGACATACTGGCACCATAAGCCCCTGCGGAACGTTGTGCCAAATAATCACCAGCCGCAATCGCCAATTCCCGTTGTTTACCGAGAAAATCCGAGGTTTCACAAATTGGTCCTACAACGTCATAAACCGCTTTATCACGTGTTAACGTGCGATCAACTTCAATAATATTCATATACGCCTGATACAATGCTGGGCGAATCATATCATTCATCCCCGCGTCAACAATCGCAAAATGGCGATCTTCATTATGTTTGAGATATTCCACTTTAGTGACCAAAATCCCTGCATTCGCGGTGATTGCACGACCCGGCTCAAGAATAATCTCAAGTTCACGATAGGCTTTTAATTTATCTAACAATGCACTGGCATATTCACTCGGATGTGGTGGGTTTTCATTAGTATAAGGTACGCCCAAACCACCGCCTAAATCTAAATGTTTAAGCTGAATACCATCTTGTTTCAACTGTTCCATTAACACAATTAGACGATCTGTGGCATCTAAGAAAGGTTGTAATTCAGTTAATTGTGACCCAATATGGCAATCCATACCTGTGATTTGAATATGAGGTAATTGATTTGCTAATTGATAAACGTTACGGGCTTCCGCTACACTAATACCAAATTTATTTTCTTTTAAACCGGTTGAAATATAAGGATGCGTGCGCGCATCCACATCAGGATTAACTCGCGATGAAATAGGCGCAGTTTTCCCCATTTCACCCGCTACCTGATTAATTCGATACAACTCAGCAACCGATTCCACATTAAAACAGCGAATACCGACCTCTAATGCACGAGCAATTTCTGTTTCTGTTTTCGCCACACCAGAAAACACTATTTTACTCGGCTCGCCACCCGCCGCTAGGACACGTTCCAATTCCCCTTGGGACACAATATCAAAACCTGAACCTAACCGCGCCATAATATTCAAAATCGCGATGTTAGGATTGGATTTCACCGCAAAGCAAATCAAATGCGGATGATCGCCAAGTGCGTTATTAAAGGCATGCCAATGACGTTCTAACGTGGCACGAGAATAAATATACAAAGGGGTACCATATTGCTGTGCAATGTGTTTTACCGGCACTTGTTCTGCCATCAGTTGTGCTTGTTGATATTGAAAATAATCCATTTCTTACCTGCTATTATTGTGTTTTTTGTACTGTCTCATTTTCAGGGAAATACAAAGGACCTTTCACACCACAAGCCACACTTAAGGCACAAACCATCCCTAATAAGAAAATTGAAACCCATTTTTTCATACCATCATCCTTACTCATTCAATTCGATAACACTTTTTACCATTAAATCCGCCTTTGTGCTATCACAATAATGCGAAAATCTTTATAATCCTTATTTTAGGATGACGATAAAGAGGCCTTTATGAACGTAACAGAATTTCATCAAAATATTGAACAGGTATGGGCAAAAATCGAAGAACAATTAGAAGCACAAGACTGTGATGTGGATTGTGATACACAAGGTTCGGTATTCAGCATTACCTTTCAAGATCGTAGCCAAGTGGTGATCAACAAACAAGAACCTTTATTAGAATTATGGTTAGCAAGCCGTGTGGGGGGGTTACATTTTCGTTATCAAAATAACAGTTGGACAAGCAATGATGGAAAAGACTTTTGGGCGTGTTTAGAAGAAGCTTGTGTCGCTCATGGTGAGATTGTTCACTTTAGTTAAGGAAGTAATCAGAATGTACAAAGCAAAAGGAATTAACCTGTACAAAAAATGCCTTATCTTAGCAGTGTTAGGCGTCTTTGTTAGCCATGGTACACAGGCAAATGAAAGTGACGCGCGTCCCTATAAAAGTAAAACAGAAGTCTTATTAACCAAATCTGATGCCTTCATCGGCTTACTTGGCTACGAAGAAAACTATCTGATGGGGACCTATTCAAACAGGCATTTTCTTAAACGCGAAAAAACGCAAAAAGATGAGATTAAGTTCAAAATTAGCTTAGCACTTCCCCTTTGGCGGGGTATTTTGGGCAATAACTCCGTATTAGCCGCCTCTTATACACAAAAGTCCTGGTTTCAGCTAAGTAATGTTGATGATTCTTCTCCTTTCCGCGAAACCAATTACGAACCTCAGCTATTTTTGGCTTGGAAAACGCAATATTCCTTACCTTTTGGCTGGACATTACAGGATGTGGAAACCGGGATAAATCATCAATCCAATGGGCGCGATGATGCGGAAAAACTCTCTCGCAGTTGGAATCGCCTCTATGTGCGTGCCTCTGCCATAAAACAGAATTGGACAGTTGAAATCAAACCTTGGTGGCGTATTCCTGAGAAAGCCAAAAATGATGATAACCCAGACATCACTAAATACCGCGGTCATTTTGATATAGCGTTGGGGTACTACTATCGCGATCATCAATTTAAACTTTCAGGTCACTATAATCCGATCTCAAACAAAGGGGGATTAGAGGCAAGTTATAGTTACCCAATCACAAAAAACATTCGTTTCTACACTCAATACTATAATGGCTATGGTGAATCCTTAATTGATTATCAACAACGTATCCAACGTATTGGTATCGGCATTTCCTTGAACAATGTTTTCTAGTTCTCTCCTCTCAAAAGACAATAAAAGTGCGGTGGATTTTCACGAAATTCCGTTAAAACAGACCGCACTTGACGTGTTGCATGCTGTTTTCGGTTACCAAAGTTTCCGTAAAGGGCAAGAGGAAGTCATTGATGCGACGTTAATGGGCAAAGATAGCCTAGTGATTATGGCGACGGGGAATGGCAAATCCTTATGCTACCAAATTCCAGCCCTCTGTTTTGAGGGGCTTACCTTGGTCATATCACCACTGATCTCGTTAATGAAAGATCAAGTGGACCAGCTGCTTGCGAATGGAATTGAAGCCGATTATCTCAACTCTAGCCAAACCTTTACTGAGCAACAACAAGTACAAAATAAACTGATGTCTGGCACCTTAAAATTACTTTATGTGTCGCCAGAAAAAGTGATGACAACCAGCTTTTTCCATTTGATCTCACACTGCAAAGTGAGTTTTGTGGCCATTGATGAGGCTCATTGTATTTCACAATGGGGGCATGATTTCCGTCCAGAATATACCCAACTTGGTGGCTTAAAAAGCTGTTTTCCACACGCCCCCATAATGGCGCTCACGGCGACTGCCGATCATGCCACACGACAAGATATTTTACGCCACTTAAACTTACAATCCCCGCATGTGTATATTGGCAGTTTTGATCGCCCGAATATCCGCTATACTTTAGTGGAAAAATTTAAACCCATGGAGCAACTTTGTCGTTTTGTTTTGGGGCAAAAAGGCAAAAGTGGCATTATCTACTGTAATAGCCGTAGCAAAGTAGAACGTATTGCAGAAAGTTTGCGCAATAAAGGGGTGTCCGCACAAGCCTACCATGCAGGGCTAGAAACTGCACAACGTGAGCAAGTTCAACGCGCCTTTCAACGCGATAATGTCCAAGTTGTAGTTGCGACTATCGCATTTGGTATGGGGATTAATAAATCCAATGTGCGCTTTGTCGTGCATTTTGATTTACCACGCAGTATTGAGTCTTACTATCAAGAAACAGGACGAGCGGGACGTGATGATTTGCCTGCGGAAGCGGTTTTATTTTATGAACCTGCAGATTACGCTTGGCTACATAAAATCCTATTAGAGAAACCCGAATCACCGCAGCGCCAAATCGAAGCATTGAAATTACAAGCGATTGGCGAATTTGCCGAAAGTCAAACCTGCCGACGTTTAGTCTTACTCAATTATTTTGGTGAACACCAACAAAAAGCTTGTCAGAACTGTGATATTTGCCTTGATCCACCTAAACAATATGATGGCTTAATTGATGCACAAAAAGTCATGTCAACCATTTACCGCATTGGTCAGCGTTTTGGTGTGCATTATGTGATTGCCGTCCTACGAGGTTTAAGTAATCAAAAAATCAAAGACAATCAACACAAGCAATTAAGCGTTTATGGTATTGGTAAAGACAAAAGCAAAGAACATTGGCAATCTGTTATCCGTCAACTCATTCATTTAGGTTTTATCAAACAAGTGTTTGACCATTTTAATGCCACGTTGCAATTAACCGAAAATGCCAAACCGATTTTACGCGGTGAGCAACCTTTATCCCTTGCGATGCCACGTATTTCATCACTCGCCTCCGTAGTAGCACCCCAACGCTACGCCATGGCACAATATGACAAAGACTTATTTGCTCAACTCCGTTTCTTACGTAAACAAATCGCAGACAAGGAAAATATCCCTGCTTATATTGTGTTTAATGATGCGACCTTACAAGAAATGGCACAATATCAACCCACTACCAAAGCGGAAATGTTAGCCATCAATGGGGTAGGGGCGACTAAGTTTGAACGCTTTGCGCAACCCTTTATGCAGATTATCCAACAACATAAAAAAGTCCTCACACAACATGAACCGCCACTCTCTTTAGAGTCATGATATGTTTGCATTGAGGCAAGCATTTCCCGAGTTAAATATAAAAAAGCACAGTAGCTGGACTGGCATACTGTGCTTTTTTAGCAAACCAAACTGCTGATTTAGAAATGGATGTTTAATCCTAAAGTCACATTACGCCCCATCTGCGGTACAAAGGGTAAAAAAGAAGTATGAGAATAAATTTTACGGTTTAACACATTATTTGCTTGAACAAATAATTGATAATTTACCCCAGCTATTTGGCGTGAATAATCCACTCCGATATTTAATAAACTATATGCAGCCGTTTGATTTTCTAACGGCGCTACTTTCTTTTGTTGATAAACGTAAGTGTATTCGAGTGAACTTGTTAAACTCTCAGTCATCTCCATATTCACACGAAAGCCTAAACGCATTGGCGGAACACGTGGTGCGTCTTGATCAGGCTGAGGAACGGGTTCTAAGCTATTCGCCACATGATCGACACGGTACGTTGGCGGTAAATCATACAGTTTTCCACGCACATAATCACCAAAAAGTCCCATGCGCAGTTCAGGTGTCAACGCATAGTCAATACGCCCTTCCACACCATAATATTTCGCTTTGGATTGATTATAACGATTCAAAGATAAATTACCGGATTTGTTCAATGTTTGATTAAAAATTCGATTTCTAAAATCATTGTAATATACATTCACTTTATAACTTAGCTTGTCACCAAGATACGCAAGACCGACTTCCCAGTTATCAGAAACTTCTTTTTTCAGATTACGATTGCCGTTCAAATGACACCGTCGCTAAATGTTTGCCGTGGTAATACAATTCCATCGGTGTTGGGTGACGTTCGTTATGTGAGTAAGTCAAAGAAAGGGTGTAGTCAGGCGTCATATTCCAACTGATAGCACTAGAATAAGAGGTCGCGCGATCATGATAAGAGGCAAAATCAGGTGCTGGATAACTGCCTTGACGACATCCTGATGGGATATAAAAGAACGAAGTAGGATCACAGCCTTCCAGCTTTCGCTTTACTTTAAACAGCCAAGCGCGATCATATTCAATATCAATGCGTTGTTTTTCAGTACGTACACCAATTTCAAATAAAAAATCTTGCCAACGCAATTTTTCTATAGCAAAAAAACTCATTTGTGATTGAGTATTTTCAATCAATGCCCATGACTTACTATCACCTTTAGTGATTTTGGACGGATCACGTTGCTTTTTCTTATGACAAGGATCGCTTGCATTATTTGAGCATGATGCAATACGCGGAATATTCGCACTGCTGGTTTGTGTTTGATACTGCGCCCCTATAACACCACTCAACCCCGCTATGGGCGTATGGAAAATCTCTACGCGCAGGTTATATCCGTTATTTTTAAATAAATTCACGGCGATATTGCCATCTTTTTCATCGTGTTTATAACGGGTTTCCGAATAACTGAGTTTGATTTTCTCAATCGCTTTCATCGGCTGCTTGACTTCAGCACGTATGTCATAACGTTTAGCATAAGAATCAATCAATGGACCGGCAATAGAATGGTCATGATCGTGACCGTACGGATGATTATGACTGTGTTTTCCATCCATGTCATGATTTGATCCACAATGGAAATGAGTATTTACTAGATCCGTATCATGCATTAAATGAGGATAAAGCCCTAAATAATAGTCATTACGTACATTGCCACCCCAAATATGCGCAGTACAACTATCTAGCTTATGGTTATGTCCCGGTAACCCATATTTCTCACGACGAAGATTGTAGGCAAAGCCGACATAACCTCGCTCACCGATAAAAGCCACACCATAGTTACCTGACTTCGTTTTATTTTGAGTATCGGGGACATAATTTAATGTTTTGTCTAGCTTAAATGCTGGCACATGGTAATTATTTGAGCCACGTAACAGTTCTTCTACCCGTAAAGCAATGTGCTTACCTAACCCGAAAGTCAGTGCAGCCGTTACCAATTTTTCATGACTATTCGTGTTATAACGCGTATTGAAATCCACTTCATAGCCCTTTTGGGGAAGCTGTGTTGGAATGCGTTTATCTACTACATTAATCACACCAGCAGGTGACGCATTGGCATATAACAATGTTGAGGCACCACGTACAATTTCGACTTGCTCTGCCAATAACGTATCGACACCAATCGCATGGTCAGGAGAAAGTTGAGACATATCAATGACATCAGAACCATTTTGTAAGATTTTTAAACGCACGCCTTCCTGTCCTCGAACGACAGGTGCACTGGATCCACCACCAAATTGATTACTATGTACACTGAGTTAACCCGCTAACGCATTACCTAATGTACTGGATCCTGTTTTTAATTTTTGCTTACTGACTAAAATGTCATTTTGTTTTGGTAAGCCGGAAAGGGGATCGCTACGAAAAGCAGCACCTTTCGACTCCACACTAATTTCATCTAAAAAAACAATTTGCTTCTTTTCTGTATTTGCCCAAACTACTTGCAGAATGCAACACATCATCAAAACAGCAAAAAATTTATTTACTTTACAACCTCTTGAAATCATTTAAATAGAACTCCTTCTCTATTTCAGGATAAAACAAAGGAAATCACTTTACTTAAAGTAACGAATCTTATTTTTCAATAAAAAATAAGATTTATCATATTACAAGCCTAAAACAAGAAAGGAAAGGGAAGATAATCAGATTGCTTTTTTATTCGCCAAAAAGAACAAAAAAGGCACAATACTGTGCCCTATTTAATCAGAAAATACGGACTAACGCACGGAACGCGCAAATTCATCGGCCTCAGCGATCAAGGCTTCATTTGGTCGTTGATGTGTGTAGAGTTCAAATTGCTCGACAGCCTGCAAAACGATCACTTCCGCGCCCGAAATGGTTTGCTTATTTCGTTGTTTCGCATATTGAATTAACGGTGTTTGTGCCGGCAACGCCACAACATCAAAGATGGTGTTCGCTTGATCGACTAGACATTCTGGAAAAGCGAGCAGATTTTCTTCTTTACCACACATCCCAATTGGCGTGGTATTCACTAAAATGCTCGCGCGCATATCTTTAAGATCATTGATATAGCGATAACCGTATAAGCTAGCTAAATGCTGGCCTGTGGTGGCATTACGTGCATAGACGCTCACTTTTTGAAAGCCGGCATGTTTAAACGCAGCCACTACCGCTTTAGCCATCCCGCCACTTCCCTGTACAATGACAGCATCTTGTTGCTCAAGTTGATACTGTTGGATCAGTTTGCTAATGGCAATGTAATCGGTGTTATAGGCTTTTAAATAGCCATCTTCATTCACTATCGTATTCACCGACTCAATGGCTTTAGCTGATGCCGATATTTCATCAAGAAACGGCATACAACTTTCTTTAAAGGGCATGGATACTGCACAGCCCCGAATGCCGAGCGCACGAACACCTTTTACGGCATGTTCAATATCGGAGGTGGTGAACGCTTTATAAATATAGTTTAGCCCTAGCTTTTGATATAAGTAATTATGGAACGCCGTGCCAAAATTACCCGGTTTACCCGCCAGTGAAATACAAAGTCGCGTTTCTTTATTAATCATAAAATATCCTTGTGCTCACGTGTCTTCAGTAAGAAAAAAGTGCGGAAAATGACCGCACTTTTTAACTCACTGCTAAATTACACCTTAGAGGCATGATCGTCATTAAAATATTGGTTCATATCAAAAGCGGGTTTCGCCGCTTGATCGCGAGCAATCACACGTGCCGGTACCCCCGCTGCGGTGGTATATTCAGGGACAGGTTGTAAAACAACCGAGTTTGCCCCAATTTTGGCATAACGTCCCACTTCAATGTTACCTAAGATTTTTGCCCCAGCGCCAATCATCACACCTTCGCGTACTTTAGGATGACGATCGCCACACTCTTTACCCGTCCCCCCCAAGGTGACGCCTTGTAAAATCGACACATCATTTTCAATCACCGAGGTTTCTCCCACCACGATGCCTGTCGCATGGTCAAACATAATGCCACAACCAATTTTAGCAGCAGGATGGATATCCACATCAAAGGCGACCGAGATTTGGTTTTGTAAATAAACAGCTAAGGCTTTCCGCTCTTGTTGCCATAAATAATGGGTAATCCGATAACTTTGCAAGGCATGAAAACCTTTTAAATATAACAGTGGCGTAGAATATAATTCCACCGCGGGATCGCGTTGACGCACCGCACGGATATCACAAGCAGCACTGGCAATGATGTCAGGATCCGCCTGATAAGCTTCTTCAATAATTTCTCGCAAAGCAATGGCGGGCATAATCGTATTTGCCAATTTGTTGGCTAAAATATAGCTTAATGCATTACCAAGATTATGATGTTTCAAAATCGTTGCGTGAAAAAAACTGGCCAAAATTGGCTCATTTTCTGCTAAGGTTTTTGCTTCCTGACGGATGTCCGTCCAAACCGCTAATGGCATGTTACTTACCTCGTTCTGCTTTCCTTATTATTCCCCTTTTCGCTCACGTCCAAGTAGGCTTGCCGCCACGTCTTGTGCATTTTTACCACAGAATAAAACTTGATAAACTTGCTCTGTGATCGGCATTTCTATCCCTTGACGTTGCGCTAATAAATAGGCTTCTTTCGCGTTATAAAAGCCTTCTACCACTTGCCCGATATTGTCCATTGCTGTTTGGGCTGAAAAGCCCTGACCGAGCATAATACCAAATCGGCGGTTACGCGATTGATCGTCAGTACAGGTTAACACCAAATCACCTAAGCCAGACATGCCCATAAAAGTATTTGGATTCGCGCCTAATGAGGCGCCTAAACGGCTAATTTCCGCAATACCACGAGTAATCAAGGCTGTTCGAGCATTGGCACCAAAGCCCATACCATCCGACATCCCAGCACTGATCGCAATCACATTTTTAATCGCACCACCTAGCTGCACACCGATCATATCTTGATTAATATAAACTCTGAAATGTTTACTGCAATGGATACGTGCTTGGAATTCCAAAGCAAATTGTTCATTATTGGAGGCTAGGGCAATTGCGGTCGGTAAACCGGCAGCAAGCTCTTTCGCAAATGTCGGTCCAGATAATACCGCTAACGGGTGTTGTGTACCGAGCTTTTCCTCAATCACTTCTTGCAATAAACGCCCCGTATTGCGCTCTAACCCTTTCGTCGCCCAAGCAATGCGATGATCAGGGCGTAAATAAGGCTTAATTTTATCAATCACTTCCCCAAATACATGACTTGGTACCACAATTAACAGATCACGTGATTGGCTTAAGGCACTGGCTAAATCAAATTCAATATGCAAGGCATCTGGAAAAGCAATATTCGGCAAAAAGGCGTTATTCTGACGTTCTTCACTTAAGCGTTGCATGTGAACAGGATCATGTCCCCAAAGATAAGTAGGGAAACCATTTCGAGAAAACGCAATCGCTAATGCGGTACCATAAGAACCTGCACCAAGTACCGTAATTGGAGAAGTGGCTACAGTCGTATTCATGTTATACTCCCGAAAAATGATGAAACTAAGTGAGGCAATTGGACATCATCTTAATAAATTAAGTGATAAAATTTCGCTCTCACAGCGAGAGCGAAAAGAGATAGATTAATGAACGTCTTTATTTTCTTCTTCTGTGGTTTGTTCAGCTTGTTCTTGACGCTGTAAATAGTCCATAAACAACGCATCAAAATTCACAGGGGAAAGATTCAATGCAGGGAATGTACCGCGATTCACTAAGCTTGATACTAATTCACGCGCATAAGGGAAAAGCATATTTGGGCATTGTGAAGTTAAACAATGTGCCATTTGCATTTCTTCTAAACCACTAATGGTGAAAACCCCAGCTTGTTTGACTTCGCAGATAAAAGCAACATCACCTGAACTTTCCATGGTGGTTTCCACAGAAATATTTAAGCAAACTTCGTATAAATCATCACCGACTTGTTTCGCTTCTGTACTTAAATCAAAACTGAGTTTTGGCTCCCAATCTTGTTGGAAAATATGTGGAAGATTAGGTGCTTCAAACGACACATCTTTCACATAAATGCGTTGGATTTGAAGTACTGGTTGCTGTGTTGCTTGTGTCTCTGCCGCATTCACTTGATTTTCTTCAGACATGTTTAAATCCTTATGATCTATTTTTTAATTAAAGGTAAATTTGCAGAACGCCAACCTGTAATGCCTTCTTTTAAGGTATAAACACGGTTAAATCCTTGTTTACTTAATAACTCGGCAGACGCACCGGCACTCATACCGGTTGCACAAGCCAGAATCACAGGCGTGTCTTTATGATGATGAATTTTACCGACATTATTCTTTTTGATTTCTGCGGGTAAAATATTCAAACTGTTAATAATATGACCACGCTCAAACTCATCAATAGAGCGTAAATCCACCACAACGGCATCTTCATTATTCATCAAGCTTACCGCTTTCGCATTTGTCACCACTTTGACTTTTGAGGTGAAATCTTTCACAAAAGTATAAATGACCATAAAAAAGACCATTACCCACGCAAGTACCATTAAAGTATGGTTTTGGGCAAAGGCTTTTGCCATTGGAATAAATTCTTGCATTTTTTTCTCAGGATTAAGTTTAAAATAAGAGCTTAAGTATAACCGCACTTTAAATATCTTTCAAAGCAAAGTATTCAAATTTTAATTGATCTACATTATAGATAGCCTACCTATTTATTGCTATATTAATCCCGATTCTACGAAAGTAGGAAGGCAACGGATCATTTCTTTTCTGCAATCTTCATTCAAACTTATCACATAAGGATACATTATGTTCTTCATTCAATTTGGCATAGTTTTACTATGTATTTTAGTCGGGGCACGTATTGGCGGTATCGGGCTCGGAGTTATGGGGGGCTTAGGACTTGCTATTCTCTCCTTTGGGTTTGGTTTAAAACCAGCCGGCTTACCTATCGACGTTATGTTTATGATCATGGCAGTCGTCTCTGCCGCCGCAGCGATGCAAGCGTCAGGCGGTTTAGATTATATGATCAAAATTGCGGCGCGTATTTTACGTAAAAATCCTAAATACATTACTTTTATGGCACCTGCTGTCACTTGGACTTTCACCGTATTAGCGGGTACCGGGCACGTGGCTTACTCTGTGCTACCGGTTATCGCGGAAGTCAGTCGCCATAATGGCGTACGCCCAGAACGCCCACTGTCTATGGCTGTGATTGCTTCACAATTCGCCATTGTGGCTAGTCCTATCGCGGCAGCTGTGGTTGCTGTAGTGAACTTTCTCGAGCCACAGGGCATCACCTTAGGGAATGTCTTATCTGTCACCATTCCAGCCACGGTATTAGGACTTTTTGTGGCGTGTTTATTTGTTAATAAAATGGGGAAAGAATTACATGAAGACCCTGTTTATTTAGCCAAATTACAAGATCCAGAATACGTTAAAGAAAGCCAAGCACAATCTACCATTGGTGAAGCTGACATCTCAGATAAAGCAAAAGTATCTGTAGGTATCTTCTTATTTGCTGCATTATTAGTAGTATTAATGGGGACGTTCCCAAGCTTACGCCCAACCTTTGATGGCAAAGCAATGGGGATGGCACACACCATTGAAATCGTGATGCTTTCTGCAGGTGCACTCATTATGTTATTGTGTAAACCCGATGGCACAGCGGTAACTAAAGGATCGGTCTTCCATGCAGGTATGCGTGCTGTCATTGCGATTTTCGGTATCGCATGGCTAGGTGATACGCTTATGCAAGCCCATATTGTGGAAGTCAAAGATTCAGTAAAATACCTCGTTGAAACAGCACCATGGGCGTTTGCATTTGCACTCTTTGCCTTATCTGTATTAGTGAATAGCCAAGGGGCAACAGTCGCCACCTTATTCCCACTTGGTATTGCATTAGGTATCCCAGCACCGATCTTGATTGGTACCTTTGTGGCAGTAAACGGTTATTTCTTTATTCCAAACTACGGTCCAATCATTGCTTCTATTGATTTTGATACCACTGGAACAACACGCATTGGTAAATTCATTTTCAACCACAGCTTTATGCTCCCTGGTCTATTAAGCATGGCATTTAGCTTAGGTTTTGGTTTACTGTTTGCCAATTTTATTCTCTAAGTAAACATTAGAAGACAAAAACGCGGTTTGATATTGAATCAAACCGCGTTTTTTTGTCGATGACTTCAACACGTCTCGTAAAACTTGCTTAAAAATGACCGCACTTTATTTCTTCAATGCCCCCAAAATACCACGCATGATTTGCTTGGTCACTTGAGTACGGATGCTACGTCCAACTGATTTCGCCACACCACTAACAATTTCTTCTGTCACAGTCAATTTCTCACCGCGTTTTTTCGTACCAAAAATCATGCGACTTAAACTGCCCATTAAACCACTTTCCTCTTCTTGTTGTGCTTGCTCTGCTTGCTTTTGCGCAACAGCAGCAAGATCTGCTTGTTGATTTAACACTTCAAAGGCAGACTCATTATCAATCAATTCACGGTAAAAAGGATAAATATCATCGTCTTTAACCCAAGCATCGCGTTCTTCTTGTGCAATCGGTTTTAGCTGGCTACGTGGCGGGAAAATAAAAAAATCGCCCGATATCGGGCGACAAATTAGGCGAAAGTGATCAAATCGCTATACTGTTTGATCATATTGCAAATAGACTACTTGCGTTTGCAAATATTCTTCTAAGCCATGTTTTCCATCGGCGCCACCAATACCTGACTTGCGCCAACCCGCATGGAAACCTTGCATAGCCTCAAAGTTTTCACGATTAATGTAGGTTTCACCAAATTTTAAGCGTGAAATTAACTTCATGGCTTTATTGATATTTTGTGTATACACAGAAGAGGTTAAGCCGTATTCACAATCGTTAGCGAGTTTGATCACCTCATCAATGGTATCAAAGGTTGCTACAGGAATCACAGGTGCAAAAATTTCTGAACGAAGGATATCCATACTGTTGTTCACATTATCAATGACAGTTGGTTCAAAATAATACCCTTTACCCTCCACAGGCTTACCACCTAATAATAAGCGCCCACCTGCTTTAATCGCTTCTTCCACCATCTTTTTAGCATGATCTCGTCCTTGTTTATTCACCATCGGTCCCATGTCGAGGGTTTCGTCCTCTAACGGATTGCCTGAACGGACTTTTTTCATTCTTTCAATCAGTTTTTGCGTAAAGACTTCTTTAACTTCACGTTGGACATACACACGTTCTGCGCAATTACAGACTTGCCCTGAATTGATTACACGGGATGCCACGATCGCATCCGCTGCTAAGTCCAGATCCGCATCTGCCAACACAATAGCGGGCGCTTTACCACCTAGTTCAAGATTGACTTTAATGATATTTTTGCTCGCTGCTTCCATCACTTTACGCCCTGCAGGTTAACTACCCGTTAAAGACACAAGTCCCACTTTAGGATTAGACGCAAGTTCGTTACCCACTTCACCACCTGGTCCATGTACCAAGTTAAATACCCCTTTTGGTACCCCAACTTGATCAACAATTTCTGCAAATAAGACGGCATTAATCGGTGAGTCCACACTCGGTTTTAACACAATAGTATTGCCTGTAACCAAGGCCGGTGCTGCTTTACGAGCAATTAAGAAGAAAGGGAAATTCCACGGCAGGATACCTGTTGTCACACCAATCGCTCTTTTATAGAGAAAAATATGCTCATTTGGACGATCACTTTGAATAATCTCACCTTCATAACGACGTGCCCATTCCGCCATATAATCCAAATAATCTGCAGTAAAATTCACTTCGACACGTGCAAGAGGGAGGACTTTGCCCATTTCAGAAGAAATTGCTTTAGCAATTTCTTCTGTTCTGGCACGAATGCCTTGTGCAATTTTACGCAAATAACCTGCACGTTGAATGGCAGGTAATTGTTCCCACGCCTCTTGTGCGACTTCTGCAGCATCAATTGCACGGGCAGCATCAGCAGCAGTTCCCTTCGTTACTTTAGCAATCACCTCTTCTGTTGCTGGATTTAACACGTCAAAAGTTTGTCCACTTTCAGTAGCGACAAATTGTCCATCGATATACATGTTTAATGTTTGCATAGCTGCCCTCTCTGACTGATTTAGTTGGTATCAATAACAAAACTTTTTGAAAAATAACCACATTTTTTATCCTGTTTTAACCACTCTAGGACTACAAAAGGCGAACATCTATTCGCCTTTTTAAAACCTGCTAAAGTGCGGTCATTTTTCCCCATGTTTTGCGAGATAAATCACAAAAATTAGTAAAGCACCGCTTTAGCTTCTTCAGAATCAATGTTTTCTTTTGTGACAAATACCACACCCGTATCAATGAACTTCTCGACTTTCTCACCTTTTAAGATACGGCTAATGGTATCTACCCCTTTATACCCCATTTGGTATGAAGATTGAACAACAATTCCCTCTAATGTGCCATCACGTACAAAGTTTTGTAAGTCTTGGGGACCATCAAAGCCCACTGCCACTAACTTGCCAGCATAACCACGCTCCTTCACTGCACGCGCCATGCCCACTGCAGTTGGCTCATTAGCACCAAAGATCGCAGTTAAATCAGGATTTGACGTTAACACATCAATCGTTTGGTTTAAGGCTGTCACCATGTCTGATTGTGAATATAATGGTTCCATTAATTTCACTTCTTTATGTTTTTTGATTTCATCCATAAAGCCACCAGTACGCTCAATTGCTGAAGCTGCACCCGGTGTATAAGACATTACTGCCACTTTACCTGCTTTATGACCATGTTTCGCAAGTAATTTTTCTGCCGCTAATTTCCCCGCTGCACGGTTATCCGTTGCTAAGAATGATTGATAGTATTTGCCGTCTGAATTAATGCCAGAGTCAATAATCACAACGGGAATCCCATTTTCAAAGGCTTTTTTCACCGGGGGAATTAACGCATCAGGATCTGAAGCAGCCAACACGATCCCCGCAACACCTCGGTTAATAGCATTGTTTACCATGTTTACTTCTTCATCGATAGCCGTTTCCGCTTGAGGACCTTGGAAAGACACTTTATATTGTCCACCCAAATCTTTTTCCGCCGCCAATGCACCTTTTTTCACGTTTTGCCAGAAATTGGCATTTTCGGTTTTGACAATCACTGCAATTTCATTGGTTTTGGCGAAAAGCTGAGGCGCCGCAAAAAGAGTAGATAAACCTAAAATAGCTGAGGCAATTAGAGTCATTTTTTTCATTGTGATTTCTCCTTGTTTTGAGATTGAGGTTTTTTACTCACTTTTTTTAGTTTGACGAAGTTGGTCTAATGCCACAGTGATAATAATCACAAGACCAATGATAATTTGTTGCACAAACGCTGATACTCCGTTCATATTCAAACCATTACGTAATACCACAATAATGAATGAACCGATTAATGTACCAGGAATCGTACCCACACCACCCATGAGAGAGGTTCCCCCCACGACCGCACTGGCAATTGCATCTAACTCATAAGCCACACCTCCATTCGGCTGTGCTGTCACGAGACGTGATGCAAGAATTACACCTGCAAGGCCAGACAAAAGACCACTGGCAATGTAAGCATAATTTTTTACTTGATTAGTTTTAATCCCAGAAAGTCTGGCAGCTTCCTCGTTTGAACCAATCGCATAAATATAACGACCAACTTTTAATTTTGATAAGGCGAAAGTAAATAAAATAGCAATGAAAATCATGATAATCACAGGATAAGGAATGCCTGGAAATTTCACAATCGGTAAGCCATTTGCGCCCACTTCCACCACTCGAAATAATGCGCCATTACCTAATTCTGCAAAGGATTCTGGCATCCCTGATACTGGGGCAGCATTAGTGACATACAAGGCTAGTCCCCGCGCCACCATCATCGTGCCTAAAGTGGCAATGAAAGGCGGTAAACGCATCACTGTCACAATCAAGCCATTTGCTAAGCCACAAAGTCCACCAACTAACACCCCAAATAAAATACCAAGTGGAACAGGGACACCCATATTTACCACCATCGCAGCCGCCACACCTGATAACGCCACAACAGAACCTGTACTTAAATCAATCCCACCAGTCAAAATTACAATGGTGGCACCAATACCAATCAGGGCGATAGTGGAGGTTTGCAAACCAATGGTTAACACGTTATTTAACGTGAAGAAATATTCGTTGGTGAGTGTGAAAGTAATCACTAATAAAATTAAGCCCGCAAGTGATGCAACTTTGCGTAGCATTTCTTTTTGTTTTTCGTTCATTTACGCCTCCTGACTCTTGCGAGCAAACATATCTTTAACACCTGTTGCATAGTGCATAATTTCTTCTTGGTTGGTTTTTTTCGTTTCGAGCATGGCTGTCATTCTGCCTTCACGCATCACGATAATACGATCAGATACGCCGAGTACTTCAGGGAGCTCAGAAGAAATCACAATTACACCTACTCCGTTAGCAGCAAGCTCATCCAATAATTGATAAATCGCATATTTTGCCCCTACATCGATTCCACGAGTTGGTTCATCGAAAATCATGACTTTAGCATCACGGAATAACCATTTGCCAATCACGACTTTCTGCTGATTCCCACCACTAAGGTTATTTACCAATTGCTCAATAGTTGGAGTCTTAATTTCCATTTTATCAATGAAATTTTTTGAGGCTTTCGCTTCTTCTGTATGAGAAATCACCCCTACGTTATTACAGACCTTATCCATGGAAGCCATAGTAATGTTCTCACGGATCGACATTCTGATCGCCACACCATTAAGCTTACGATCTTCCGATAAATAAGCGATCCCGGCTTTGATAGAATCCGCTGGACTTTTAATCGTCACTTTATTGTGATGAACAAAAATTTCCCCCCCATCTAACGGATCCGCACCAAAAATGGCACGAGCCAATTCAGTCCGCTTTGCGCCCACCAACCCTGTAATACCAAGAATTTCCCCTTTAAATAACGCGAAATCCAATGCCTCAAATACCCCATAACGCTCAGCTTGATATACTGACATCACGACTTCATTTTCATCTACTACCGCGGTTTTTGGTGGGAAATGGTTATCCAAAGAACGACCCACCATTTTGGTGATGATTTCATCCATGGTGATCTCTTTAAACACATGATCTGACACATAAGTCCCGTCACGGAAAATAGTAATGTGGTCGCAAATCCGTTTAAGTTCTTCCATACGATGTGAGATATACACAATACTCACCCCTTTTGCTTTCAGCTTATTCACCAATTCAAATAACTTATCAATTTCCTTCTCGGTGAGTGCTGACGTGGGTTCATCCATGATCAAGACTTCAACATCAAAAGACAGTGCTTTGGCAATTTCCACCATCTGCTGTTTGGCTACAGACAATGTGCGCACTTGATCAGTTGGCTTCACATCAATATCGAATAAAGAAAGCAACTTTGCCGAATCGCGGATCATCTTTTCTTTATCCACCATGCCATACTTGATAGGCTCACGAGCAAAGAAAATATTTTCTGCCACCGTTAAGTGAGGAATTAAATTGAGCTCCTGAAAAATCATGCTAATGCCTTGCTTTTGTGCCTCTAGCACAGACGCAAAATTCACTTCTTGCTCTTTATAAATAATCGTCCCTTCGTCTTTTTGATATACCCCTAATAAACATTTCATTAAGGTGGATTTTCCCGCCCCATTTTCCCCCATCAGGGCGTGAACTTCGCCTTTGCGTAAGGTGAGTTGCACATCTTTTAATGCTTGTACCCCTGCAAAGCCTTTACTAATATTACGCATTGTGAGTATGGTTTCATGCATAATGCTACCCTCTTTGCTTTATTCTTCTATTCTCAATCCATAAGATTTGAATTTATTTAGTACAACCTGCATTTCGGCTTTATCGAGTAATGGAATATCTAAACCTGTAGCGAGTAATTTCATATACCATTGCGCTAACACTTCGACTTCATGCGCAAGCCACAATGCTTTATCTAAATTTTTCTCTGCTGCAATCAAACCGTGATGCGCTAATAAAATCGCTTTACTCTGTTTAATCCCTTCTTTCACGTATTCGGCTAATTTATGCGTACCAAAGGTCGCATAAGGTACACAAGGAATATGGTCAGTACCCCCTACGGCAATCATGTAATGAAACGGAGGAATCGGTTTTTCTAAAATGGAAACAGCGGCACAATGAATGGAATGGTTATGTACAACAGCATCCACATCTGGACGTGATTCATACACGGCTAAATGGAAATGCCATTCACTAGAAGGCAATTTTCCCTCTTCGTGTTTTCCATTTTTATCTACATACACAATACTGTCAGTAGTCATGAGTTCATAAGGTGTACCTGTCGGCGTAATCAGCATCCCCTCTTGGTAGCGTACACTGACATTGCCTGCCGTGCCTTGGTTTAAACCCAATCTTGTCATTTCAAGGCAAGTATCAATAATTTTTTGTGATAGTTCAACTCTATTCATGTTTTATACCCCTAAAAGTCCAATGTTAAGAAATAGGTGTGACGCCTTTTTTAATAATGATATTACCGTATTTTGCGGTTTCGCCTGTCACAACCACCGCATAAGCCGCTTTGGCACGATCATAGAAAGCAAAGCGCTCAATACGGGTTAACTTGGGTACCGAACCCAACACAGCTTTGATCGCATGGCAATAACGTTGTTCAACCTGAGGATCTAAACAGTCCCCCTCTACCGCTTGCATCATAATCAGTGGCGCATCTACATAAGCATCAAACTCAAATAACGGACTAATCGCGCTCAATAACGTGTCTATACCAATACCATCAGCACGAATGACTTTTTGATGTAATTGATGCGCAGGGAAATGTGCATCGGAGAGCACAAGCTCATCACCATGTCCCATTTCGGCAAGCGTTTTTAACAATTTAGGTGAAATTGCGGGATGAATACCTTTTAACATCGTCATTTTCCTTTTAGTTATTCCATTATTTCGTCACAGCGTACGCAATTTTATGCAAATGCGCATTCATGCGCTGATACTGCTGTGCATTTTGGGATGGCATGATACGCCGAGTTTGCGGTTTCATATGTTGTTGTGCTTGCTCCACATTAGCGTAAACACCTAAAGCTGCAAAAGTAAACATCGCAGCACCTAATACAGTACTTTCTGCCACATCCACCACATCAATCGGCATAGCTAAAACATCGGCACGGATTTGATTCCACAACGCATTTTTTGAACCACCACCGACACAAATCAGGCTTTCGGCTTTAAACTGACTCACTTGCTGTAACACGGTTAAACCTTCTTTTAAACGAAACGCCATATATTCCAAAGCAGCACGATAAATTTGTCCACGGCGAGTATGCATAGATAATCCAGCGATACTACCTAGTCCAGCTTGCTGATCATTGGCATGAAAATGCCCAAGCAAAGTCACGCCACCTGCACCGACAGTTTCTACTTCACCTTCACGAATCATGGTTGGATAATAATCAGGTGTCCCTTTCACTTCAGCGAAGAACAGTTTTCCAATCCATTCCATTACACCCGAGCCGACCCACTGCACTGCGGGGTTAAAACAATGTGGTTTAGCATCAAACTCTGTCGTTAAGCCATGCGGAACAAACTGAAACTGCGGCGTTGCGGATTCAGTGCGCGCCATGAGAATTTCCCAAGTACCAGAACTTAACACAGGTTGATTTAAGCCAGCGCCAGAACCAAATACGGCAAATTGCGTATCATGTCCTGCTGAAAAGACAGGGATTTGACTTAAACCCAATTGATTAGCAAGAGCGGGCATTAACTGCCCAATTTTCTCACCTGCATATTTAATTGGCGGGAAATGCTGTTTGGTTAAACCCAATTTATGTAAAACATCGTCATCCCAATCACCCGTTTGGAGATGTGTCATCATGGATGTGCCTGCCATAGTATGGTCCGTACTAAATACGCCCGTTAAACGTTGGCTCAACATTGATGAAATAAACACAAATTTGTCCATGTTAGCGAAAACATCAGGTTGGTTTTCTTTCAACCAAATGAGTTTGAATAAGGTATTAAAGCTGTACTGCCCAACCCCATTACGCAAATAAAGCTGCTGCACGTCAAAATACGTCGTCTGATTTTCCATAATTGGCATCGTACGTGGGCACTTCCATGAAATAATCGGATACAGTTGCTTACCGTCTTTATCGAAAGGCGCACCATCCACGCCAAATGTGGTCACAGCAATTCCCTGTACTTCACTTAACGTCATTTGCTGTTGTTTGAGTTGTGCAAGCGTATTTTCGGCACAACATATTAGTTTTTGCCAAATTTCTTCAAAATCCCAAATATGGTAATCGCCAGATTCTGCGCCCACTTGGGTATTATTCGCAAGATGATGTGATGCAACGATTTTGCCTGTTTCATTGATGGCAATGGTGCGTAAATTGGTTGCCCCACAATCAAAAATCAAAACAATCGACATAAAAAGCCCCCCCTAAAATGCGAGAAAACGCACCGCACTTTCGCTTCTTGTATGATGTACTGAGGTTATGGAAAAGCAGGAGCAAGTCTTGCCTTGCTCCCAAAATCAAGATTATTTATACAATGGTCCGAAGTTGGCACAGGCACGGTAATCTTGCCCTTCTTTGTCTTGACCAAAGCCATTCCATGCACTTGGACGGAAGATATCTTTATCTGCGATGTTATGCATGCAAACAGGAATACGTAACATCGACGCAAGCGTAATCAGATCTGCGCCTACATGACCGAAAGTCGCCACACAGTGGTTGGCTCCCCAGTTCGCCATGACGGAATAGACATCGGTAAACGCGCCTTTACCGGTTAAACGTGGTACAAACCAAGTAGTTGGCCAAGTTTCATTGGTACGTTTATTTAAAATATCGTGCACTTGTTCTGGTAAGTCGATTGACCAACCTTCTGCAATTTGAAGCACGGGACCAATGCCTTTAATGAGGTTCAGACGATGCATAGTAAATGGCATGCCACCTTTAGTTAAGAATTGGGAAGAATAACCACCACCACGGAAATATTCATGTACTGCAGGACACCAGCGAGTATGTGCTAAACAACGTTTACCATCTTCTTCAGTGACTTCCCAAGCCGGCTTAATCACAGGATTACCGTCTTTGTCTGTATGTTGTATAGTACCATCTAATGCAGCAGATCCCGAGTTAATTAAGTGAATAAACCCTGTTTCAGGACGGAAACCCGTGACACGTTCTACTGCATCTTCACTCCAATACGTACGCACATCGGCAAAGACTTGGGCTTGTCCAGTTAATTGGTTACCAAACAGCATGTTCACACCATTTAAACTGTCATTTTCGGTGGCTAAGATATACGGCGGACGTACGCCATTCCAGTCATAAGTAGAATTCAACATCGCTTCCATAAAGTCACCATTAGGCAAATGATCAGTCCAATGACGCTGTCCTTGGAAACCCGCCACAATCGCATTATGTCCCAAGGCTTCTTCACCAAAGTTAAGCGTTGCAAGTTTTGGATTACCCACCATTAAGTCACGGGTAATGATCGCCATTTTCACCACATTTGCCCAAAGCGCCGCACGTTCTTCTGGGCTACGTTGATTTTCTGTGCTGTTCACATCAATGCCTTCTTGGCAATATTCCTTGACCCAAGACAATGCTAGCTCGACTTCTTTTTCATCGTAAATTTTGCGATCTAAACGACGTTTAATTTCGGTCATATCCACATATTCATTACGCATTCCTAGATATTCTTGGAAGAATTGTTGATTCACAATAGAACCCGCGATCCCCATTGAAACTGCCCCAATAGATAAATAGGATTTACCACGAATATTGGCTACGGTTAAACCCGCGCGAGCAAAGCGCAATAGTTTTTCTTTCACATCCTCAGGGATAGACGTATCAGAAGAGTCTTGCACTTCAGTGCCATAAATGGAAAAGGCAGGTAACCCCATTTGTGAGTGACCAGCAAGTGCCGCTGCTAAATACACTGCACCCGGACGTTCTGTCCCATTAAAGCCCCAAATCGCTTTTGGCATATGCGGATCCATATCAATAGTTTCTGAGCCATAGCACCAACAAGGCGTGACCGTAATGGTTAAACCAACATGATTTAATTTGAATTTTTCTGCGCAAGCTGCGGCTTCAGTGACCCCACCAATACAGCTATCTGCAATCACACACTCCACAAAAGTGCCATCTGGATGACGAATATGACTCTGTAACAATGCTGCTACCGACTTTGCCATATTCATGGTTTGTACTTCTAATGACTCCCTCACGCCCATACGACGACCGTCAATCGTTGGACGAATACCAATTTTTATACGGTTTATTGTGTGCATATGATTTATCCTCTCAAGCTAAAAGTATGAACTAATGTGTCAAACAACATGAGTTTATTTTTCCTGAAAAAGGATATAGAAAATAGTCATAGGTAGGATTGGATGTAGAATCTGTGAAAAAGATCACGAAAAAGAAATGATTTCATGTGCGTTTTTTGCCCGAATTGAAATGAATTCTTGAATTATCGGTCAATACGGGCAAAAAAAAGAAAATTATACGGTCAGTAAAATATCATGATCAACACAATAGCTTTGTAGCTCCTGCTCAGGTGGTTGATCACAAAATAAAATATCAATCTGTGATAACTCTGCCCATTTAATCAAGTTTTTTTGACCAAATTTAGAGGCATCTACCAACAAAAATTTCTGCCTACTGGCATCCATCATTTTACGTTTTATCGAAGCATTCAATTCATTGGACTCCCAAATTGCGCCCGTCTTATCGATTCCAATACAAGAGAAAATCCCAATATCAATGTGTAAACGCTGTAATAATTGCTCCGACAATGGTCCATAAAATGCATCATATTTACTGGAATACACTCCACCTGTGGCAATGGTTTTAATATTCGGTTTATTAACTAATGCTGTAATATTGTGCATTGAATTGGTCACCACTGTACAAGGAATATCGGGAATCAATTGTGCAAAATGCCAGCTCGTGGAACTCGCATCCAAACCAATGACGGCGCCTTCAAATACATATTCTACCGCATGCTGTGCAATCTGCCGTTTTGCCTCATAATGAGAGCGTTGCCTAACTTGGAAAGAACTCCCAAGATCTTTGGTTTTTTTACTCACTGCACCACCATGAACACGATAAACTAACCCTTTCTTTTCCAACGCGGTGAGATCTCGGCGAATGGTTTCAACTGCCACAGCAAACTGTGATGCCAATGCGGTCACAGAAATCCGCCCTAAACGGTTCACCTCTTGTAAAATGAGTTCATCCCGTCTTTGCATACCCCCTCCTTAAAACGGTCAAAACGGACATTTCAATTATAGGCTGAATTAACAGAAAACCAAGAAAATTTGACAGAACAAAAATACTTAAACACATCTGACATAAAATCCATTACAATACGCTTAGTATTAACCAACAGAGGACAAGCTTTATGATTATCGTAACTGGCGGTGCTGGCTTTATTGGAAGTAACATTGTAAAAGCCTTAAACGAATTAGGGCGTACGGATATTTTAGTGGTAGATAATTTAAAAGATGGTACAAAGTTCGCTAATTTAGTGGATTTGGATATTGCAGATTATTGTGACAAAGAAGATTTTATTGCCTCGATCATCGCTGGTGATGATTTAGGGGATATTGAAGTCATTTTCCACGAAGGCGCCTGTTCTGCTACTACTGAATGGGACGGCAAGTACATCATGCACAATAACTATGAATATTCCAAAGAGTTATTGCATTATTGTTTAGATCGTGAAATTCCGTTCTTTTATGCTTCATCTGCAGCAACTTATGGTGATAAAACTGAATTCCGTGAAGAACGCGAATTTGAAGCACCATTAAATGTTTACGGCTATTCCAAATTCTTATTTGATCAATATGTACGTGCCATTTTACCAGAAGCTAACTCACCTGTTTGTGGCTTCCGTTATTTCAACGTGTACGGTCCACGTGAGAATCACAAAGGCGCGATGGCAAGCGTGGCATTCCACTTAAATAACCAAATCTTAAAAGGGGAAAAACCAAAATTATTTGCAGGCAGTGAACATTTCCGCCGTGACTTTGTGTATGTGGGCGATGTGGCTGCTGTGAATATTTGGTGTTGGCAAAACAACATTTCTGGCATCTATAACTTAGGAACAGGAAATGCGGAATCTTTCCTTGAAGTAGCAAAAGCCGTCGTGAAGTTCCATGGTAAAAAGGAAGCAGATATTGAAATCATTCCATTCCCAGAACATTTAAAAAGCCGTTACCAAGAATACACTCAAGCCAATTTAGATAAATTACGCGCCACTGGCTATGACAAACCGTTTAAAACGGTCGCACAGGGTGTAGCAGAATATATGGCATGGTTAAACCGTAAATAATAAATAAGCGGCTTCATCACATAGCGTCCAACGTTGGGCGCTATTTTTTTGCCTAACTAAACGTATAAAACAGAAACCGCACTTCGAGTATGCCAACTCGGCTCATACTATTTCCTCACCAAACACCATAACCCATTGCTCACATAACCAAGTGCCAACTGAAAATCGGCTTCCTCTTCAATTCAACCTTTGACACAAGGCACTTCCCTTGTGATCACCCTCCCTCGATTTTAATGATGCCAATACAAAACTTTTCGCAAATTGACCGCACTTATCGCTACTGGCGCATTCACTTAATGATTGCCATGTACGTAGGCTATTCAACCCATATCCAGCCCCAAAAGAAAATACTTAATGCCGCGACAATCGCCACAATTGAGCCAAGTAAATCCGCCAATACATGCAAATATGCTGCGCGAAGATTTAAATTATGCAAATCACCTTTCAGCAGTAACCATGCCACTAAGGTGTTTACACATAGTCCTAATATGGCCACAACGAGCATTGGCAGCGATTGAATCATTTGCGGCGATTGCCAACGTTCAACTGCCTCCCAAATAATAAATAGCGCAACGACGATCAACGAAAACCCATTCAACACAGCAACACGACGTTGATTCTTTGGACTTAAATAAAGCGCAATCAACGCAACCAATAAGGCGAAACTGTCATTTGCCATATGCCCGGCGTCTGCAATGAGTGCTAAGCTTTTAAAATAATAACCACTTAAAAACTCCACTAGCATAAATACACTAACAAGCGCAAAACTGATTGCTAATACGCTACGATTGCTTGTATGCGGATGTTGATGTGCCATAGTGTTTCCTTTTCATTAAGGATAAGGTGTGATGCCATTGAAGGGTAAACGACAAGTCAATTTACCTCGCTAATCAGAACATAATAGACGTTATGTCATGATATTTAGTAATACACCTGCTCAAAATAGGAACAATCCAATTTATCATAGCAGTCTGTCGCGAGAAAGCACAGCGAAAGGAAAGATCATCTTCTCATCTTTCCTCTAGCATAAAACAAATCACATAAAAAAAGCGGTTAAAATCTTAAAGACGTTAACCGCACATTCTAAAATCTTTCCGCCTATTTGATTTGGGTTTCAATAACCCCACCACCAAGACAGATCTCACCTTGATAGAAAACCGCAGATTGTCCCGGCGTCACAGCAATTTGTGGTTCATCAAACACCACCCGAATAGTTTCATCGTTAATCGGTTGAATCTCGCAGGGAATATCCTCTTGACGATAACGGGTTTTGACAGTGCAACGGACTGGCTGGCGAATCGGTTGACGATCTACCCAATGTAATTGGCTGGCGATTAATCCTGAAGACAATAAAGCAGAATTATCATGCCCTTGTGCCACGACTAACACATTATTCACCAAATCTTTTTCTACTACATAGAACGGATCTTCGCCCATGCCTTTCACTCCACCAATGCCAAGCCCTTTACGTTGACCTAACGTGTGGTACATCAAGCCATCATGGTGCCCCACCACTTTTCCCTCAACCGTTCTAATCTTACCCGGCTGAGCAGGTAAATAACGAGCTAAAAAATCTTTGAATTTGCGTTCACCAATGAAACAAATCCCTGTGGAATCTTTTTTCTTCGCAGTGGCTAGACCTAAATCTTCCGCAATAGCACGTACAATCGGCTTTTCAATTTCCCCGACAGGGAATAAGCTCTGTGCCACCTGATCTTTGCTCAAGGTATATAAAAAATAACTTTGGTCTTTATTATTATCTAAACCACGTAAAAGCTGGCATTGCCCGTCTTTCTCACCACGACGCACATAATGCCCCGTTGCAATATAATCGGCACCTAAATCTTCCGCGGCATAGTCTAAAAACGCTTTGAATTTAATTTCTTTGTTGCACAAAATATCAGGATTTGGCGTACGTCCGGCTTTGTATTCTTGTAAAAAATGCTCAAAGACATTATCCCAATATTCTGCGGCAAAATTAATTTTATGTAACTTGATGCCCAGTTTATCGCACACCGCTTGTGCATCGGCAAGATCGGCTGCCGCCGTACAATAATCAGTGTCGTCATCTTCTTCCCAGTTCTTCATAAACAAGCCTTCTACTTGATAGCCTTGTTGTTGCAAAATAAACGCAGAAACAGACGAATCCACCCCGCCAGACATGCCACAGATGACTTTTTTCTTACGATTTTCCGCCAATTGCTCTGCACTTAATGGCGGGAAATGCGTTTCATAAATTTTTGATTTCATATTACTTTCATATTTAAGTTAGTGTCGTGATCACGCCACAAAAGATAAGGTAAGGGCTTTGTATCTTATGCTACCGATACAAAGCCCCAAGTTTCATTGAGCCTTTCACCCGATGTTGCTATTCACATGGATTACTTCACTTCATAAAAGTGCGGTTCATTTTTAGCAAATTTTGCGTTGTATTCTTGCTGGGCTTCTTCATCGCCCGCCTCTAATTTTGCTTTGAGATTATCGCAAGGCTCTTCACAGTCACAGACTTTTTTCAAGCCTAATGCCGAAATGCCACCACAGCTCCCAGCTATCGTTTTACGCTGAATAATATAACCAATCGCCATTCCTGTAATAATCAATAAAAAGATGCCAAACGTGATTAAAAAAAGTTGCATGGATTTATCCTAATGTTGTTCATTTAATAATTTCTCAAATGCAGAAGACATTTTTGCCTCAAACCCTTTTTCGGTTTTGCTAATGAGATACACCAATAAATTGTATTTTTCCGCGACTTCTAAGGCTTTCTCTTCTCCGAGCACATAAAGACCTGTCGATAATCCATCTGCGGTCATGGTGGAATCCGCTAACACAGTGATTGAAGCCAATCGGTGTTCAATCGGGTAACCGGTTTTAGGATCGATTTCATGAGAGAAACGGCGACCATTTTCTTCAAAATAGTTACGATAATTGCCCGATGTTGCCATAGAAAAATCTTTCAGCCCAATAATTTGTGACACCGCACGGCTCCCATCAAAATTCGGTTTTTCAATTGCGATTTGCCAATCTTTGCCTTCAATGTTTTTTCCTTTCGCGTTAATCTCACCACCAATTTCCACCAAATAATTAGCAATACCTTTTGTAGCTAAATGTGCAGCTACTTTATCGACACCAAACCCTTTGGCAATCGAAGAAAGGTCAATATATAACTGGGGAACTGTCTTAGCGAGATAAAACTTATCGCCTTGTTCGGTTAATTTCATTTTTTCAATCCCGACCCAAGCGCGACGTTTTTCCACTTGTTCTTCTAAGGTTTCATTCGGTTGACGCTTTTCAGGTCCAAACCCCCATAAATTCACAATTGGTCCCACAGTCACATCCAATGCTCCTTCTGTGACGCCATGTAAACGAATCGCTTCTTTTAAGACAAAGGCTAAATCAGCCGAAATTTCAACGGGCGTATCAATTTGTGTATTTTGATTAAATTGACTCAATTCAGATGTGGAAAGGTAAGTAGACATTTTATTGTTCACTTCTTTCAAAATCTCTTCAATTTGCCCGTGCATCTCAATCGGTTTAATCTTAATCTGACCATCATCAATGTATTTCACACTATACGTTGTCCCCATGGTCTTACCCGTGATCGTCACGACTTCAGGGGATTTATGACAAGCCAATAAACATAGTGAACAAAAGCCAATGATGATATTGCTAAGAATGTGTTTTATTTTCACTGTAAATCCTTTCTATTTTAAAATAGTTTGCAAGTTTGGATTTTCCAATATGGATTGCAATATAAAAACCAAATTTTCAAATTTTCTGAAATGGAAGTGCGGTCAACCTTTACAAAATTCGTAAAATCCGACCGCACTTTAATCATGCTAAGAGCAAGCTGGCTTAACCACCAAAGTCATCTAATAAGATGTTTTCATCTTCCACACCAAGATCTTTTAACATCTTAATCACGGAAGCATTCATGATTGGCGGTCCACACATATAGTATTCACAATCCTCTGGCGCTTCATGATCTTTCAGATAGTTTTCATAAAGCACATTATGAATAAAGCCGGTGTAGCCGTCCCAATTATCACCCGGTTGTGGATCAGAAAGTGCCACATGCCATACGAAGTTATCATTTTCAGCTTGTAAGGTGTCAAAATCTTCCACATAGAACATTTCGCGTTTAGAACGTGCACCATACCAGAATGACATTTTACGTTTAGATTTCAAACGTTTTAATTGGTCAAAAATGTGTGAACGCATTGGCGCCATACCCGCACCACCGCCGACGAACACCATCTCGGCATCGGTTTCTTTCGCAAAGAATTCACCGAATGGACCAGAAATAGTCACTTTATCACCCGCTTTGAGTGACCAAATGTACGAGGACATTTGACCAGGAGGCGCGTCTGGGTTATTTGGTGGTGGCGTTGCAATACGCACGTTCAACATGATGATGCCTTTTTCTTCCGGATAAGAAGCCATGGAGTATGCACGAATAATATGCTCATCCACTTTAGACACATAACGCCATAAGTTATATTTATCCCAATCTTCATGATATTCTTCTGGGATATCAAAGTCTTTATAGGCGACAGTGTGCGGTTCTGCTTCAATCTGAATATAGCCACCTGCACGGAATGGTACTTCTTCCCCTTCAGGAATCGCTAATTTCAGTTCTTTGATGAAAGTCGCTTTGTTATCATTAGAAATAACGGTACATTCCCATTTTTTCACCCCAAAGACTTCTTCTGGCAATTCGACCTTCATGCTGTTTTTCACATTCACTTGGCAAGAAAGGCGATAACCTTCTTTTGCTTCACGTTTTGAAATATGTGAAAGTTCAGTCGGTAGAATATCACCACCCCCTTCGGTGACTTTAACGATACATTGCCCACAAGAACCACCACCGCCACAAGCGGAAGAAACGAAGATGCCTTGACTCGCCAGCGCACCTAATAATTTGCCCCCCGCAGGCAAATGAATTGCTTTGCTTGGATCGTCATTAATTTCAATTGTAATGTCACCCGAATTAACCAATTTTGATTTAGCAAACAAGATAATGACTGCTAAAGCCAAAACGATAACGGTGAACATTGCCATACCAAGAGTAATTTCCATTCTGTATCCCCTTTCTTACAACTGAATACCTGAAAATGACATAAAACCAAGTGCCATCAGACCTACAGTGATAAAGGTAATGCCTAAACCACGTAACCCTGCTGGTACATCAGCATATTTCATTTTTTCCGTGATGCCTGCAAGCGCAACAATGGCTAACATCCAACCCGTCCCTGCGCCAATACCGTATACAACGGATTCAACAAAGGTATAATCACGTTGAACCATGAAGGATACCCCACCAAAAATCGCACAGTTTACGGTAATTAATGGTAAGAAGATCCCTAACGCGTTATAAAGTGCAGGGAAATACTTATCCAATACCATCTCAAGAATTTGAACTAATGCGGCAATCACACCGATAAAGGTAATGAAGTTTAAGAAACTGAGATCAATACCTTGAACTAATGCACTGTCTTTTAAGATAAAGCTATACACTAATTGGTTTACAGGTACCGCAATACCTAATACCACGATAACCGCAATCCCCAAACCAAATGCAGTAGACACTTTTTTCGATACAGCAAGGAAAGTACACATCCCTAAGAAGAAAGAAAGTGCCATATTTTCGATAAAAACGGATTTAACGAAAAGGCTAATATAATGTTCCATAAACTACTTCTCCACCTGATTTGGTTTTAAGGTACGAATACCCCAAATAATAAAACCAATAATAAAGAACGCACTTGGTGCAAGTAGGAATAAACCATTGGTTTGATACCAACCACCATCTTGGATAGTTTGGAATACCGTCATACCAAATAATTTGCCTGAACCAATTAATTCACGGATAAAGGCAACTGACACTAAAATTGCGCCATAACCTAAGCCGTTACCAATCCCATCAACGAAACTTTCTAGTGGTTGTGATTTCATCGCAAAGGCTTCTGCTCGTCCCATAACGATACAGTTAGTAATAATCAAGCCCACGAAAACAGAAAGTTGTTTTGATAAACCATAGGCATAAGCACGTAAGATTTGGTCAACTAAGATAACCAACGAGGCGATAATCGCCATTTGCACGATAATACGTACACTGTTTGGAATATAGTTACGGATCAAAGAAATAAATAAGTTTGAGAATGCCGTAACGAAAATTACCGCAAACGTCATTACAATTGCCGTTTCTAATTTGGTTGTTACCGCTAACGCAGAACAAATCCCTAAAATTTGTAACGCAATCGGGTTGTTGTCCATCACTGGCGATAGCAACAAGCCTTTTAACTTTTTAGTATCAGCCATTGTTCAACACTCCTGCTTTCAGTTTTGCTAAGAAAGGACCAAAACCTTTTTGACCTAACCAGAATTTAAATGAATTGTTGACCCCATTACTGGTTAATGTTGACCCTGAAATTGCATCAATCCCATGTTCAGCATTTGCTGAGGCACCTTTACCCACATATAAACCGACTTGGTTATCTGCGGTGTATAGTTTTTTACCTGGGAACTGTGCTTGCCATTTCGGGTTTTCGATTTCACCACCCAATCCCGGTGTTTCACCTTGATCATAGTAAGTGATGCCATTAACTGTGTTGCCATCTGGCTGAACGGACATAAAGCCATACATCATTGACCATAAGCCTTTACCGTAGAACGGTAAAACCACTTGTGTCACTTGACCCGCATCATTTTTGACCAGATACACTTCCGCGAAGTTAGCACGTACACGGATACCCGCTACATCATCTTCTGCGGAAAGTGCGGTACTTTCTGCTGGATTTTTCACTGCTTTTGCCGCATCAAAACCCGGTTGTGCAGGAGCAAAATCCCCCGTGTTTAAATCCACTAAACGGGCTTCAATATTGTTTGCATAAATCGTTTTGATTTCGCTATTTTTGGTTGTTGGCTGTAATAAACCGGCAACACTTAAAATATTTTTCTGCTTATCCAGTTCTTTTTGTTCGATTTGTGTTGGTTTCAGCAAAACGGCTGAACCTGCCACAATAATAGAACAAGCTAAGCTTAAAAGGATAATGACGAGAAGTGTTCCGCCAACGCTATCTTTATTCTTAAACATTGCGAGCTCTCCGACGTTTGATATTTGCTTGGACCACTAAATAATCGAATACTGGCGCAAACAAGTTAGCAAATAAAATAGCCAGCATCATACCTTCTGGATACGCTGGGTTCACCACACGGATTAATACCGCCATCGCACCAATTAAGATACCGTACCACCATTTTCCTTTGTTGGTGAATGCCGCAGAAACGGGGTCTGTTGCCATAAAGAACATCCCTAATGCGAAACCACCTAACACAAAGTGCCAATACCAAGGCATTGCAAATAATGGATTTGTGCTTGAACCAATAAGATTAAATAAGGCAGAAGTGGCAATCATGCCGATCATCACACCCGCAATGATGCGCCAAGAGGCAATACGTGCAAACACAATAATCGCCGCACCAATAATCAATGCTAGAGTCGATACTTCACCGATAGATCCCGGAATGTTACCAATGAAGGCATCCATCCAGGTGATTGGTTGACCTGTTACCACGTGTTTCAAGCCAGCTTCACCACCTACAGCCCATTGTGAAAGCGCGGTTGCGCCAGAAAAACCATCTGCGGCAACCCATACCGTATCACCTGAAATTTGTGCTGGATAAGCAAAGAATAAAAAGGCACGCGCAGCTAATGCAGGGTTCATGAAGTTTTTACCGACACCACCAAAAATTTCTTTTGCCACAACCACACCAAATGTCGTTGCTAACGCAGCTTGCCACAATGGCAAAGTTGGCGGAACGATAAGTGCTAACAGGATAGAGGTCACAAAGAAACCTTCGTTAATCTCATGCTTGCGTACCATCGCAAAAAGCACTTCCCAGAAACCACCCACTAAGAAAATAGTCAAGTAAATCGGTAAGAAGTAAGTTGCTCCTAACAACATCTTACTTGCCCACCCCGCTGACAGGGTCAAATCTGCACCTAACGCATGACTTAACGCATATTGCCAATGACCTGAAATGGCTTGTTGCAGAGTGCCTAACGCGTCTGTCGCCAAAATCGCTTGCGCACCCACGTTATACATACCGTAGAACATCGCAGGGAATAAAGATAACCACACTAACACCATCATGCGTTTCGAATCTAACGCATCACGTACGTGAGAAGCTTTGTGCGTGACTGTACCTGGGGTATATAAGAAGGTGGCGGTTGCTTCAAATAATGCATACCATTTCTCATATTTACCACCCGGTAAAAACGCAGGTTCAATTTTTTCAATAAAATGTTTTAAACCCATTTTTAACCTTCCTTCTCGATCTTATCTAAGGCTTGACGTAAGAGCGGACCATATTCATTTTTACCTGGGCAAACAAAGGTACAAAGGGCTAAATCTTCTTCATCTAGCTCTAAACACCCTAACGCCTGTGCAGAATCGGTATCGCCTGCTGCCAAATCACGCAGTAATAATGTTGGAATAATATCCAATGGCATCACACGCTCATAAGCACCGATAGGTACCATCGCACGCTCACCGCCATTAAGTGCGGTGGTAAAATTAAATAATTTTTTAGAGAAATGCCCTAACACAGTGCGTGAAAGTGAGTATTTATTCGCACCCGGCATGATCCAACCTAAAAATTCTTTCTCACGACCTTCTTCAAGTACTGAAACTTGCAATGCGTAACGACCTAAATAATCAACAGGACCTGCAGCTTTTGCACCACTTAATACTGAACCTGAAATCACGCGATTTTCACCGTCTTTCACTTCATTCGCTGTTAATTGGGAAAGGTTTGCACCTAATACGGTACGTACTAATCTTGGATTTTTCACTTGTGGACCAGCTAAGGACACTACGCGTGAAACATCTAATTCACCTGTGGTAAATAATTTACCCACCGCTATCACATCTTGGTAATTGATATACCAAACAAATTTGGTTGCACTCACAGGATCAATAAAGTGAATATGCGTACCACTTAACCCAGCTGGATGTGGACCCGCAAATTCTTTCACGTCAAGATTGGCAATGCTTGGGCTTGGAATGCTCGCATTCGCCGCTTTACACAGGTACACTTTCCCTTCATGTAAACGACTTAATACAGTCAGACCCGCTTCAAAAGCTTGCGCAGATTGTTGCACGATCACTTGTGGATCGGCACATAATGGATTGGTATCCATCGCATTCACGAAAATCGATACGGGTGCGGCATCGACGGCAGGCACTTTACTGAACGGACGCGTACGAAGTGCGGTCCATAATCCAGAAGTTTGTAAATTTTGACGAACTTGCTCTGAAGTAAGTTGGTTTAATTGTTCTGTTGTATATTTTTCAAAAGTAATTTGTTCATTACCTTCAATTTTAATTACTACAGATTGTAAAACTCGCTTAGCACCACGATGAATCGCAGTTACAGTACCACTTGCAGGGGCTGTGAAAACCACACCAGGGTTCTTTTTATCTTCAAAAAGCACTTGGCCTTTTTTCACAACATCACCTTCACGCACCTTCATTGAAGGGCGCATTCCCACATACTCTTCACCAAGCAAAGCAACTTCAGTGATAGCATTGCCATCACGGATTACCTGCTCTGGGCTTCCCGAAATAGGAAGATTCAAGCCTTTTTTAATCGTAATCATATTGTTTGCACTACTTTTAGTCAGATTAAAAATATAGTTACAGTGACTAGCACTATAACCTCGTCTTGAGTAATGATTTCAGCAAGATCATGCAAACGCTTTCAAAGCAACTACAATCACTCACCTCATTTCACATAAATTAAAACTCAAATTCTGTTTGTCGTCCCTATTTTGAACGGTTTAGCCAAAGAAAATTGTTCAAAATACAAACGTTAAAATTTTGATAAAATAAAACGCCTTATTTTAACTAAATAATAACCTTGGTGCCACTTTCGCACCCTATTTTTCTGAATTTTTAGTAAAAAAAATCTTTTTTTTGAAGAAGGTCAAGTTTTACTCTTAATGAGTACAAGTAATTTACTTATAAAGGGTTAGATAAGAAAAAAGAAGCGTTCAGATACATTTTGTTATCTCAACACACATTTTTCATGGAATACGCACGCTTTCGTTACCGATGAAAAGTAAAATTTGGCAAAATAAAAAAGCCTAGCTCACTGACATATCATTAGCTAGGCTGACAAATTTGTCTTTGCTGAACAAAACATTATTCTCTAAAAAATAACCGTTTCAAACGGCGTGTTGATACTTCGCCACGACGTAATTGATCTAAAAATACCGCTAAAATAATCACTAAACCAATAATCAAGCGTTGCAAATACGAGGTGACGTTCAATAACGTCAGCCCATTTTGTAACACCCCCATAATAAGCGCCCCAATAGAAGTACTGACGACCGATCCCACGCCGCCCATCAAACTTGTCCCGCCTATCACGGTTGCAGCGATAGCATCTAATTCATAACCGTTTCCAGCGATAGGCTGTGCCGCATTTAAACGCCCAACTAAAATGATGGCACCAATTGCCGCTAATGCGCCATTAATCACATAAGCTTTAATTTCAAGTTTCTCAATATTAATACCGGACAATCGAACTGCTTCACGGTTTCCGCCTAACGCATAAATCTGTCGCCCAAACATCGTTTGTGTTAGCACGTAAAAACTTACTAACACGACAAGTAACGCAATAATAACGGGTACCGGGAGCGCAAATGTTTCTGTCAGTGCAATACGCCCATTTCCTAAAAAACGCAATGTATCTGGAAAATTATAGATAGTTTTGCCATCTGATATGGTTAACGCAAGTCCTCTCGCAATACCCATCATGCCCAATGTTGTGATAAAAGGCGTCACTTTACCATACACAATCACTAATCCATTAACATAACCACAAAGGATACCAACAAAAATTGTTGCGATAATCGCGCTAATGACAATCATTAAGACAGAAAAGCTGGAAGGATTTTCACCTAACCAATCCATTCCCCAATGTGTAAAAACCCCTAAACAAACGGCACTGAGTGCGACAATAGAGCCAACTGACAGATCAATGCCACCGGTTAAAATGACATACGTCATACCAACAGAAATGACACAAATAATCGAAACCTGTAATAAGATATTGATAATATTATTCGTGGACAAAAACACATCGGAACTTAACGACATACCAATAATCATTAACAGTAAAATGATACCGATGCCTAATTTTGAGAAAATTTTTCTTAAATTTGTCATACAATACCTATTCATCTACACCAATCATTAAACGCATTAAATTCTCTTCTGTCATTTCTGCTTTATCTTTTACTTCACGCACAATCTCACCTTGTCGCATCACGATAACACGATCTGACCTCGTAATCAGTTCAGGCAGATCCGAAGAAACCATTACAATCGCCCCACCGTTATCGGTAAACTGTCGCATAAGATCATAAATTTCGGATTTCGCCCCCACGTCGATACCCCGTGTTGGTTCATCAAAAAACAGAATGTTAACACCACTTTCGAGCCAACGAGCAATAATCACTTTTTGTTGATTGCCTCCTGAAAGGGTTTGGCTGATTTGGTCTTGGCTATGTGAAACAATCCGGAGTTTTTGCCGATTTTCTTCTGCCACTAAGCGCTCTTGCTTTTTATTTAAAAATAAGCCATTCCAAATATGGCTTATCTAAAGCATTGCGAACTGTTGTTTTTGCTAGACCGTTTTCAATTCCTAACTGAGCAAAAGTTTTCCCTCGCTTCATCAACTCACCACGGATTTCGTGATTACTCATATCATTGACTCTTTTATTCCTAGCCATTTTGTGAGATCCTTAAAAGTTAGTTTTTTTAACTACTTAAGCAATGTAAATCGCTTAACTATGTGCGGATAATATAGTGAATTCACTTTGAATTCAATAGTGGAATTCAAAAGAATTTAAATAAATCCCAGAATTTGAACTCAACTCATTGATTTATAAATGAATTTATTTTTAACTTTTTTGAATTCTCAATGAATTCAAAGGCAGACTTATGAATTCTAAAAAAGAATGGTTCACAGCCAAGGAGCTGGAAGAAAAAAATTTGAGTTTGCTGCCTAAAAATGCAACGAACATTACAAGAAAAGCAACTAAAGAGGATTGGAAAAAAAGGCAGATTAAAGGCAAGAAAGGGGTAGCATTTGAGTATCACTATTCATCCTTCCCCGAAGACGTGCAGAGAGCGTTGGGTTTTGGTTCAAATCAATCATCAACACACACAAAGCCACAAAAGGTATTTAGTGAAGTACGTGATGTAGAAGATGAAGAACAAGTGCCTTTTTATAGCGCAAGGGCTTCTGCTGGCTTTGGGGCGTTTAATAGCGACATTTATGCCCCCGAAGACTATATTGGTTTAAGCAAACAGTGGATTGATAGTAGGGGGTTATATCGTGATAGCCTTGCGTTTATTATGGCTGCGGGCGATTCAATGTACCCAACTATCAATGATGGCGATATGCTGTTAATCAATCGCAATGCAAGAACACCAAGAGATGGTAAAATCTATGTGCTACGCTCTGGCGATCAGCTTTGGGTTAAACGGGTGCAAGGGATTATCAACGGTATTCGCTTAATCAGCGATAACAAAGCAATCTATGACCCTGTGGATGTGCACTTTGATGAGAGCCTAGATCTTGAGGTAATAGGGCAGGTGGTTTTCATTGGGCGTGATACGATTTAAACGCTATTTAAACGCCCTTAAATTTGCCACAAGCATTTCGCAGTTCTAATGGTTCAAGCGGTTGTTTTTGGCAAATTATTCGCAATTCATTATTTTTCTTGCTCAATAAAAAAGGGGCTGATACCACACAGCCCCGTATTTCAATGCTTCCGCCCACTTAATTCCGCCTACGACAACAAAATTCCGACCACCCCATTCTTTTTCTTAGTTTTAGTGGTTTTTAACACCGGATTAGCAGGAAAAGTCCTTGTTTCAGGTTACGACGGTATTCCCCTTGCGATTGAATACGTGAAAAAAGGTAAAATGCAAAATACCATCGACCAGCTCCCGAAAAAACAAGTTGCCGTGGCCATTGAAAGTATTTTGAAAAAATTAAACAAACAGGAACTGCCTGATTTTTATTACGTTGATCCGGTAGTCGTTGATAAACAGAAAGCACAAGAATATTAAATAACTTGTTCTACCAAAAACACCGCACTTTTCATCTATACTGAAAGTGCGGTTTTTGATTGCTTGAAATTAGTGTCCAATCCCGACACAATTCGTCGATTTCGGCATGCTTTCTTCTCGGTGGTCCCATTCCTCTTTGGTATAAAGATGTAATGCTAAAGCATGGATACCTTGTGCTAAGTCATCTGCCAAAAATTGATAAAGTTGACGATGGCGAGCAACTTTACTTAACCCATCGAAACGTTCACTGACTAACACAATCTTAAAATGAGAATTTGCGCCGCGTCCTGAACTATGCATGTGGCTTTCATTTTCTACGACCAAAAAATGCGGCTCAAATGCTCCCGTTAAGCGTGTAATCAATTCTTGTTGTTTTGACATCTTGTTCCTCACCATTTCAATAAATTTAGGGTATAAAGGCTATACATTCCTCATTAACTTTGCAAGAATAATATCTATCCACTTTTCTCCTTTGCTGTCCCCAAAAGGCAGCGACCGTTTATTTTATGAGGACATTATGAAACGACACCACACTCTTTCTCTTCTTACGATTCTCGCAGGAAGTCTGTTATTCGCAGGTTGTCAAACACAGCCTTCTACTTTAACCTTCACCCCACCCGCACCAGTTGCGTCGATGGCAGTCAATCAAAGTGCGGTCGTGTTTGTCACTGTACGCGATAGCCGTCCACAAAGTGAGGTATCGAGTTATGTGGCTGACGGTCGATTAGTTAAACTGTCTGCCATGCCGAGTGTCAGTGAGTTATTTCAACAAGTCCAACAACAGGATTTAATCAGTAAAGGATTCCGTATTGGCCATGCACAAAATGCTAATGTGTCTGTCACCGTGGACGTAAATCAATTTTACGCCAATGTAGAGCAAGGAAATTTACGCTATAACTTAGATAGTAAAGTACAAGTGACTGTACATGCTCAAAGTGCAAAAGGACATTTTAGTAAAAATATTAATGCCAGTCGCACTTATTCCGGTGCATTTTCCGCGAAAAACCCAGAAATTCAGCGCGTGTTAGGCGAAACCTTTAATGAAGTCGTGCGATCAATTTATCAGGATCGTGAAGTGGCGAATGCGATTACGACCTTAGCAACCCCATAAATTCACTATTTCCTCCCTAAAATCGATTCTGGTCCTGGTTGCGAGAATCGATTTTTCATTCTGAGTCTTTTTACTCCTTCAATAAAAGTATTGAATACGATTTCACCTTTTTCTATGATATCTTGATTATTTGAGAATTATTATCATTAAATAGGAGGTGTTATGTCTGACAAAATTTCACCCAATAAGATATCTGCGCTTTCTTCTACATTAATCACTCTTTGGGCAAAAGCAGTTGAATATGATAAAGCCAATCCATTACTGAAAGATCGCGAAGCAGCAAGAATGAAAAAACAGATTGACTATGACTTTCACAAGTTTGAATCTGCTCATTTATCACAAGTGGGATGTTGTGGACGCGCAAAATTATTTGATCAAGAAAGCTTAAAATTTCTTTCACAGCACCAAGACGCTGTTGTTGTGCAGCTTGGTGCGGGCTTAGATGCACGCTTTGAACGCTTAGGCAAACCACAAGTCAGTGCGTGGTATGATTTAGACTTACCTGAAGTCATCAATATACGTCGCCAACTTTTACCAGAAACGAGTAATCATTATTTGGCTGACTCACTTTTCAATACAGATTGGATGAAAACGGTTAGTCAACATAACAAACCCGTTTTATTAATTCTTGAAGGCGTATTGATGTTTTTTCCTAAAGAACAAGTCAAACAGTTTATTGCCTCTGTGGCTGAAAACTTACCTAACAGCACAATGATTTTCGATATTGTGCCCCCAAGGGCAGTCGGTCGTAGTAAATACCACGATGCCCTCAAAAAAATAGACAGTCAAGAACGCCCTGAATTTTCATGGACAATACAAGAGATCAAAGAAATTGAAACATGGCATGCGGCAATTAAATTACGCTCCGTCCATTACATAAGCGATGTCTGTCGGGATCGCTATCCTTGCTGGACAAGATTACTTTACGCTACTCGCTGGGGAAAACACAATTTAGACCCGCGTGTCGTCACAATAAGCTTTGTTACTTAACAAACAAAAAGAAATTGCTCTGCTCCTGAATAACCAATCTAGCAAAAGCGAAATCGAGCATACATTCTCTCCACCAAAAGCAACAACGTTTTTTGGTAACAACATGCCAATATCGCGGAAAATCAACAACGAAATAGGTTAAATGCAGGAATGAAAAAACCCGCTAATAAATTAGCGGGTTCTAAGAATTTGGCTCCTCCTGCTGGACTTGAACCAGCGACATACGGATTAACAGTCCGCCGTTCTACCGACTGAACTAAGGAGGAATCGTGGTGCCTCGAGGCGGAATCGAACCACCGACACGGGGATTTTCAATCCCCTGCTCTACCGACTGAGCTATCGAGGCAACTCATCAGTGGTGCGTATTAAACGTTTTTTTCTGGGTTAAGTCAACACCTAAATTCAAAAAAACTCATTTTTTTTATTCAGTTGGATATTTAACAAACGAAAAGCATAGAAATAACACAATTTCATACATTTTTTATGTTTTTTCATTAAAAATAAATAACAAAATGCTCGCTATTCTTTGGAATAAAGCGAGCATTTTTTCACCCTACCTATTAATTATCGTCTTACGCGATAACTTTTCTGTGCTTGATCCACTTTAAGTAAGTAATTTCTTGCTTGCGCAGATGGATGTTGAGTAGTCAAAATCCGATAAACCTGTTCAGGATAAAGGCTATTGATCTTCGCAATCGCCGCATCACGATCTTGGTCAAAAACACGTAAAACCGCACCTGCACCACTATTGTAAGCAGAAATCATAGCAAAACGTTTAGAGGTTGGATTAGTAATCCCGTCTAAATATTTATTTTGTAATAGCCATAAGTACGAGGTCCCCGCATCGATATTCTTTTCAGGATCAAATAAATAGGATTTGGACGGTTGTCCCCCTTTTCCTTTCATTTTGAAAATATCACGTCCAGCGGTTGTTGGCACAACTTGCATTAAACCAATCGCATTAGCATAACTAATCGCGTAAGGGTTAAAACTGGATTCTGTTTGCATGATGCCTAAAATCAAACTTTCATCCATATTGTAACGACGTGCCATTTTACGCACCAACGGTAAATATTTTTGTGCACGCACAGCAACGTGGTTGGCAATCATCGGGATCACCACATACTGTACAGTATGTCCATTACTTAAACGACGCGTTTGCAATTTATTCTGTAATAAATAATTCGCAAAGTTACCTGCTGTTGTGGTGTTAGTAATAGATCCCCCTAAATGATCGATCACTTGCCCCACTAAAAAAGGACGCGAACTAATCGGTACATCACCCGAAGCAAACAGATCGATACCATTTGCATCAGACCCCATTAATAAAATATGCACAATCGCATTTTGTAAGTGACGTAAATCGCTTTGTGTTTCAACCGTAATCAACCCTTCATCAAAACTGACATGGCTACGCGTATAGAAACGATCGGTATATTTTACATAGTCTTTACGGCTCGCAACGAGTAATTCATTCACTCCCCAAATACGATCGATATTATGCGAAAACTGCCCTGTTAAAATATCTAATCCACGAGTATCTTTGGCGAATGCTTCATAAAATTGCGAACTGCGGTGTGTTTTCGTCCCACCACAAGCAAATAAAAAAGGGATTAATGCGTAAATTATGTACTTCTTCATCTTCATTTATTCCGTTGGGGGAACATAACCTTCAATGTGAACATCTTTACCTTCAAACAAGAAATTAACCATTTCTTGCTCAAGTAGTTGTCTATGATCCGCATTCATCATGTTTAATTTCTTCTCATTCACCAGCATAGTTTGTTTTTTCATCCATTCACTCCATGCTTGTTTGCTGATTGAGTCAAAAATACGCTTACCCAACTCGCCTGGATACAGCTGAAAGTCCAAGCCTTCAGATTCTTGTTTAAGGTATTCACAGAATACGGTTCTCGCCATAATAATTCCTTATAAATTGTGTTAATAAATTCTTTACTGGTGTTGCCAGTCCAATTTGTTCTGGATTTTGCGGATCATACCAATATTTGACCGCACTGAATACAGTTGATTCACTCTGTTCGATCTTTTCTGCGACTTTTTTCCAATCGGTGCGATTTTGATCGGGTTGCGACCGTTGCAACTCAACATAAATAGGGTAAATATCTAAATGGAAATGACTAAACGTATGACGAAATGCGGTCCATTCTTGATAATAACCAATCCCTTGTGCCGCTAAAAATGCCAACAGCGCTGCTTTGCTTTCAAACTGAGGAAAACAATAGAGCCCGCCCCAAAGCCCGTTATTTTCACGCTGCTCCAACGCAACTTTGCCATAGGCATTTAAAATCAAAAAATAACTTTCTCTTTCTGGTAGGACTTTTTTTGGTTTTTTGCCCGGATAAGCCTGCCAGTTTTGTTGTAAATATGCTTGGCAATGATGACGTAAAGGACAGAGATCACATTTAGGCTTTGTTCGAGTGCATACCATTGCCCCGAGATCCATCATTGCCTGATTAAAATTGGCGACCTGTTCAGTCGGCGTAACCTGTGCACTATATTGCCATAACTGTTCTTCGACTTTTTTCTCGCCCGCCCAACCAGACACCGCAAAATAACGAGAAAGCACGCGTTTCACATTACCATCTAGAATCGGGTAAGGTGCATCAAGACAAGAGGAAAGTACCGCACCAGCAGTGCTTTTCCCCACGCCCGTCAGCGCCCACACTTGTTCAAAATAGGTCGGAAACTCACCCGCATATTGATCACGAATGGTTTGTGCCGCTTTATGTAAATTTCGTGCACGAGCATAGTAACCTAGCCCCGTCCATAAATGTAACACTTCATCTAATGGTGCATTCGCCAAGGCACAGATATTAGGAAATTTGTCGACAAACCGTTGAAAGTAAGGAATCACCGTCGCCACTTGAGTTTGTTGTAACATCACTTCGGACAACCAAACCCCGTATAACGTTTTATTCTGTTGCCAAGGCAAATGTTTACGCCCAAATTTTTCATACCAAGTTAACACGGCATGAGCAAAAGGGGCATGAGGAGAAGATTGAGCAAGTATCATCAATAAAAAAATCCGAAAACAGGTGCGATCAAAGCATTTAAAAAACCGACCGCACTTTGAAAATTCTCTCGCACAGGTTAATGTGGCGACATACTCTTTAACACATTATCTTTTAAGACAACATGATGAAATAGTGCTGCTAAGGCATGCACGCCTGACAACGCAATAAAGCTATTCGCCAAAATCACATGTGCCTTACCTAAAGAAATTTCAAGACTAAAATAAGGCAAGTTCATCCCAAATAACATAAAGTCATCCACATCAGCAGTCAATGTAAAATACCCAGCAATAGGCGTCAGCAACAGACATAAATAAAGCAACATTTGCACAGAATGTGCGGCAATATGTTGCCAACGCGTTAGCTTATGTGCAGGCAATTGATTGCGATAATGCCAACGTAACCCCACACGTAACAGCAACAACATGGCAAGACTTAGACCACTTGCTACATGTATCTCCCCCATCAAGCCATCCGCAGGCGGATGATCCCCTGTAAAATAAGCTATTAACACCAACAATAATGTGAGCCAATGAAGGATAATCATTGGCTTCGGATATTTTTGAGACATATCACATTCCTTTCCAACCAAGTATAAAATGTCAATAAATACACAAGCCTGCTCTACAAGCTTGGTGTTTTCCAACAAAAACCGTATAATTCGTGGCAAATTAGCCTCATTATAAACAAAAATATGTCATTTAATAATCAAGAATCAGAGAATTTACCAACCTTTGCTGATCAAAAACGTAAAACTGTGGAAGTTGCCGAATTTACCGCAGAGGGGCGCTATAAACGCAAAGTTCGCAGTTTCGTATTACGTACTGGGCGTTTGAGTGAATTTCAAAAAAATGCCATGAATCAACATTGGGGATTCTACGGTTTAGAACATCAAAACCAGCCCTTTGATTTTCCTGCTATTTATGGAAACAATAATCCTGTGGTACTCGAAATTGGCTTTGGTATGGGACACTCTTTAGTTGACATGGCACTGCAAAACCCTGAGCGCAATTATTTAGGGATCGAAGTTCACACGCCTGGTGTCGGGGCTTGTATCGCCTATGCGGTGGAAAAAGGAGTAAAAAATTTACGTATCATTTGCCATGATGCCACCGAAATTTTACGTGATTGCATTGCGGACCACAGCTTAGGTGGTTTGCAATTATTCTTCCCGGATCCATGGCATAAAGCAAAGCACCACAAACGCCGCATCGTCCAGCCGCAATTTGTGAATACCATTACACAAAAGTTGACAACAGGTGGTTTTATTCACATGGCCACCGACTGGGAAAACTATGCTGAGCATATGTTAGCCGTGTTGCAACAAGCCGAAGGTTTACAAAATACATCAGCGACCCATGATTACATTCCACGCCCGGATTTCCGTCCATTAACTAAATTTGAGCAACGTGGACATCGTTTAGGACATGGCGTGTGGGATCTCTACTACATCAAAAAATAAAAAAACAAGCCCGCACTTTTTGAACAAAAGTCTGGCATAATGTAAGACAAATTTTATCAGCCAACAGAGAGGAGAATCGAACATGGCGATTAAACGTAACAGAAGACAACGTAAAAAAATGCACCTTGCTGAATTCCAAGAACTAGGTTTCTTAGTGAATTGGCAATTTGCAGAAGGTACGGCCATCGAGAAAGTTGATGAAGTGGTTGATCGCTTTATTTGTGAGGTAATCCAGCCAAACGGTCTTGCTTATGAAGGCAGTGGTTACTTACATTGGGAAGGTTTAGTCTGCTTAGAAGCCCTAGGCAAATGTGATGAAAGCCATCGCACCTTAGTCAAAGAATGGTTAGAGCAAAACGGCTTACAACAAATCGAAATCAGCCCATTATTTGATATCTGGTGGGAATATCCAGCAAAAGATGCATAATCCTTTTATGCGAGGCGAACAGTTTAGTTCGCCTTTTTCATTTTGCCATGCATAAGAATTCCACATTAGTGCGCATAAAACCTTGACGAAGCCAGTTTTCAAGCGTAACATTCGCCCCGATTTAGTAATATGAGGACACACACTTTGGACAGTCACAGTCGATACCGAATTGAGTTTTTACTGTAACTTTCGCCATTTCCTTAACATCGGCGAGGGTTCGCTGAGAGATCTTTTCTTCCACTGCTTTATTCGGCATCTTTTTTCGGTTATTGAAATATCAATCACCACTAGTCAAACGAATGAAAATTTAACCGCACTTTTATCGTTGAATTCTTTTTAACAAGATTTCGTTTGATCGCTTTTGTTCATAGCGTTGTTCATAATCCAATTAAGGAGTATGACAAAATGATTAATGCTTTCGCTCTCGAAGATGCACGCCTTGTCCGCATTGATGAAAATACCAATGCAGAATTAAATTCCGCTATTTGGCTCGATCTCATCGAACCAAGTAGTGAAGAACGCGAAATTTTACAAGAAGGCTTAGGTCAGAGCCTTGCTACGTTCCTTGAATTAGAAGATATCGAGGCATCGGCACGTTTCTTCGAAGATGAAGATGGTTTACACCTTCACTCTTTCTTTTATTGCGAAGACGAAGAAGATTATGCCGACTTAGCCAGCGTGGCATTTACTGTGCGTGACGGTCGTCTTTTCACACTCCGTGATCGTGAATTACCTGCTTTCCGTTTATATCGTATGCGCTCACGTAGTCAACGCTTGATTGAGTGTAACGCTTATGAAGTTTTACTTGATTTATTTGAAACCAAAATCGAGCAATTAGCCGACGTGATTGAAACCGTGTACTCAGATTTAGAAAAATTAAGTCGTGTCATTTTAGATGGCACACAAGGGGAAGCCTTTGACCAAGCACTCTCCACCTTAACGGAACAAGAAGACACCAGTTCCAAAGTACGTTTATGCTTAATGGATACACAACGTGCGTTAAGTTTCTTAGTGCGTAAAACACGCTTACCAGCAAACCAGTTAGAACAAGCGCGTGAAATCTTACGCGATATTGAATCTCTCCAACCTCACAACGAGTCACTGTTCCAACGTGTCAACTTTTTGATGCAAGCGGCAATGGGTTTCATCAGTATCGAACAAAACCGTATTATTAAGATCTTCTCGGTTGTGTCGGTGATTTTCCTCCCGCCAACACTGGTTGCCTCTAACTATGGTATGAACTTTGATATTATGCCAGAATTAGGCTTTAAATTTGGTTATCCTATGGCGTTAGGCTTAATGGCACTGGCGGCATTTGCACCTTATTGGTATTTCAAACGCAAAGGCTGGTTATAAATCTACAGGACGTTAATATGAATACATTACAATTACTCGTTTTTATCATTATTGATCTTTATGGTCTGATTTTAGTATTACGCGCGTGGTTCCAATTCAGTCGCGTGGATTTTTACAATCCAATTTCACAAAGCTTGGTTAAAATCACCCAACCGGTATTAAGTCCACTAACAACATTTATTCCAACTGTGAAAAATATCAACCTCGCCGCGTTACTACTGGCTTTTTTACTCTTTAGTCTAAAATTCCCACTTGCACATGTGGTAGGTAACTTATTCATCGGCAATGCGGATATCCTAGACTACGCCATTATCGGTATGCTCACTTTAGTCCGTACCGTTGGAAAAGCGATTTTTTACGTTTTATTAATTGGTGCAGTGATGAGTTGGTTTAACCGTGGTGCCACCCCACTCCAATTCATCTTAGCTCAACTCAGTGAACCGCTCCTTCGCCCGATTCAACGTATTCTGCCGAATACCGGTATGATTGATTTTTCCCCAATGGTATTAGCCGTTATTCTTTTCCTATTAAATAGTTTATTAGGCGATCTCTTCGATGTGTACTGGGCATTAGCCAGTTACTAAAAAGTGCGGTCGATTGTTAGGAAATTTGCGTTGTGACACAGCTACCCGCAGTAGAAAAACAAGAAGAACACTTACGGTTGCGGATTTTTCTGCAACCTAAAGCCAGTAAAGATCAGATCGTCGGTTTACACGACAATGAACTCAAAATCACCATCACCGCTCCACCGATTGACGGACAAGCTAACGCCCACTTACTCAAATTTTTAAGCAAAACCTTTAAAGTGCCGAAAAGTAGCATTGTCTTGGAAAAAGGTGAGCTAAATAGACATAAACAGATTCTGATTCCTAATCCGAAAGTGATCCCTGCCGAAGTGAATGCCTTATTGAAGTGATTCTGTTTAGAAATCCGATCTCTAGTAGAGCGACATTGTAATAGGCTTGTAACCATGTAAAACGTACTGAAATTGAGCGTCAACGCTGCTTAACATGCTGTTGCATATTTTCTCCTGTTAAAAAACAGGCTTATAAACTCAACTCAAAAATACTTTTCTTTGGATTCATTTTAAACCCCTCTGCTTCAAGCATTGCCTGTTGCTGTGGAGCTTGTTCTATCACTAAACGCGTCGATTGCGTATAACGCACAAATTCTTTTGCTTTTGCGATTAACGCAGCATAGATCTCAGTTTTATAAGGACAGGATTGCACAAAAATATCAGTCAGTTGCCAATAACGTTGTAATTGCAAAGAGGAAAGACGTGGATAAAGCTGAATAAAACCTAACGCTTGGTGTGTGTCATCGACAGCAATAAAAAAAATACTTTCACTAAAACGAATACGATTCGTCAAAAAAGCCAAAGTGCGATCAGGATTTTCCGACATGCCATGCGAAAGACGATATTGCTCAAAGAGCGGTAAAAGACTCTCTAAATTCCATTGTTCAGCTTTAAATATTTTCATTTTCATCACAAACGTGCATTTTTTGTCTAATCCATACAGTGGATTGTAGCTTTTTAAAACAAAATAATCACCTTTTCACAAAAAATTTTTTTAAATTTGCCTAAAATCAACAGAATGGAGGAAAAAATTTGCTATAGTAATGCGGTTATTTTTTATTACTTTAATACGGAGAAAATTATGGCTCGTCGTCCTTTAGTTATGGGTAACTGGAAATTAAACGGTAGCAAAGCATTCACCAAAGCATTAATCGAAGACTTAAAAACAGAATTAGCGGGTGTTGAAGGCTGCGATGTGGCAATTGCCCCACCGGTGATGTATTTAGCAGAAGCAGAAGCTGCCTTAAAATGCAGTTGTAGTTGTGGCGGAAAAGCCATTGCCCTTGGTGCACAAAACGTCGATGTGAATGTACAAGGCGCCTTTACTGGCGATATTTCAACAGAAATGCTGAAAGATTTTGGTGCAAAATATATCATTATCGGTCACTCTGAGCGTCGTACTTATCATAAAGAAAGTGATGAATTCATCGCGAAAAAATTCGCGGCATTAAAACAAGCAGGCTTAGTACCGGTATTGTGTATCGGTGAAAGTGAAGCCGAAAATGAAGCGGGCAAAACAGAAGAAGTATGCGCACGCCAAATTGATGCCGTATTAAATACATTAGGCGCTGAAGCCTTTAATGGTGCCGTTATCGCTTATGAGCCAATTTGGGCAATCGGTACCGGTAAATCAGCAACCCCTGCTCAAGCACAAGCAGTTCATGCCTTTATCCGCGGTCATATCGCGAAAAAAGACAACGCGGTAGCAGAACAAGTGATCATCCAATACGGTGGTTCAGTTAATGATGCGAATGCGGCTGAATTATTTACTCAACCCGATATCGATGGTGCATTAGTTGGTGGTGCCTCATTAAAAGCCCCTGCCTTTGCCGTGATCGTCAAAGCCGCAGCAAAAGCGAAAAACTAATTGATTCGTCAATGTAAAAAGCAGATCAATGATCTGCTTTTTTTATGTTTCAAGTGCGGTAGCTTAGACTATTTTTTCCAACTCACGAATGCCCATGTTTTGAACTCACCACGCGCTGAAGTAAGGTTAGGGTGTGTCGCGTAGTACGCTTTCAATTTTTGTATTTCTTGCTCCGTTAACTGACCAATTGACCACTGAACCGATTGAATAAAACTTTCTTCCGTCATTTTCTCCGGTTCGACTAAACCACAACTCGAAGTAATAAAATCGACACTGGCGTGGTAGCCTTTTTGATGTAGTAAATTGAGTGCGTACATATAATTAGGGAACCCCACAGAATCTCGACCAATATACTGTAGAATGTCGCGTGCAATAAAATCTTTCTCTACAATCATGGTCATATACACTGCTTTCTTAGCTTTGGCATTGAGCTTATCAATTGCATCATCTAAATCCGCCACCATAGAAGAACGAGAAGACACGCAAATGTCGCATACAGGAACCTCTTCCCAGCTGTCATCCCACGATTTTTGTATCGCTTGAACGTGCTCAAAACCTAATTTGGTCGCACGTTGTTGTAACACGGATAACATCCCTTCGCTGTAATCTAAACCATATACTTGCTTAACCTGCGATGCAATCGCAAGACAAATTGCGCCACCACCACAACCTACATCCAGTAAGCTTTCTACGTTGTTCAGATCCATCCGACTGACAAATGCCTGCACATAATGATTATTCAAATCAAACTCTGAATGTTGCATTTTTTCCGCTTTACGATCCCAATCTTGGGCAGTTTTGGGTTCTCTTGATGCCATCTGATAATGATTGCGGTAGAGTTCGGCAAAATCCACATCGCGTAAAGTTTGTTGCTTATTCATAAGATATCCTTAAATTTTTGCGTAATACATCTTCGTCTAATTGATAAATCTTGGCTAAATTTTGTGTAGTCAGGGTTTGTTTTGGTGTACCATTTGCAATAATACGACCTTGATGGAACAAGATAGTCCGATCAGCGACATGAAAGCTGTGCTCGGGTTGATGTGTAGTCATTAAAATTGACAATCCTGTTTGTTTTAGCTGTGTAATTTTTTCTAATACGCGAATTTGATTGCCAAAATCCAGATTAGACGTTGGTTCATCCATAATCAAAAAAGCAGGCTGTTGTGCTAAAGCACGAGCAATCAATACTAATTGACGTTCCCCACCACTAATTTCATGGTAAAAACGCTGACTCAAATGGGCTATGCCCAATGTCGAGAGACACTGCTCTGCAATCGCAATCCGATAAGATTTTTAATAACGAGATGCCCGCACTTAATAACGATGCAATCGCAATGCCTGCTAACACTAAGGCTAAGGTCGGTGAGTGATGAGGTGCCGTACGTGAGATTAAATAGACTAAAAATACTGCTAGTAATCCGCCTAAAAATGCAACGACTTGAATCGTGAATAACGAACCACCAAAATAAATCGCCGTAACTGCCCCCAGTCCTGCGCCTGCTGTCACGCCTAAAATATCTGGGGAGACCAAGGGATTTTTAAACATCCCTTGGTAAGTTGCCCCTGCAACAGATAACGCTGCACCGACAATAATGGCGGTAAAAATACGCGGTAAACGAATATTCCATAAGACCGTTTCGGCATCAGTACGAGGATTATCCGCCGCAATATGCAATACCGCTTGCCAAACATCTTGCAAGGCGATGTGATACTGCCCAATCAAGCAAGCGGATATGGCAACCAACACTAATAATATCGGTGGCAGCCATAAACGAGCGGTCACATTCATAACGAATTATTTAATGCCAAACTTTGCCTGTGCTTTTTGATCTAATTGATGACCATAGAACAACGCAAAATAGTCATTAATTAACATCGCATACTGTTTCGCATCCACCTTCTCGGCGGCAAAATGATGAGCTAACCATACCGCACCTAATAAACGATTCACACTTGGTGGCTGATCTAACCAACCGAACGGTTCTGCCGGCACTAAATAAAATTGCTTATTTTTGACCGCACTTAATTGCTGCCACACATCTGCGGTTTTCAATAACTCATAGAAATTTTTATCGTGTGTCAAAATCACACTAGGTTGCCACTGTAAAAGTTGCTCCATCGACACACGTGCAATTTTCTTCTCACCTGCCACATCAGCAACATTTTTTAATCCCACCCAGTCTAATACTTCACCGTGGATAGACCCAGCTAAACCAGTTTCTAACCCATCCGCGCCACGAGCAAAGTAAACGCTAACAGGCTGTTTCTCATTGCGTACACTATTTTCAGTCAGGGCGAGCACTTTCTCCGCATAAGTAGCGAGTTTTTCACCTTTTTCCTCACTACCAATTAATTTCGCCACCTCACGAATTTGCTGGGCGGTTTGTGGGAATTTACCATCCACTAACACAAAAGGCAGTTGGGTTTGTTGATTAACCCGTTCCGCTGTCGCCAGATAACTTTTACTCACACTACCAACATCTACAATAATATCCGGTTTCAACGCCACCAGTTTTTCCAATGGTGCGGTAGAACCTCGTCCTGCCAAGCGCCCTGTCACCTCGAATTTTTGGACTTGCTCAGAAAAATAAGGCATCCCTTTCTTCGGTAATTCACTTGATACGCCTAATAATTTTTCAGGCGCTAATGCAATCAACAACACATCTGCCACTTTGCCTGCACTTAATACTTTTTGGACCTTTTGCCCTTCCACCTCACCATATTTCCCTGCCACTAATGAGGATTCACTTTGTGCACTGACGACACCCGCAAATAAAGAAAGCACTAAAAGTGCGGTCGATTTTTTAATAAATTTCGTTAACATAGCCACTCCTTTCTGGTTAAGATTTCGCTATATACTATTATTTACATCGAAAGAAATAAATAACTTCACGTCAAACCAAGGAATTAAAAGTGTTTTTTGTGAGAAATGTCGCATAAAAAAGCACAAGGAAAATCCTTGTGCTGCTCTCTGAACTTAAATTACTTTTTCGTTTGTGTTCTCACCCATAAGTCTGCATATTTGACAAAGGTCGAATGGGCGGAGAGGACGGCAAGGAGTAAGCCTTGTTTACCGTCAAGGAAACCCGCATTGAAAATATACATCTTAGCAAAACAGCCAATCGCATGAGTGAACGCAGCCAAAAGACTGCCTTTTTTACCCGCTTTTTCCCGTTTTTCTGCCCAAGCTTTAGCATAACCCGCAGATTTCACTAAGTAGTGGTGCATATCTTTATAAGTGTAATGCTCTAAATCCCCAGCTAATTTTTCCACTTTTGCATGGCTCGGCACCATGACCTTTTCATGCACCGGTTCATCATTATATTGTGTCAGTGCCGTTGGATATAGGCGCAAGACAAAATCAGGATACCAGTTAGAGTGGCGAATTTTGCGTCCAAATACTTCACTTAAACGCGAAATTTTATAGACCACATTTTTTTCATTTTTTACGACCGCGCGTTGAATAGACTCACGCAATTCTGGCGTAACACGTTCATCCGCATCTAGCCATAAGACGTAATCAGTGGTCACATATTGTTGCGCGATTTGACGTTGGCGACCAAAACCTGGCCACTCACAATGCGCATAAAACTTTGCACCATAACTTAACGCAATTTCTTTTGTGTTGTCCGTACTCCCCGAATCTAAAATCACAATGTCATCCACCCAGTCTTTCACTGTATCTAAACATTGTGCTAAATGCTCGGCTTCATTTTTAACAATCATCGCAACGCTAAGTGTTGGCATACTTTAATCCTTTATGTCTTGAGTGCAACAGTTTATACTAAGGGCAATGTCTGTCATTTTAACATAACCGAATATTTATGCTATGTTACGTTTCGTCTATACCGTCTTAATGTATTTGATTCAACCTTTGGTTGTCTTATTTATGCTAGGACGTAGCTTAAAAGCCCCAAATTACCGTAAACGCCTTAATGAACGTTATGGCTTTTATTGTGGTGCAGTGCCACCAAAAGCAAATGGTGTTGTCATCCATGCGGCTTCTGTGGGCGAGGTTATTGCGGCAACGCCACTGATTAAGCGTCTGCAAGCCCTTTATCCGACGTTACCTCTGACAGTCACCACGGTGACCCCCACTGGCTCTGATCGAGTGAAAGCAGCCTTTGGCGACAGTGTTACTCACTTTTACTTACCTTACGATTTACCGGATGCCGTTAACCGTTTTATTGCCTTTGTGCAACCGAAAGTCTGTATTGTGATTGAAACTGAAATTTGGCCCAATTTAATTGTGCAACTCAAAAAACAAGCCATTCCGTTTATTATTGCTAATGCGCGTTTATCCGCACGTTCAACACAGCGTTATCACTGGTTCAAAGGCGCACTACATCACATTTTTGATCACATCAGTCTAATTGCATCACAAGATAACGTCAGTGCTCAACGTTATTTATCACTCGGTTATGATGCGCAACGTTTAAAATTAACCGGCAACATCAAATATGATTTAGTACTCAACGATACACTGATGCAACAAGTTGCGTCACTCAAACAGACTTGGGTTGACCAACGCCCTGTGTGGATCGCGGCAAGTACACATGAGGGAGAAGAAGATCTTATCTTAGAAACTCATCGTCTCTTACTACATAAATACCCAAATCTATTGTTAATTCTTGTCCCTCGTCATCCAGAACGCTTTAATATGGTGGCGGAATTAATTAAAAAACATAAATTGACTTACGTTCGTCGTAGCGATCATGTTACGCCCGATAGCTCAACTCAAGTTGTACTCGGTGATACCATGGGTGAGCTGATGTTGATGTATGGGCTTGCCGATATTGCCTTTGTGGGAGGCAGTTTGGTTAAGCATGGGGGACATAATCCACTCGAACCACTTGCCTTTAAATTACCTGTCATCAGTGGTAAATACACCTTTAACTTCCCTGAAGTGTTTACAAAACTGTTGCAAGTACAAGGCGTATTAGAAGTGAATGAAAACACTAAAGCCCTGACCAATGCAGTCGAAAAATTTTTAGATTCACAAGAATTACGTGAGCGTTATGGCAATGCGGGTTATGAAGTCCTGATTGAAAATCGTGGCGCCTTACAACGTTTGTTAGATTTATTAGATCCTTATTTAAGTAAAACAGTATGATTACGGTTATTTACCCTGGTACCTTTGATCCCATTACGAATGGACATCTAGATATTATTCAACGTACTGCACGTTTATTTCCCAATGTGTTAGTCGCCGTGGCGTCCAATCCGAATAAAAAGCCTTTGTTTGATTTAGCAACACGTGTGGAACTCGTCAAGCAAGCCGTCGCGCACTTACCGAATGTGACTGTCGTGGTTTTTTTAGATTTACTGGCGGATGTGGTCAAGGAACGAAATATCACAGCGATTATTCGCGGTGTACGCAGTGCAAGCGATTTTGACTATGAATTACAGCTTGCCCACTTAAATCGCTTATTAACCAATGGAGTAGAAAGTTTATTTTTCCCACCGTCTGAACGTTGGTCATATGTGTCCTCCACCATGATTCGTGAAATCCATTTACATCATGGCGATGTAAGTCAACTCGTACCCGAAGTCGTTTTTCACGCCTTACAAAACTTAAAAAAATAGTTCACTACGATGAAAAAAGGGGAAATATGTTTTCCCCTTATGCTTGATATCCCGCTAACAAAGCTTGCCAGTCTTGTTCACTGAATTGAATTTTCATCCGCGTCACTTCTTTCATAAAAGAGCGGTGTAATCTGTTTAAATTTTCACTTTTCCAACGTTCACCAAGCTGATGTGCACATTTATCAAAATCAATTAACCAGAATTTACGCCCATCTTCTCGTTGTTGTACCAAAATATTGTGCGCATTTAAGTCGGTATGGCACACTTGCAAACTGTGTAATTGATGAATGAGTTGTCCGACTTTGTGCCAATCTTGTTCCGTCAGCTTACCTTGTTGTAAATAGACAGTGAGATCTTGTGCATGCTCAATTTTTTCTGTTAACAAATCAGCACGATAAAAACCAAATGCGACTTTTTCCACACAAGCGCCAAGGGGCTTTGGAACAGCGAGCCCTGCTTCATGAAGTTGTTTTAACAACGAAAACTCCGCAAAACTACGCGCATTAGATAAGGTTGAGAAACGATAATAATCTCGATTAATTTTGCCCCATAACCCACCACGGTAATAATGTTTTAATGCTACGTTGACACCAAACAAATCTTTTGTTTGTAAAAACCACGTTACGCCTCGTCCCTGTGCGGAACCAAGAATACGCGCTTGTTTTTTCCAAAATGAAGATCGAAAAAAGCACGCCTGCTGTGCTTTAGGTTGTTTAAAGTTAAACAAGAAAAACGTATTTTTGTGTTTAAATTCAAGCATATTTTTATTAGATGAAATCAGAGATAGCGAATGGTCACATTCTACTTTAAAATAGTTAAAATTCACACAAGATTTATTGGACGAGATAATGATGCCGCTGTTTAGCACGCCCCCCCACTCACTTTGTATTTTACGTTTATCGGCTATTGGTGATGTTTGTCACGCATTGGCTGCGGTACAACAAATTCAACGCCATTGGCCAGATACAAAAATCACGTGGATCGTCGGCAAAACAGAGGCGCAGTTACTGGCTGGTATTCCTGATATTGAATTAATCAGTTACGATAAAAAAACTGGCTGGAAAGGCATCTTTGCCCTGTGGAAACAATTAAAATCACGTCATTTTGATGCGTTATTAAATATGCAAACGGCCTTACGCGCCTCCATGATTTCACTCGGGATCAATGCCACTTATAAAGTGGGTTTTGGCAAAAAACGGGCAAGAGAAGGACAAGGGTTGTTTACCAATCGAAAAATTCACGAGCCACAAAGTCCGCATGTGCTTGATGGTTTTATGGCATTTGTAGCCTATCTCGGTGTTCCTATCACTGCACCACAATGGCAACTTGCTATTAGCGATGCAGACCGCAATGCTGTCGCCCAATATGTGGATAAAACACGAAAAAATTTATTGATTTCACCTTGTTCCAGTAAAACTGAAAAAGATTGGTTGGTTGAACGTTATGCCGACATTGCCAATATCGCACATCAACACAACATTCATGTTATTTTTTGTGCTTCACCAGCAAAACGCGAAAAAGAAATGGTACAAAAAATCCTCGCCCAATGTAAGTTCACACCTACTGATTTATCTGGCAAAACTAACCTCAAACAACTTACTGCATTGATCGGTATGGTCGATGTCGTGCTTTCCCCCGACTCGGGACCTGCACATCTCGCCACCACGCAAGGTACCGATATCATTGGTTTATATGCGTATCACAATCCCTTGCGTACAGGTCCTTACAACAATCTAGCCAATGTCGTGTCGGTCTATGAACAAAATGTACAAAAAGAGTTCGGTAAGCCGTCTAATCAATTACCTTGGGCAACTAAGTTAAAAGGGAAAAATCTGATGGCAGAAATTGAGGTTGCGGACGTTGTTGCCCAAATGAAAGCACTCAATCTGTTTTAAAGTGCGGTCTGTTTTTTATAAATTTTATGACGTTCAATGATGAACCTCGCAATGTTATAAAGGAATGCTTATGTTAGATAAGATTTTTACATGGTTTGAAAATCGGGTGAATCCTTATCCACCTGAGGCCCCCAAAACGGCACCCAAAACGCTGATCCGCTTTATTTGGGCAAATTTGGAGGGCATGCGCGGTTGGATCTTTTTATTAGCGTTCCTCACGATTGGTATCGGCATTGTAGAAGGGGTACTCTTTCGTTTTATGGGTATTCTGGTTGACTGGTTAACCGAATATACCCCGCTCACACTGTGGCAAGAAAAAGGACCATTACTATTGGCGATGGCAGGCTTGCTGCTGTTTAGTATTGTATGGGCATTCATCGCCTCCGCAGTCCGCTTACAAACCCTGCAAGGGGTCTTTCCAATGCGCTTACGTTGGAATTTCCATCGCTTGATGCTCGGTCAAAGTTTATCGTTCTATCAAGACGAATTTGCTGGCAGAGTGTCTGCTAAAGTGATGCAAACGGCACTGGCGGTACGTGATACGGTACTCACATTAGCGGATATGGTGGTGTATGTGTCGGTGTATTTTATTACTTCTGGTGTAGTGTTAGCCAGCCTAGACGGCTGGTTACTGTTACCCTTTGTACTTTGGTTAATCACTTTCAGCACGATTTTACGTATTCTTATCCCGAAACTGGCAAAAACCGCAGAGCGCCAAGCTGATGCACGTTCTCTGATGACTGGACGTATCACGGATGCCTACGCAAACATTACGACGGTAAAACTTTTCTCTCATGGCACACGAGAAGCTGCGTATGCGAAACGTTCAATGGAAGAATTTATGCTTACCGTACACGCACAAATGCGTTTAGGCACAGGTTTAGATATTCTGACCTACGCTGCCAATATTGCCTTGACATTGGGGACCGCAATATTAGGCATTTTTCTCTGGCAACAAGGAAGTATTGGCGTCGGTGCGATAGCCACGGCTGTAGCCATGGCGTTACGCGTCAATGGTCTATCTCATTGGATTATGTGGGAGTCTGCACGTTTATTTGAAAATATCGGTACGGTCAATGACGGTATACAAACCCTCAGCAAACCCCATACGATCGTGGATAAACAAGACGCGAAACCCATTCAAATTCAGCAAGGAGAAATTCGCTTTCACAACGTACATTTCGCCTATTCGCCTGATAAACCGTTGCTCACCGACTTTAATTTAACCATTAAACCGGGTGAAAAAGTCGGACTCATTGGGCGTTCCGGCGCGGGCAAATCCACTATTGTCAATTTATTACTGCGTTTTTATGAAGCACAACAAGGGACAATTACTATTGATGGACAAAATGTATGTGATGTCTCGCAAGAAAGTTTACGTAGTCAAATCGGCTTAGTCACTCAAGATACCTCACTCCTACATCGCTCCGTGCGAGAGAACATTGTTTATGGGCGCCCTCATGCGACGGAAGAAGAAATATACTGTGCAGCACAACGTGCTGAAGCAGCGGATTTTATTCCGCAACTTAGTGATGCCAAAGACCGTACGGGCTATGATGCCCATGTGGGTGAACGAGGAGTCAAACTTTCAGGTGGACAACGCCAACGCATTGCGATCGCCCGCGTGATGTTAAAAGACGCCCCGATTTTATTACTTGATGAAGCCACCAGCGCTCTCGATTCTGAAGTCGAAGCTGCCATTCAAGAAAGCCTCGATAAAATGATGGAAAATAAAACCGTCATTGCTATTGCTCATCGCTTATCGACAATTGCTGCCATGGATCGCTTAGTAGTATTAGATAAAGGGCAAATTGTCGAACAAGGGACACACCATGAATTGCTTGCCCAAAATGGTTTATATGCCAAACTGTGGACCCATCAAAGCGGTGGTTTTTTAACAGATACAGATCACTAAAACGTTTCCTTTCTTCAGTTCAAAAGTGCGGTAAATATTTTAGCGATGTTGACCGCACTTTAAAAACCCTTATCATTATATTTATTTTTATATAATGATACTCTATAATCTGCGCTAAATTTATTCACTTTACTCACTCAAATTATGCAAAAATTCAGTGTTATTTATAAATTTAGTTTGACTATGCTGATGTTAATCAGCGTTTCCGCCATAATCTTGTCAGGGCTTTTTCTCTATTTTGGGATCAACTTCCCTGTTGCACTTTCTACTCACCTGATTTTTGCCCTTCTTTTCATTTGCAGTATTGTGCTGCATCTTATTCATCGACGTAGTAAATTAAAGAAAATCCATACTCAATTTTTTGATTGGCTTTATCACAGCAAATACCCCAGTTATTGTACTTTAGAGCGCTTAATTCAAACGTTTGAAAACCTGACTGTGCAACAACTCATCGAAGAATTTCAATTATCTGAACCGCACTTTTTGGACGAATTACGTCAAGTGCGAATTCAGGTGCTCAGCACTCGCCAAACCTTACGCCAAGCTTGCCATAACAATGATGAAAAAATCTTTTTGTGTATTGATATTGCAATGCGGCTTAAATTTTCCCCTAACTCTTAAAGGATCTCTTATGCAAAAAACTTTTCTTTATAGTGTAATTACGCTCGTTTGCGCATCAAGTTATGCACATGTCTTTCAACTTGGACAAATTGAAGTCATTGCGGATAACAGTAGCGATCTCACTACGACACGCCTTGAATACCAAGCGCTCGAGAAAAACAATATTACGAATGTTGCTAAAGTCGCCAAAATAACACCAGGAGTAAGTTTTGAACGTATTGGCGCACGCAGTGAGCAAAACATTAATGTACGAGGCTTTGATGCTCGTCGTGTCCCTATAGATGATGGATCTGAGGATTGGAAAGTCACGCGTTTAAATGTGGACACGAAACACAACTTTAATGGTGCTGTACATGCATTGAACGCAGATGGCTCAGTGGCGGTAGGTTATACACAAGTCAGTCCGAATGTGAAACAAAACCAAGCTGTCTTATGGAAAAATAATGGGCAAGACAAAGGACGAAGCGAAAACTGGCATTATACCTATTTAAAATCCTTAACAAATTATACGTCAGATCAACATGATGCGGGTTCGAGTTTTGCTTATGCCTTGAATGCACAAGGCAATATTATTGGGGGTACCGCAGCCATTGATCAAGGTTGTGCAACCACAGATCGACCAGATGATAATTGTGTCAGTCGCCCTGTAATATGGTATGACAGTACCCAAAAACCTGTTGCGCTCAGCACACTAAAAACGGAAGGCATCGGTGAAGGGGCAATTTACGGACTCAATCATGATGGAACAATTGCTGTTGGGGTGTCAGAAACAGACTTAACGGATGATTTTAATCGTCCAATTCAAAAAGCAACCGTGTGGAAACTTGATTATACACAGGCTATCCCTAAAGTGAGCGATCCGGTGTCAATTCAAGACACCAGAGAGACAATGGGACGGTTAGGTACTCGTGCATTGGCAACGATTTCTAGCCAAAACCGACTACTCAGTTCATTAACTGAGAGTTTTTCTGGCTTTGATGCAATAGATTCCAATGCTTATGCCTTAGCCGATTACAGTCGTATTGATTTCAGAAATACTTTCGTTGAAGCGAAAAGCACTTTACCAAGTCATATCAATCGTCAAACTCAGCCAAGTAAATTGTACGCAGCAGGTCAGGCTGGGCGCATTTTTGTACGTACTAAAGCTACTGTCGATGCAGAAAAACAAGATCGTAGCTTGCTCACTCAGCTCAATATTGGTTATGTCATGAATGAAAATTTTGCACTTGGTACCGCACTTTTCCATACTCCATATAGTAAACAAGTCAATGGTTACAAACGGACAAGTGATAATTTAGGGATTGGTTTATATGCACAATGGAAACAAGCAGTAGAAAATGGACATTGGTATCTCCGTGCGACAGGTGCAGTGAATCGTTATCAGGTTGAGATTGAGCGTCAGGCAATTGAGGGCACAGAACAAGCGAAGGGTAAAACAAACGTTTCTAGCCAATCTGTCGCATTACTCGCCGGTGCCAATGCACATATTTTGAGTGGTGGTCATGCAGGTTTATACACAGGGTTAAAATATACGGAAGTAAAACAACATGGCTATCAAGAAGAAAGCGTGGCTTTTCCAGTTTCTTATGCACCACTTAAATTCCGCCATACAGCTGCCATGTTGGGTATAACAACGTCGATTCCGTTAACAAACCAACTCTTTTGGGAGCCTAAAGTCGAAATTGAATATGCGCTTTCATTAAAAAATCCACACTATCACGCTAAAGCTGATGGCATTGGTGATGTGAAAATGCAAGGCGATTTTAAACGGTTACATGGGGATATTAGCAGTACACTACGTTATAACATTAACGCCAAAAGCAGTATTGATCTCACACCTTATGTAGGTTGTATCCAACCACTTAAAATGAGAAATATAAAAAGAGATAGGGATTTTGTTGTAATAAACGGGAATAAGTTGTTCAAAACCAGATAAGACGGGGCTTTATATAGAGTAAGCCCCTTTTTTATATCAAGAAAAAAGAAAAATAATGAAATGGGAAAAATTCTGAGAAAACTCAAATTCAACCGCGTAAAGTGAGAAATTAAAAACTAAATTTAAATGCAGTTTAAATTGATTTTAAGCATAGTTCACAAAATTAATTTACCTATCTTGACATTACTTTATAATTCTTTTTATCATCGAGGTATTATGCAAATTCATAGAAAGGATTTGCTAGGGTTATTTATTTTTAAAAACCTTTAAGCTACTTCACAATTTTCAAGTGGCTCCGAGCTCTCTTTTTGTTCCTTCAATGACATATCTGCTAACACTTCATCCGATGAAAGTAACATCGCCTGTCTCTATCTTTATTACATTGTCTAAACCAGCGCACAAGCCGTTTTTCAGCTTAATCTAAGATATCTGATAAACTATGAAGTTTGGCGTTCGCTAGTCAATAACAATATTGGGATCAACCTGTCCCTAGACTTAAATGCATTAGATCTAATAACTACACAGTAAAGATATATTACTGTGTAGTTTTGTTATGAAGATAAAAATGCTTTTAATATATTGATTATGTTATATATTTATTCTTTTTACTTATTTTTTTCTGTGTACTTTAATCGCTCATTTTCTGTGTACTCATTTAGTTTCATAGTAGCCATAGATAAATCACAACTCATTTTAGCTACATCTAAAATCATCTTTTTGCTTTTGCTATCACTTCTTCTAAACCACATTAACAAAAGTGTTTCTTCTGTGTTTAAAAAAACGTATGTATTGGCATCTGGTGGAGTGATAGAAACACCCGAGACATAATTTGGAATATCTTCAGGATCGATTTCATCTTCATTTATAGGTTTTAGACTAGAACGTTGATTTAATTCTTTTATTCTTTGATGAATATCAGATTTACCAGTCAATATATATTCAAGATTAAGCTTTAATTCAGGATGCCTTAAATCTGCCATTCTAAGAGCTTCCTCAGGGAATACATCTCTCCGTTTTCTTTCTGCAAAAGCACTTTTGGTCATTCCTAAAAATTCAGCTACATCTTTATCCATTGTTATGGATAGCTCAGTTTTTAACCTATTAGCAATATCTGTAAAATTTTTCATAAAAAAGCCTTGAAATTCATAAAAAATCACATTTAATATGAACCCAGTAAATAATAATGAACTATATGATTCTGTATTAAATCAGAAAGAATAGTTTAGTTCATATCATGAATTTAGTCCATAAAAAGGTATCTTTATATGAAAAATAGAACGAGAGAAGAAGCAAAAGCTTGGTTTAAGGAAGTGAATATAACTCAAGCAGAATGGGGACGTAGAAATGGTTATAGTTCTAATGAGATCAGTAGAGTATTAAATGGTAAATCAAAACTGAACTACGGTAGAGAGCGCGAAATAGCTATTAAGTTAAATATTGCACTAGAAAACTAGAGGTTCATATGAGTGAACTAAAGGCACATTTTTCAGCTCAAGAATTAGTTGATTTTAAATTAGTAACTTTGCCGAAAACAAAAAAAGCAATTTTAACACAAGCAAAAAGAGAACAATGGGAAAGTCGAGAAAGGAAGGGGAAAGGTGGTGGATACGAATATGCCTTCTCATCCCTACCACAAGACGTCCAAACGGAATATTTACTTAAACACTCGGGCATAAAAAATCAGAGTGCAGAGGCGAAAGAACGCCAAAGCCTTCTCACCGAAAGCGCTTGGAACGTCCTCGCTTCAGCCACCTTTGAGCAAGAAAAACGGGCAGAACGTCGTTTTCAGGTGGTGGTAAAAGTGGCTCGATTAGTAGAAAACAAGATCCCACTAATGAAAGCCTTC
>ENA-UOTW01000022-UOTW01000022.1-synthetic-metagenome-genome-assembly--contig:-NODE-22-length-64998-cov-5.305699_pt1 | contig 64998 bp, 80 predicted proteins | sample MGYA00238141_ERZ746978 | MGnify/ENA primary metagenome ERZ746978 (study PRJEB28755, sample SAMN02352454) | synthetic metagenome | study: EMG produced TPA metagenomics assembly of the Artificial... | reverse complement strand
CAAAACTTGCTTGGCTAGTGTTTCTATCAAACATTTTACTGTTCAGTTTTCAAAGTGCAATTATTTCTTGTCCTAAAACCGACCTTTTAAATACTATCATAAGCATTTAATTAAGTCAACAAGTTTTTTTCAATTCTTGTTTTCGTTTCTCGTTTGTGTCTCTCGGACAAGAAATAATCTATCATGAATCAATATATAAAGTCAATAGTTTTTATGTATTTTTTTTGGAATCTACCTTTACTTTGTAAACCAAACGAATAATGATAGAGCAGATTCCTTTTGTTATAAGGTTTTTAAGACATTTTAGTTTTATAGAGATTCTTCCTTTATACTTTTTTTTCTCACGTATTTGGAAAGCTCTCTAGGTGATGCAAAGCGAGCGTACATCCTAAATAATGTTGCATATCTTTCTTCCATTGCCCTTTTAACTAAATGATCAATTCGCTTATCCCCGAAATCTAGTAACATTTCCTCTAATTCACGTTTCAGCAGATATTCGACTTCCTGACATTCTTTTGTAGTAAGCAATAATCCTAACAACTATGATCATCTCCCGGAAATAAGTCTACGTATATCATTTCCTGTAGGCTCATTCCCTATTCTTATTTTTTCTATTACTTTTTTTAATACAATTAAAAACAAAACGCTTTATATGGGAAGTTTTTAATCCCCCGTTACGAAAAATCAATCTACATACAGGCACTGACAGTGAAAAGGGCAATAAAAAAACCGCTATTTGAGCGGCTTTCCATTGCAATGCAATTATTTGACAAGAGGATTCAGGAGTTGAGGTGTTATTACTGACTCGATAACCGCTGCTACAAATAACATGACAACAATCAAAATAAATGTTTTCCAAAGAATGCGCAGACTATCTCCCCAGTCGCGTTTTACTCGATCCCTTTTTGGTGGTGCAAAAAGCGCCCCAATTGAACGAAATGATAATACACCAAAACGAATCCCCAACCCTGCTGCAAAAAGGATAGCAACAATCTCAATAACACCGTGTGGAAGAATGCCATATACAAGCATTTCCCATGTGCTGAGCCCTTTTGGATTGGGCACTGTTAATATATATCCAAGTACAGCACCGTTCATAAATAAACCCCAAATAGGGAAAACGGCAAAAAACGTCCCCATCCCCAGCATCATGATCGCCGCCATTAGGTTATTCATAAAAATAACTCTTATGGTTGCAAAAATATTATTTTCCAACTGGAGCCCTTGAGAAACTTCTCTGACCTGTTCAATCATTTTTTCCAAAATCGTACTTAAACTAGCCGAATTAAGCATTCCAACAATTACACCTGCAAGCAGAATAAAGAGAGCAATTCCAAAATATTTGCGTGTTCCTCTCCAAATGTCACTAATAAAACCCCTCACTATACCCACTCCAATCTTACTTAACTATCCATTTCATTCATTTTACCTTTTTATACACATAGATGCGAAAGAATAACCTTTTCCAAATTGCATAAAATGTAGGGGGACAAACTGCTAAAAGGAGGTAGCTTATCATTATGAAGTATATGTTCGTAATCAGTTCTAAGAAGTTAAAACAGTTTTTTATTATTTGTATGGCCTTAATTCTTGGGGCAGGCATCGCTTATGCCGAACGTGACAGCTTGCATGTTTTCTCCACCTCCGTTGATAAAAACAAAGGCCCACAAGCCATTTATAAGGTGGATACAAAGGAAAAAAAGGTTGCTCTGACATTTGACATTAGCTGGGGAGAAACGCGGACACAGCCCATTCTCGATATTTTAAAAGAGAAGAAGCTCGACAAGGTTACCTTTTTCCTCTCTTCTCCATGGAGTCAAAAGCACCCTGAAATGGTAAAGAAAATTGTTGACGGCGGTTACGAAATTGGCTCGCATGGTCACCGGCATGATAATTATAGCCGTTATTCTGAAGAACAAATGCGGACCCAGATCGGCAAAGCTGATACCATTCTCACTGAGCTAACAGGGAAAAAGCCTAATTTAATCCGTATGCCAAATGGTGATTTTGATAAACGGGTGCTTCGCGTAGCAAATGACATGGGCTATATGGTTATTCAATGGGATACCGATTCTCTTGACTGGATGAATCCCGGCACGGATCGAATCATCCAAAGGGTTGTCTCAAAGGCCCATCCCGGTGATATTATTCTGATGCATGCAAGCGATTCCTGCAAACAAACTCATCTTGCCCTACCGGTTATTATCGACAAATTACGGTCTCAAGGATATGAATTCGTGACCGTATCTGAATTAATTTCAGGATCAAAAATCAAAAGCGAGGAAATTAAGTAATTCGTAAAAAACAAAGCCTATGTCCTAAGCAAAAAGCTACTCCCGCACAGATGGAGTAGCCTTTTGTTTGTCATAAGTAAGATATGTAAACCTTGCCTAGATTAAAAAGATTTCGACGTTTTTGTTTTTGATTTCTTCGTTTGCTCCGTTCGCATAGTTAAGCGATGTAGTTGTAAAATTTGCCAAACATTACAGAACAGCAAAGGTACCACCATTACAGCAATAGCTTTAAAATCATCTTGCTTTAAAGCAGGCAGCCACTCAATAGCCGTCACCACAAAAATAAAGAATACTGTAGGTACCCATGCCGTTGGATTCGTCATCTTTACTTTCGCATATGCCGTTATTAACGCTATTGACAGCAGCAAGACAGGTTCAACAAAGTATGGAAGCACCGAGCCCCCTTGTCCAAAAGCAATATACCGTAAATAAACCATGTCAAAAAAAGCAAATAATATAAAGAAAATTTGGATATTCTTTCGCAAAGCCTTGCTCTTCATTGAATTTAATACAAGGTAATTAAACATCATATACGCAAAGAAACCCATTTGAGCTACAATGCTAGTCGTTAAACCTAACAACAAATTCATCAATAGTCCCATAAAAAAATTAGCAATAGAACCATGGTATAAATTTTCCTGGGTAACTAACCCCATAAGCATTCCGCCGATACCACCCAATAACAGTGTTGTACCGAATAACCATCCATAATTACGCAAACTCAAGGCTGGTCCCTCCTTCATTGGCTCCTAATGATTTTACCATGCATGCAAGAAAATTCTAGCGTAAGAAAACAAAAAACTGCACATTTTATAAATAGCTGAGGACTGTAAAAGGAGGGTGTTCCCTGCTAATGTTAAACAAGCATGTCTTTGTTGCCCTGATCCCTGTGATTACATGTGGTCTTCTCTTATCAAGCTGTGGAACAACGTCACAAAGCCATTCCCAGCCTGATTACAAATCCACCAAGACGATGGTTCTTGATATTTTGCAAACGGACGAAGCAAAAAAAACCATGGAGTCCATGATGAAAGACGAAAGCTTCCAAAAAAATCTCATCATGAATCCCGAGACTGTGCGTACTACGCTTATCCAAAGTATAGCAAAACCGGACAATCCACACATCAAGCAAGCATTTAAAGATCCCAAGTTCACCAGTACCTTAGCTAAATCCATGAAGGATGAGAATAAAAAGCTGTTAAAAGAGCTTATGAAAGACCCTGAGTATCAGCAAATGATGCTTAGTATTCTCAAGGATCCCGATTATGAAAAAAGCTTACTTGATTTGATGAAAACCTCCGCCTATCGTAAACAAACGATGCAAATCATGAAGGATAGCTTAGAAAGCCCCATGTTTCAAGCAGAGATGCTTAAAATCATGACGAAGGCCCAAGAGGATATGATGAACCCTCAGAATTTAAACGAAGGAAAAAAAGGCAAGAAGAAAGAGAAGAAAAAGAAATCATCGGGTGGATAAAAAAAGAAAGAGGTGAGCTTATTCTCACCTTTTTCTTTTTTTTATCGGGGCATACTTCTGTTAAATCTTTGATGCTGTTGGTTATTTACATAGTCGATCGACATCTTGAGCAAGCTGCATATAAATTTGTCCAATAGCGTTTTCGGTTTTATAAATGGATGGAGAGTATTCAGGCTCCTGCGGATGATTCTCTGGTTGGCCAAGCGGGATTTGAGCGATCAGAGGACAGGATAGGGTTTCTGCTAGCTTAGAACCGCCTCCCCGTCCAAAGACATACTCTTTGGAACCATCCTTAGCTTCATACCAGGCCATATTCTCCACGACCCCCAAAATTTTATGACCTGTTTTCATTGCCATAGCTCCCGCTCTTGCTGCTACAAATGCTGCTGTAGGATGAGGCGTGGTCACAATAATTTCTTTGCTCTGCGGGATCATGGTATGAATATCAAGTGCTACGTCACCTGTTCCTGGGGGTAAATCAAGCAAGAGATAGTCAAGGTCTTCCCCCCAGTGTACCTCACTGAAGAAATTCCGAAGCATCTTGCCCAGCATAGGACCGCGCCAAATGATAGGGGAGTTATCTTCAACAAAGAATCCCATCGACATTACTTTTACACCAAACTTCTCTACTGGCAAAATAGTCTGTCCAATAACCGTAGGGCGTTGCTCAATGTTCATCATATCTGGAACACTAAATCCATAGATGTCTGCATCAATAATTCCTACTTTTTTACCTAAACGTGCTAGTGCGACCGCTAAGTTAACTGTAACTGTAGATTTACCAACTCCACCTTTGCCAGAGGTAATCGCAATAAATGTTGTCTTTGAATTTTCAGCAAGGATAGGATGCAAAACATTTGTCTGACCCGGCCCCTGTCCTTGGCCCTGAGAAGCTGTAGCCTGCCCTCCACGCAATTGTTGGCTGAGTGCAGCCCTTTCCTCTTCTGTCATGGCTCCAAAGCGAACATCGACCTGCTCCGCGCCCAATGCACGAATCGCTTGCACCACGTCATCTTGAATTTTTACCTTTAATGGACAGCCAGATATGGTAAGCACTACTTCCAGAGAAACATGCCGTTCTTCAATCGCTATATTGCGAATCATATTAAGCTCTACTAAACTTCGATTTATCTCAGGATCTTTAACGTCACGCAATGCTTCGAGAATTTTCTCTTTCGTTAGCATGTTGAATCCACCTCGATTTTCTAGTTGGGAAACAGGCTTAGGGGTACGCATATACCCGTTGCCTAGTTTAGTAAATCACATGGTGTTCCCTTGCTGTTTCCTAATTTTTGCCCTCATTATAGCATAGTTACAGACTAAACAAGCACACCCAAACTATGGTGCGCTTGTAGCTGTGCTCTTTTCTCCCGCATAATGACGCAAGATTCCCTGATAAATCGCGTTTGCCATTGCTTTTTGATAATCTGCTGATTCCAATTTTCTTGCTTCTTCAACATTGGATAAAAAACCCACTTCCACAAGCACTGATGGTGTCTTTACTTCCCGAATTAAAAAAATATCATCCGTCTGCTTGGGGCTTCTATCGGTATTTTCTAATACACGTTTAATTTCATCCTGAATGAGAAAGGCCATTTTCTTACTTTCTTGAAAACCAGGGAAGTAAAAGGTTTGGGCGCCTCTCCACTTCTCCTGCGGAATGCTGTTTAAGTGAATGCTAACTAAAAAATCAGGAGCATTGTCGTTAATAAATTTCACTCGATTGCGAATATCCTCCGACTTTCGTTTTCTTAACTTACTAGCACCCTCTGATGACAAATCCCTATCATCTTCACGCGTCATGATTACATAAGCTCCTGACTCCTGCAAAAAATCACGTAAATATAGACTGATAGGCAATGCCACATCTTTTTCAACCACTTTTCCATCCTTACTTACTGCACCACCATCCACGCCACCATGACCCGCATCAATTGCTATTACTGTCCCTGCCAAAGGCAATGTCCAGGTGGACCAAGAAGAATGTGCGGGTAACTTGTACGTAAATATAATGACCAGCAGAAAGCAGGCGAGTACCCACCCTACTACTTTTTTAGTCACTTCGACCGCCCCTTTGTCCAATTCTCTTCTTCATCATATGGATTAACATGGACAATTATGACGGGGTTGTCTATAAAAGTCAGACGGGAAAGTATGCGGATTGATGTCAACCTGTAACGGCTCTAATGTGGGGGCTGTTCATAGCATGGCGTGATATGGAGATGATAAAGAGATCAACCTTTTATAAAATGTGCACCTTAACTTACTGGAAGGAATGCTTACGAATGCCAAAGCCTATTGCCATACCTGATCTTTCAACACGACCGTATAGTCTGAAGGTGGAGCGTCTAATGGATTTATCACCAGATGTTTTATTTCATGCGTGGACGAAGCACTTTGATCGTTGGTTTGCAGCTCCTGGAACTGTATGGATGAAAGGGGAGGTCAACACTCCCTTCTTTTTTGAGACGCAATTTGAAGAGGAACGTCATCCTCATTATGGAAGATTTCTCAGACTTGAGCAGGACTGTCTGGTTGAATTAACCTGGGTCACTGGGGGTAAAGGGACAAAGGGAGCTGAAACAGTTGTCACGGTTGAGCTTGAGTCACATAGCAATGCTACACTGCTCCGTCTTACCCATGCCGGATTTCCAGATCAAGAGTCCAGAGACCAACATGAACAAGCGTGGCCACTTGTGCTTGAGCAGCTTAACAAGAGAATGACAGCACCAAGTAGCTAATGAACAAAGAATTTCTTCGAGGAATAACATGAGTATGGTCAAATTATGGTCCAGACATGACACTACTTGATCAAAAGAAAACAAGCCCCAAATCAATAAATGATTTGAGGCTTGGATCCTTATGATAACAGTAAAATTAACGTTTAGAGAACTGAGGCGCGCGACGAGCCGCTTTAAGACCGTATTTTTTACGTTCTTTCATACGAGGGTCACGAGTCAAGAATCCAGCGCGTTTAAGAGCACCGCGAAGTTCTGGATCTGCTTTTAGCAATGCACGAGCAACACCATGACGGATAGCTCCTGCTTGACCAGTTGTACCTCCACCACCAACGTTTACTAAAACATCATAGTGACCTAGAGTTTCAGTAAGAACTAGTGGTTGTTTTACGATCAGCTTTAAAGTTTCCAAACCAAAATAATTATCCATATCACGCTTGTTGATCAGAATGCGACCTTCGCCTGGTACCAAGCGAACGCGTGCTACGGAGTGTTTACGACGACCTGTACCGTAGTATTGAACTTGTGCCACGAGTCATTTCCTCCCTTTTATTAGCCGCGAATTTGCCATGCTTCTGGTTTTTGAGCAGCATGTGGATGCTCAGTACCTGCATATACTTTAAGTTTTGAGAACATTTGACGTCCCAAGCTGTTTTTAGGAAGCATACCTTTAACAGCCAATTCGAACAAACGATCTGGGCGTTTGTTCAACATTTCACCAGCAGGAGTTGCTTTCAAACCACCTGGGTGCATGGAGTGTCTATAGTACATTTTATCAGTAAGTTTTTTACCAGTAAGCTTGATTTTGTCAGCATTAAGAACGATTACGAAATCACCAGTGTCAACGTGTGGTGTAAATTCAGGCTTTAGTTTACCGCGTAGGATAGATGCTACTTCGCTCGCAAGACGACCAAGAGTTTGGCCTTCAGCGTCAACGATGTACCATTTACGCTCAACTTCTTGCGTTTTCGCCATATATGTGGTACGCATGTTTGTCCCTCCTAGATATCTTGCCGTTCAATGTTAAAGGCCAAAGCTGCAACGGTGAACAACTTTACCTTGTGTATCCTAATTCGTACTAACTCAATTTTCAATCCCGGGGCTAGAGTGGGGCTAGCGGGTATGAAAATACCATTAGTTATCATACTATATAGATCATGTGAGAGTCAAGGAAAACGAATGGGCTATTCCTTGTAAAATACTTCCCACATTGTAAGACCATGGGGAGGTGCTGTCTGTCCTGCCAATTCCCGATCGCACCCTGCAAGAATACGAGGAATATGATCTGGACTTAGCTTTCCTTCTCCAACATTGAGCAAGGTTCCCGCAATGATTCTTACCATGTTATATAAAAACCCGTTGCCGCGACAAATAATCCAAAGAAGTGTTCCTTCTTGTTCAATTTTCACGTCATAAATGGTACGCACCTTATTCTCCACATGCGTCCTTGCAGAGCAAAAAGAAGTAAAGTCATGCGTTCCTATCAAATGGGTGGCAGCTTGTCTCATCGCTTCCACATCTAGCGGATAGCGAACATGCCAAGCATAGCGGTGGCGAAAGATGTCTGGCACCTGAGTATTGTTGATACAATATCGGTATTCCTTCTCTCTAACGTCAAATCGAGCATGAAAGGATGGCTCTACCTCCTCTATTGTTTGAATGACAATTGAGTTAGGTAGCTGATTATTAAGAATCCAACACCATTTTTCTATGGGAATGGTTGATTTGGTATCAAAGTGAAAGGTTTGACCCTTGGCATGAACACCTGCATCTGTACGACCAGACCCGTGAATTTGAATCGTCTCGCCAGTAATGCGCATAATGGCTGCCTCAATCTCCCCTTGAATGGTTACTTGTTCAGGCTGAACTTGAAATCCACTATAATCAGTTCCATCATAGGCAACAATACCTTTTAATCGTTTCATGTTCTCCACCATCCTACAACTACCACAAGAACCAGCATAAATAACAACAGGATGCCGTCTCGATAACTAAATTGCAATTGACGTAATTTTGTACGTCCAATATCCCCACGATATCCTCTTGCCTCCATTGCTAATGCTAAATCCTCAGCTCGGCGAAATGCACTAATAAACAGCGGAATCACAATAGCAACCATGGCTTTCGCCCGGCTCAACAGTGTTCCACTATCAAAATTAGCACCTCTAGCCATCTGTGCTTTCATAATCTTGTCTGTCTCTTCCAATAGCGTCGGGATAAACCGAATCGCAATGGAAAGCATGAGCGCCATTTCATGAACAGGAAGACCCCATTTTTTTAAAGGGCCAAACATTCGTTCTACCCCATCCGTCAGATCAATAGGTGAAGTGGTTAAAGTCAGCAATGAACTGATTACAACCAATAGTCCTAATCGCATCGACACAAACAAGGCCTGACGCACACCCTCCTCTTCTATGCTGAACCACCCCCATCTTACATACACCTGCCCACCTTTCGTAAGCAAGAGTTGCAAAATGACGGTTAGCAATAGCAGGAACCAGACTGGTTTTAAGCCACGAAGAATATAGGAAAGCGATAGTTTCGACATAAACAAGCATAGCAAGAGAATAGCTACTAAGAATCCGTAGATTTCCGCCTTGTTCGCCATAAAAACAACCATAGCAAATACAATAATAAATAGAAATTTACTTCTCGGATCTAGGCGGTGTACAAAGGAATCTCCGGGTATATATTGGCCGATAGCAAAATTTTGTAGCATGCTCATTGAACATCCCCCTTACCTTGCTTGAGTAGATCAAGCAGATAGGAGGATAAATCCTCTTCTTTGTATAAAGAGAGCGGCAATCGCTTATTGTGTGGAAGCTTTTCATTTAATCGATGAAGAAAAGAGACTGTTTCAGGTACATCTAAAGCTAATTCTTGCAAAGCAGCTTGCTCTTTAAAAATGTCTGTAGGTGTACCCTCCATCGCGATTCTTCCTTTAGCCAATACCAGAAGATAATCAGCATACCGAGCAGCTTCCTCCATACTGTGGGTAACCAGTAAAGTAGTGAGCTTTTGTTCTCGATGAATCTGATAAATTCCTTCTAAGATGGCTTTCCTTCCAGCAGGATCTAGTCCTGCGGTCGGTTCATCTAGAACAAGTACTTTTGGTTGCATGGCCAATACCCCTGCAATTGCAACCCGGCGCATCTGTCCCCCACTTAAATGGAAAGGAGAGCGATCTTTAACCTCATCGAAAGAAAGTCCCACAATTTCAAGCGATTCTTTTGCCCTTTGATAAGCCATTTGTTCGGGTAATTCATAATTTAGTGGACCGTACATCACATCTTTAAGTACAGTTTCTTCAAAAAGTTGATGTTCCGGATATTGGAACACGAGCCCCACCTGACGGCGCAAATTACGCGTTTTTTTCGTTGTCGGAGTAACAACCATCTCGCCGACCCGCACAGTACCCTCTGTCGGCTTAATTAAACCGTTCAGATGCTGTATCAAAGTTGATTTTCCGGAGCCGGTTTGGCCAATAATACCTACAAACGAACCCGATGGGATAGTAAAGGAGATGTGCGAAAGTGCCTCTTTTTCAAACGGAGTCCCTTTTCCATACAAATAGGTCACATTTTCAAAAGATATTTGCATAATTCGTCAACCAACTCCTCTTGATCCAGTACAGTCTGAAGTTTTATACCTTGTTGCCTTAAAGTGTGACGAAGCCTTCCTGCAAAGGGAACATCCAGACCAATAGCCTTCAGACCCTCTACGTCAGCATACACTTCAACAGGAGTACCATCCGCATAAATCTTCCCCTGATCCATCACAATAATGCGATCAGACTCTAATGTCTCTTCAGGAAAATGCGTAATGTTAACGATTGTGAGCCCTTCTTCTCGGTTCAACCGGTGAACCAATTGAATAACTTCTTTCCTTCCTTGTGGGTCAAGCATAGCTGTGGCTTCATCCAAAATAATAATGGACGGGCGCATTGCCAGAATTCCAGCAATCGCAACACGCTGCTTCTGCCCACCAGATAGCCGTTGAGGCTGGCTTTTCAGGTAGGCTGTCATCTTAACCGATTCTAAGGATTCGTCAATACGCTTACGCATCTCAGTTGCTTCAATACCAAGGTTCTCAAGCCCAAAGGCTACGTCATCCTCGACGATCGTACCAACGATTTGATTATCTGGATTCTGAAACACCATACCTACCTGCTGTCTGATGTCCCATAATCGTTCCTCATCGTCAGTAGAAAATCCTGTGACCGTCAGTACCCCTGCAGTCGGTACCAACAAAGCGTTCATAAGCTTTGCTAACGTCGATTTGCCAGAGCCGTTATGTCCAATGATTGAAACAAAAGAACCTTCCTGAATAGAAAAGTCTATACCTTTTACCACGGGGGATGCTTCTGCTAGCTCCGAGTGATATTGAAAAGAAAGCCCACTAGCCTGAATCATGTTAGATTGTTCTTTCAAAGTCCTCACATCCCTCGTCACAGGCAAAATTACAAGATGTTTTTGGAACTAAATCTGGATAAAAGAAAAAAGGGTTGAATCAGAACCCGGCAAAACCAGACCCTGTCCTCACCCTTTCTCTAGCAACCAGTTACTATTCAACTAATTCGATATAAGCCATTGGTGCAGCATCGCCACGGCGAGGACCAACTTTAAGGATACGAGTGTATCCACCATTACGCTCAGCGAAACGTGGTGCGATATCATCGAAAAGTTTTTGAACAGCTGTTTTGCCTTCCTCAGTAGCAACTTCGTTACGAACGAAAGCAGCTACTTGACGACGTGCATGAAGATCACCGCGTTTTGCAAGAGTGACCATTTTATCAGCGATAGAACGTAGTTCTTTCGCTTTCATTTCAGTCGTTTCGATGCGCTCATTGATGATAAGATCTGTTACCAAATCGCGGAACAGAGCTTTACGAGCCGCAGAACGACGTCCAAGTTTACGGTATGCCATGTTCTAACCTCCTTCTTTCTGGTATGTTGTGACTTAATATGCATCAGCATTTCACACCAGATTTGACCCTCTCCCAAGACAAGGAGTGGATAGTAGCATCTGTATAGATAACTATGCTAAAAGCTCTTAGTCGTCGTTACGTAGTCCTAGACCAAGCTCTTGAAGTTTTTCTTGAACTTCTTCTAAAGATTTACGTCCCAAGTTACGAACTTTCATCATATCTTCTTCAGACTTCTGAGTTAACTCTTGAACCGTGTTGATACCAGCGCGTTTCAAGCAGTTGTAAGAACGAACAGAAAGATCAAGCTCTTCGATAGTCATCTCTAAGACTTTTTCTTTCTTATCTTCTTCTTTTTCGACCATGATTTCAGCATCTTTCGCTTCGTCAGTCAAACCAACAAACAAGTTAAGATGCTCCGTCATGATTTTGGCTCCAAGGCTAACAGCTTCCTCAGGGCGGATGCTTCCATTTGTCCAAACTTCCAATGTTAATTTATCATAGTTAGTCATTTGCCCTACGCGGGTATTCTCAACCTGATAGTTAACACGTTTGATTGGAGTGTAAATGGAGTCAATTGGAATAACACCAATTGGTTGATCCTCAGATTTATTGCCATCTGCTTGAACATACCCACGACCGCGCCCTGCTGTCATGCGAATATGCAGACGACCGCCATTTGCTAACGTTGCGATATGCAGATCAGGGTTTAAAATCTCCACATCACTATCAGCACGAATATCTCCTGCTTTCACAACGCCTTCGCCTTCAGCATCAATCTCAAGAATTTTTTCTTCATCAGAATGGATCTTAAGCGCAAGACCCTTGATGTTGAGGATGATTTCAGTTACGTCCTCCACTACTCCCTCGACAGTCGAGAATTCGTGTAGTACTCCGTCAATTTGAACAGAAGTAACCGCCGCGCCTGGCAAAGAAGACAGTAAAATCCGTCTGAGTGAATTGCCAAGGGTTGTACCGTAACCACGCTCAAGGGGCTCAACGACGAATTTGCCGTACAAGTTGTCGTCGTCTAACTCCACAACCTCAATTCTAGGTTTTTCTATTTCTATCATTCTTAACAAACCCTCCTTCAAAACGTCGAAATTCAAGGGTGGGCCTAGGGACCCACTCAGGAATTTCTTTCGGCGGTTTACCGTTTGCATGCATGTCAAGCCAAAAAAGCAGAATCTACCATTCTATTATGGACAAGTTCTGAGCTTTATAAACCCGACTACACGCGGCGACGTTTTGGTGGACGGCAGCCGTTGTGTGGGATTGGGGTAACATCTTTAATCATGTTAACTTCCAAACCAGCAGCTTGCAATGAACGGATAGCAGCCTCACGACCAGCACCAGGACCTTTAACTAGTACTTCCAAAGAACGCATTCCATGATCCATTGCAGTTTTTGCTGCAGTTTCAGCAGCCATTTGAGCTGCGAATGGAGTGCTCTTACGGGAACCTCTGAAGCCGAGGGCACCAGCACTGGACCAAGAGATTGCGTTGCCATGAGGGTCTGTGATCGTAACGATAGTGTTGTTGAACGTAGAACGGATATGTGCTATGCCAACTTCAACATTTTTACGATCGCGACGACGTGTACGAGTCGCAACTTGTTTTCTTTTAGCCATGTTAATTTACCCTCCTTTACTTCTTCTTGTTCGCTACTGTACGACGAGGACCTTTACGTGTACGAGCATTTGTTTTAGAACGTTGACCACGAACTGGTAAACCACGACGATGGCGGATACCACGGAAGCAACCAATTTCCATCAAGCGTTTAATGTTAAGAGAGATTTCACGACGAAGGTCCCCCTCAACTTTGATGTTCTTGTCGATGAATTCACGAAGTTTGTTAACTTCATCTTCAGTCAAATCACGAACACGAGCATTAGCATCTACGCCAGCTTCCGCAAGAATGCGTTTGGAAGTAGAGCGACCGATACCGAAGATATAGGTAAGTGCGATTTCCACTCGTTTTTCACGAGGCAAGTCGACGCCTGCAATACGTGCCATTCTTCTAAAGCACCTCCTTAAATTTATCCTTGTTTTTGCTTATGTTTTGGATTTTCACAAATAACCATAACGTTACCTTTGCGACGGATAACTTTGCACTTTTCGCAAATCGGTTTTACCGACGGTCTTACTTTCATGGTTCTTGCCTCCCTTTTCTAGGGGTTAAAATTATTTGTAACGGTACGTAATACGCCCGCGAGTTAAATCGTAAGGCGATAGTTCGACAGTTACCTTGTCTCCAGGAAGAATACGAATGAAGTGCATTCGAATTTTTCCAGATACATGTGCCAATACTTTATGTCCATTTTCCAGCTCAACACGGAACATTGCATTTGGCAATGGTTCGATGACGGTACCTTCTACTTCAATTACGTCGTCTTTGGCCATTGGCTAGTCTCCTTTCAACTGTTTATACAGTCAGACCATGAGTTTGGCATCATCATAATGCCTCGAGAAACTTCTCGGCTACTTGAACAAACTTATCGTCAACACGTTGAACGACAATCTTCCAGTTCACCTTCGTTTAGGGTCTAGTCAAGATCTCATAGCCATCTTCCGTAATCGCGATGGTGTGTTCATAGTGCGCACACTTTTTCCCATCCACTGTTACGACCGTCCAATTGTCCTCCAATGTGCGGACATAACGCTCGCCAGCATTCACCATCGGCTCGATTGCTAAAACCATTCCTGGCTTTAATCTTGGCCCTCTGTTAGGAGAACCATAATTAGGAATTTGTGGATCTTCATGCAAACTTTGACCGATTCCATGTCCCACGTACTCGCGGACAATTGAATAACCAGCAGCTTCCGCATGTAGTTGAATCTCATGAGAGATATCAGAAAGGCGTCCATCAGGAATTGCTTTCGCTAAACCTTTATATAAGGACTCTTCCGTGACTTGCATCAGACGCTGATCATCCACAGAGATGTTACCAACAGCATAGGTCCAGGCTGAGTCACCATGATAACCTTGGAACTTAGCACCAATATCTATGCTGATGATATCTCCTTCTTGCAATGCCCGTTTTCCTGGAATTCCATGTACGAGTTCCTCATTGACTGAGGCACAGATACTGCCTGTAAACCCACCGTAGCCCTTAAACGACGGAATCGCATTATGACTGCGAATAAAAGTTTCGGCCAGCTCATCAAGTTCCTTTGTAGTAACACCCGGCTTTATGAAGTTTGCCAGTTGTTGATGAGTTAAAGCGACAATTCGGCCAGCTTCCCTCATTATCTCAAGTTCAGCTTTAGACTTTATATTAATCATTATCGCTTACCCTCGCAATAACGTGGCAATATTTTCAAACACCTTGTTGATATCCTGTTCCCCATTGATTGTACGCAAGATACCCTCTTTGGAGTAGTAATCAACTAAAAGATTAGCTTGAGAAATATTAACATCTAAACGTTGTGTTACTACTTCTGCTTTGTCATCATCTCGTTGGAATAGCTTGCTGCCATCTTTGTCACAGAATCCATCCACTTGAGGTGGGTTAAACACTGTGTGGTAGCTCGCAGCGCAAGTTGGGCAGATCCAGCGACCAGTAAGACGTTCAATTAACAACTCGCGGCGAACCTCGATGTTAATCACGTGGTCAAGTTCACGTCCCAGTTCTTTTAGCATGGAGCTTAATGCTTCAGCTTGTGGAACTGTGCGCGGAAAACCATCGAGAAGAAATCCTTTTGCACAATCATCTTTACTTAAACGTTCCCGCACAATGCCGATCGTAATCTCATCTGGTACCAAGTTACCTTTATCCATGTAGGACTTTGCTTCCACGCCTAATGGAGTCTGGTTCTTAATAGCAGCCCGGAACATATCTCCGGTAGAGATGTGTGGAATGTTAAAGGTTTCTACGATACGCTCTGCCTGTGTGCCTTTACCGGCTCCAGGAAGACCCATCAAAATTATATTCATGTCAATCCCCCGTCCACTTACGAAAGACCCTATAAGGAAATCCTTAAAGAATTCTTTCTGCACCAGATCCTCTCCCATTAGGAGGTTCAGAGGTGATTATTATACTCGTTATTTAATGAAGCCTTTGTAATGACGCTGTATAAGCTGGCTCTCGATTTGTTTCATGGTGTCGAGAACAACCCCAATCATAATCAAGATGGAAGTACCACCGATATAAATCGTGTTAGGTAATCCAAACATCTTACTAAAAGCGAAAGGCAATAGTGAGATGATAGTCAGGAATATAGCACCGGCGAACGTTAGGCGAGTTAATGTACGAGTAATATATACCTCGGTGTTAGTACCAGGGCGAATTCCAGGAATGTAACCGCCATTCTTTCTCATATTTTCTGCCATTTGAGCAGGATTCATCTGAACAAATGTATAGAAGAACGTAAAGCCAATGATTAACACCGCATAGAGCGTCATACCAAGCGGAGCGCTAACTTGGAAGTTGTTATAAATCCAGTTAGCAATTCCTTCACCAGTTGGTTTAACCCAGAAACTAGCGATTGTTGACGGGAACACTACTAGCGACACAGCGAAGATTACCGGAATAACCCCTGCTGAGTTGACTTTTAGTGGAATATGAGAAGACTGTCCACCATACATCTTGCGTCCTACAACACGTTTCGCATACTGAACAGGAATCTTACGCAAGCCTTGTTGCATGTAGATAATCCCTACAATCAGTAATAGAACTGCAAGTAGAATCAGCAAGATTTTAATAACTCCAAAGAAAACTTGCGAGTTGGGATTGTTAAACTGCATCTCATAGATCGTATGAATCCCACCAGGTATATTGGCGACGATACCCGCCATGATGATAATGGAAATACCATTACCAATGCCCTTTTCGGTAATTTGCTCACCTAACCACAGCAAAAAAGCAGTTCCTGCTGTTAGAGTCAAAGCAATTAACAAAAAGCTGCTCCAAGATGTATCAGTAACTAATCCGTTCATCATTCGGTTAAAACCATAGGTCATACCAAGTGATTGGATAAATCCAAGAACAATCGTACCGTAGCGTGTTACCTGCGCAATTTTGCGACGTCCCACTTCTCCTTCCTTCGACCATTGCGTAAACTTCGGAACCACATCCATGGAAAGAAGCTGCATAATGATCGAAGCAGTGATGTATGGCATAATTCCCATCGCGAAGATAGAGAATTTTTTCAATGCACCACCAGAGAATGTATCCAGAAGACCTACAAAATTGTTGGTATTACCTTGAAGTAAATCAACATTGATGTTAGGCACAGGAACGTGGGTTCCAATTCGGAAGACGACAAGCATCAAAAGAGTGAAAAACACCTTTCGACGCAGGTCGCCTATCTTAAAGATGTTAGAAAAAGATCCTAACATTAGATCACCTCAGTGGTTCCACCGACTTGAGCAATCTTTTCAGCAGCAGCACCAGAGAATTTGTGAGCTTTTACTGTTAGCTTCACTGTTAATTCACCGTTAGCCAAAACTTTCACGCCATCACGAAGAGCACTGATAACTCCTGTTTCTTTAAGCAACTCAGGTGTAACCACTGTACCTTCAGCAAAGCGGTTCAATGCATCTAGAGATACGATTGCAAACTCTTTGCGGTTGATGTTGTGGAAGCCACGTTTAGGTAAACGACGGAATAGTGGGTTTTGACCACCCTCAAATCCTGGGCGTACGCCACCACCAGAACGAGCATTTTGACCTTTGTGACCTTTACCAGCTGTTTTACCAGTTCCGCTTCCGATACCACGTCCTAGACGTTTACGCTCATGACGGGAACCTTCTGCTGGTTTAAGTTCATGCAATTTCATAGGTTGCACCTCCTCACTATCAATCTGTAGCTTATTCTCCGATTTCCTTTACATCTACAAGATGTTTAACTTTGAAAATCATACCACGCATTGCTACGTTGTCTTGTTTTTCTACTGTTTGATGGATTTTGCGAAGGCCAAGGGCTTTCACCGTTTCCTTCTGGTCAGCCGGACGACCGATTAGGCTACGTTTTAGCGTGATTTGTAATGATTTCGCCATGTCCCTTTCCCTCCTTCTATCCTAAAAGTTCTGCGACAGTTTTTCCGCGAAGTTTAGCTACGTCCTCAGCAGTTTTCAGACGGCTAAGACCTTCAAGAGTAGCGCTAACCATGTTGATTGGGTTGTTAGAACCCAAAGATTTACTCAACACGTCACCTACACCTGCAAGTTCAAGTACCGCACGAACTGGGCCACCCGCGATAACTCCTGTACCTTCAGAAGCTGGCTTGATCAATACGCGGCCAGAACCGAAATGGCACAAAACTTCGTGAGGGATGGTAGTTCCTTTTAAAGGTACGCGAATCATGTTTTTCTTCGCGTCATCAATTGCTTTACGAATAGCGTCTGGTACTTCTTGGGCTTTACCCATACCAGAGCCAACATGGCCGTTCTTATCGCCTACTACTACTAGTGCGCTAAAGCTGAAGCGACGACCACCCTTAACCACTTTCGCTACGCGGTTAACAGCGACGACTCTTTCTTCTAGCTCTAATTTGCTAGCGTCGATACGCATTCTTTTCCCTCCTTGTATCTTATTGTCTCCTAGAATTGCAGACCAGCTTCACGTGCTGCATCAGCTAGTGCTTTAACACGTCCATGGTACAAGTAACCACCACGGTCAAAGACGATTTCAGTGAGACCTTTTTCTTGAGCGCGTGCTGCGATCAAGTTACCAACAGCAGTTGCTGCTTCGGTATTAGAACCGTTATTTAAGTTAAGCTCTTTATCAAGTGAAGATGCAGCTGCAAGAGTTGTACCTGCTACATCATCGATTAACTGAGCATAGATATGCTTAGAAGAACGGAAAACGTTCAAACGTGGACGAGCAGCAGAACCCATTACACGCTTACGAATACGCAGTTGACGTTTTTTCCGTGCTTTGTTTTTATCGTTTTTCGTAAACATTAAGCGGCCTCCTTTCTGATGAAACTATGCGGCTTATTTACCTTTTTTACCTTCTTTACGACGAACAACTTCATTGCTGTAACGAATACCTTTACCTTTGTAAGGCTCAGGTTTACGTAGAGAACGGATTTCAGCAGCCACTTGGCCTACACGCTCTTTATCGATACCTTTAACAACAAGTGTTGTTTGGTTAGTTAATTCTAATTCGATTCCTTTTTCAGGAGTTACCTCAACTGGGTGAGAGAAACCTAAAGAAAGAGTTACACCGTTAGCAGACTTAGCTCCACGATAACCTACACCTACTAGTTCAAGTGTACGAGTGAAACCTTCAGATACACCTACAACCATGTTCGAAACCAAGGCACGAGTAGTACCATGGAGAGAACGATGAAGTTTATTGTCAGACGGACGTTCAACGTTTACTTCAGATTCAGAAATGTTGATTTTGATGTCCGGATGAAAGTTACGAACGAGAGTACCCTTAGGGCCTTTTACTGTCAACTCTGTACCGTTCAGAGTTAAAGTAACGCCTGCAGGAACCGTAATCGGTTTTTTACCGACACGTGACATGACTTGCACCTCCTGTGCGTAAATCTAAGATTACCAAATATAAGCTAGTACTTCTCCACCAACATGCGCTTGACGAGCTTGCTTGTCAGTCAAAACACCTTTGGAAGTAGAGATCAAAGCGACACCTAGTCCGCCTAATACACGAGGAATTTCATTGTTGTTAGCATAAACACGGTGTCCTGGCTTACTGATACGTTTTAGGCCAGTGATTACACGTTCGTTGTTAACCCCGTATTTAAGGAACAAACGAATGATTCCTTGCTTGTTGTCTTCAATAAATTCCGCATCACGGATAAAGCCCTCTTCTTTCAAAATACGAGCAATTTCCTTCTTCAGGTTAGATGCAGGAATTTCAACTTTCTCGTGACGAACCATGTTCGCATTGCGGACACGAGTTAGCATATCAGCAACTGGATCAGTCATTACCATGAGAGAAAAACCTCCTTCCCGTCTATATTACCAGCTGGCTTTCTTTACACCTGGAATTTGGCCTTTGTAAGCCAATTCACGGAAGCAAATACGGCACAGTTTAAATTTGCGAAGCACAGAGTGCGGACGACCGCAACGTTCGCAACGAGTATACGCACGAACTTTAAACTTTGGATCACGCTGTTGCTTCACGATCATAGATTTCTTTGCCACAATTGTCCCTCCTTACGATAGGGTTTATTTACGGAATGGCATACCCATCTGAGTTAGAAGTTCACGAGCTTCTTCGTCAGTTTTCGCAGATGTTACCACTACGATGTCCATACCGCGAACCTTATCAATTTTATCGTATTCGATCTCTGGAAAAATCAATTGCTCTTTAAGACCAAGAGTATAGTTTCCACGACCGTCAAAAGCTTTGGATGAAATACCACGGAAGTCACGAACACGTGGTAGAGATACGTTCATCAATTTATCGAGGAATTGGTACATACGCTCACCACGAAGTGTTACCTTCGCACCGATTGGCATACCTTCACGCAATTTGAAACCAGCGATAGACTTCTTCGCACGAGTAACAATTGGTTTTTGACCAGCGATTAATTGCAAATCTTCAATGGCTGTATCGATAGCTTTTGCGTTAGCAACTGCTTCACCAACACCAATGTTGATTACGATTTTCTCTACTTTAGGAACTTGCATGACAGTTTTGTAGTTAAACTTAGTCATCAAGCTAGGAACGATTTCCTGCAAGTACTTATCTTTCAATCTTGCTGCCATTTAAGACAACCTCCTTTCCGACCTGACTACTTATCGATTACTTCGCCAGATTTTTTCGCAACCCGAACTTTTTTACCGTTCTCTAATACTTTGTAACCTACGCGGGTAGGTTTTCCTGTTTTAGGGTCAATTAGAGAGACATTAGAAACGTGGATAGCAGCTTCTTGTGTTACGATTCCGCCTTGAGGATTCGCTTGAGAAGGACGAGCATGCTTCTTCACAAGATTAATACCTTCTACCAACACACGGTCTTTTTTAGGTAAAGCAGCCAATACTTGACCTTTTTTACCTTTGTCTTTGCCCGCAGTAACGATAACCATATCGCCTTTTTTTACGTGCATCGCTGGGTGCACCTCCTATCGAACAAAATACAAATTTGTTACGTTAATTTAGATAACCTCAGGAGCCAGAGAGATGATCTTCATGAAATCTTTTTCACGAAGCTCACGAGCAACCGGTCCAAAGATACGTGTACCACGTGGAGAGTTATCATCTTTGATAACTACCGCTGCATTCTGGTCGAAGCGGATGTAAGAACCATCGTTACGACGTACACCACTAACGGTACGAACGATAACAGCCTTAACTACTTGACCTTTCTTGACAACTCCTCCGGGTGTAGCAGCTTTGACAGAGCAAACGATAATGTCGCCTACGTTAGCAGTCTTGCGGCCAGATCCACCAAGAACCTTAATGCACATTAATTCTTTAGCACCAGAGTTGTCAGCAACTGCTAGTCTGGATTGAGTTTGGATCATTCTGAGTCACTCCCTTCGGATGTGATGTTTTATCCGAGTCTATCATATAGTAAGCTATCTTATACAATGACAGCTTCTTGTACTACTTTTACAAGACGGAATCTCTTGTCCTTAGAAAGCGGACGAGTTTCCATAATTTCTACGATATCACCGATTTTAGCTGTATTGTTTTCATCGTGTGCTTTGAACTTTTTAGAGTACTTCACACGCTTACCATACAACGTATGTTTTTTGTAGGTTTCAACCAGAACAACAACGGTTTTATCCATTTTGTCTGATACTACACGACCTACCAGCGTTCTACGCAAATTGCGTTGTGCGGTCATCGTTGGAACCTCCTTCCTTATATTAGCCGATTCCTAATTCACGTTGGCGTAGGATAGTTTTCGCGCATGCGATATCCTTACGCACTTGCTTAATACGAGCCGTGTTTTCCAATTGGCCAGTAGCTAATTGAAAACGAAGGTTGAACAATTCTTCTTTCAAAGAAGAAACGTTTTGTTCGATCTCGGCAGTGGTTAGATTGCGGTATTCATTAGCCTTCATGTGCGTCACCACCCACTTCTTCGCGCTTAACAAACTTACACTTAACAGGTAGTTTGTGCATAGCAAGACGCATAGCTTCACGCGCTACTTCTTCAGATACACCAGCAAGTTCAAACATAACTTTACCTGGTTTAACTACAGCAATCCATTTTTCAACGGAACCTTTACCAGAACCCATGCGGACTTCTAGAGGTTTTTGTGTAATCGGTCTGTCTGGGAAAACTTTAATCCAAACTTTACCGCCACGACGGATATAACGTGTCATCGCAATACGTGCTGCCTCGATTTGACGATTCGTTACCCAAGCTGGTTCAAGAGCTTGGAGGCCATATTCACCGAAAGCAACAGTTGTACCGCCTTTAGCGTTACCGGACAACTTCGGACGATGTTGTTTACGATGCTTCACGCGTTTAGGCATCAACATGTTTACTTGCCTCCTTCCACTCGTGCAACGTTCTTCTTAGTTGGAAGAACTTCACCACGGTAGATCCATACTTTTACACCGATGCGGCCATAAGTAGTGTGAGCTTCAGCTGTACCATAGTCGATGTCAGCACGCAATGTATGAAGAGGTACAGTACCTTCGCTGTAACCTTCAGAACGAGCGATATCAGCTCCACCTAGACGACCACTAACAAGTGTTTTGATACCTTTCGCACCTGCACGCAAAGAACGAGTGATTGTTTGCTTTTGTGCACGACGGAAAGAAATACGGTTTTCTAATTGACGAGCAATGTTTTCAGCTACTAGAGTAGCGTCAAGATCAGGTTTCTTGATCTCATTGATATTGATGTGTACACGCTTGCTAGTAAGTTGGGAAAGAGCTTTACGAAGTGTTTCAACTTCAGAGCCACCTTTACCGATAACCATACCAGGCTTAGCAGTGTGAATTGTTACGTTTACGCGGTTTGCAGCGCGTTCGATTTCAACTGTAGATACAGCAGCGTCTTTAAGACGACCTTTGATGTATTTACGAATGTGAAGGTCTTCATGCAACAAAGTTGCGAAGTCCTTATCAGCATACCATCTGGATTCCCAGTCACGAATTACGCCAACTCGCAGACCGACCGGACTTACCTTTTGTCCCACTCAATTTCCCTCCTTATTTTTCGTTTAGTACCACTGTAATGTGGCTAGTGCGCTTATGAATACGGCTAGCACGACCCATTGCACGTGGGCGGAATCGTTTCAAGGTAGGACCTTGATCTACGAAAACTTGACTCACAACAAGATTCTCAACGTCCATGTTGTGGTTGTGCTCAGCATTAGCAATCGCAGAGTTTAAAAGCTTCTCTACTACTGGAGAACCTGCTTTAGGAGTGTGTTTCAAAATACCTAGAGCTTCTCCAATTTTCTTGCCTCTGATTAGATCGATAACTAGACGCACTTTACGAGGCGCGATTCGAATATTACGAGCAACTGCTTTAGATTCCATGTTTGTACCTCCCCTCTATGAAGAGAATAATTAGCGCTTCTTGGATTTTTTGTCGTTGTCGACGTGACCCCTGAAGGTACGAGTAGGTGCGAATTCACCTAATTTGTGTCCGACCATATCTTCAGTCACGTATACAGGAACATGTTTACGACCATCGTATACAGCGAATGTATGACCGATAAAATCAGGGAAGATAGTAGAACGGCGAGACCAAGTTTTGACAACTTTCTTCTCGTTTTTCTCGTTCAAAGCATCAACCTTTTTCATCAAGTGGTCGTCCACGAAAGGACCTTTCTTCAAGCTACGACCCATAGTTCAGAAACCTCCCTTCGCCAAAGGCGTTCGGTTTATTGTATTATCCGATCTTACTTCTTACGGCGACGGATAATGTATTTATCGTTCTTGTTTTTCTTCTTACGAGTCTTAAGACCCAATGCAGGTTTACCCCAAGGAGTAACTGGTGCTTTACGACCGATAGGAGCGCGACCTTCACCACCACCGTGTGGGTGATCGTTAGGGTTCATTACGCTACCGCGAACAGTAGGACGTACGCCCAACCAACGTTTACGACCAGCTTTACCGATGTTGATCAACTCATGATCCAAGTTACCAACTTGACCGATAGTAGCACGGCATACGTTGTGGATACGGCGAGTTTCACCAGAACCTAGACGCACGATTACGAATTCGCCATCGCGACCTAGCAATTGAGCAGAAGTACCAGCTGCACGAACCAACTGAGCACCTTTACCTGGTTTCAACTCGATGTTGTGGATTGTTGTACCAACAGGAATGTTTACAAGTGGTAAGCAGTTACCTGTTTTGATGTCTGCATCTGCGCCAGATACAATCTCATCTCCAACTTTCAAACCATGTGGAGCGATGATGTAACGCTTTTCACCATCAACGTAGTTAATTAACGCGATGTTTGCAGAACGGTTTGGATCGTATTCGATAGTAGCTACGCGACCTACGATACCATCTTTGTTACGTTTGAAATCGATAACACGATATTTACGCTTATGGCCGCCACCTTGATGACGAACAGTAATCTTACCTTGGTTATTACGTCCAGCTTTTTTGTTAAGCGGTTGTAGAAGAGATTTCTCCGGAGTGGAGGTTGTGATCTCTTCGAAGGTAGAAACCGTCATATGGCGACGACTCGGAGAAGTCGGTTTAAACTTCTTGATACCCATTCCTTATTCCCTCCTTATAGAAAGTCGTCGAGCTTAAATACCTTCGTAGAATTCTAGCTCTTTGCTATCAGCAGTCAATTTAACGATTGCTTTTTTCCACTCAGAAGTGTATCCAGCATATTTACCATAGCGTTTAGGTTTTGCAGCAACGCGAATTGTGTTAACTGCTTCAACTTTTACGCCGAAAACTTTCTCAATAGCTTGTTTGATTTCCGTTTTGTTGGCTTTCATAGGTACTTCGAAAACGTACTTCTTGTCAGCCATCATATCGGTGGTGCGCTCAGTAATGATAGGGCGCTTGATAACATCATGAAGGCTCTTCATTATGCGAGCACCTCCTCTACTTTAGCAACCGCTTCTTTAGTTACGATTACTTTATCATGAGCAACTAGGTCAAGAACGTTAACGCCAGCAGCATCAATGCACTTAGCACCTGGGATGTTGCGAGAAGAAAGAGCGATGTTTTGATCAAAGTCTGCTGTTACGATAAGAACTTTACGATCAACTTTCAAGCTAGAAAGAATACCAGCAAATTCCTTAGTTTTAGGAGCAGACAAAGTCAATGCATCTAGTACCAACAATTCATTGTTTTGTACTTTTGTAGATAGAGCGGATTTAAGAGCCAAACGACGAACTTTACGGTTTAGCTTATATCCATATTTACGAGGTGTAGGTCCGAATACTACGCCGCCGCCTTTCCATTGAGGAGAGCGAATAGATCCTTGGCGTGCACGACCAGTACCTTTTTGACGCCATGGTTTGCGTCCACCACCACGTACTTCAGAACGATTTTTAACATCGTGAGTACCTTGGCGTTGAGAAGCTTGTTGCATAACGATTGCATCAAACAGTACAGCGTTGTTTGGTTCGATACCGAATACAGCTTCAGCCAATTCGATGTCGCCTACTTGCGCACCTGTTTGGTTATAAAGAGCTACTTTTGGCATGTCAGTTCCTCCTTTCCTTATTTCTTGACAGCCGTACGCACGACTACGTAGCTGTTTTTAGGTCCAGGTATGGAACCTTTAACAAGAATCAAGTTACGGTCTGTATCAACTTTAACAACCTCAAGATTTTGGATTGTTACTTTTTCGCCACCCATTTGACCAGGTAATTTCATACCTTTGAATACACGGTTAGCTGCGATAGAACCCATGGAACCTGGTCCACGATGGTAACGAGAACCGTGAGCCATTGGTCCACGAGCGTGGTTGTGGCGTTTGATAGAACCTGCAAAACCTTTACCTTTTGACTCGCCGGACACGTCTACAAACTCTCCTGCGGCAAAAATATCGGCTTTAAGTTCTTGACCTACCTCATAATCAGCGAGGTTAATTCCGTTGATTTCACGGATGAAGCGCTTAGGTGCAGTGTTAGCTTTAGCTGCATGCCCTTTTTCAGGTTTGTTCGTACGATTTTCTTTCTTATCGTCGTAACCGATCTGAATTGCCTCATATCCATCAGTCGCTTGATCCTTCTTTTGAAGAACCACGCAAGGACCTGCTTGGATTACAGTTACAGCAGTTGCTGTACCATTTTCAGCGAAAACTTGAGTCATTCCAAGTTTTTTTCCTAAGATTCCTTTGGTCATTTGTGCCACCTCCTACATTAACATTTTCATAAAATGACCTTTGTTGTATCAAGTCCCTACTGACGAGCAGGGGAGCTATATGGTGAATCCTTTAACTTCCGTACTCATCAAGACAACGCTAGCTAGCGTGTCGCGCTCTAGGTAGAGATTAAAGCTTAATCTCAATATCAACACCAGATGGTAGATCCAAACGCATTAGTGCATCAACCGTTTGTGGTGTTGGATTCAAGATATCAATTAGACGCTTATGCGTACGCATTTCGAATTGCTCACGAGAATCTTTATACTTATGAACCGCACGAAGAATTGTGTACACAGCTTTCTCAGTAGGAAGTGGAATCGGACCAGATACATTTGCACCGGAACGTTTCGCAGTTTCTACGATTTTTTCTGCTGATTGATCTAGAATCTTATGATCATATGCTTTCAATCGGATACGAATCTTTTGTTTTGCCATTGTAGTCCCTCCTTTTTCGCCCATATTATAACGGACATTTCTCCGCGAAAATATCCTGCACCCCAGCAATGGCAAAGGAGCCGGGTGTGTCAGCAACCTCCCGCATCATCGCAAGTCCATGACCAACATTCACTATTTTACTAAAGAAATATAGGCATTGCAAGTTTTTTTTGTAATTCCTATGAATTTCTAATCAAACAAGTATAATAGATTTATGCGAGCTACGACTTTTGCTATTATACAATAGAAAGGAGCCTTCATGTGATTGAAAAGTCTGGAAGCCTTTATGACCAAATTGGAGGAGCTCCCACCCTTAGGAAACTAGTAAATCACTTCTATGATTTGGTTGCCAAGCATGAAGACTTAATTCCTATTTTTCCTTCCGATCTTACAGAAGTAAAAGCAAAGCAATATTTGTTTCTTACTCAATTTCTTGGTGGACCTTCTCTTTATTCTGAAAAACATGGACATCCCATGCTTCGCGCGCGTCACTTGCCTTTTGAAATTACTCCAAAACGAGCAGGAGCTTGGCTTCTTTGTATGGAACAAGCTCTAGATCATACTGAGATAGAGGAACCGATGAAATCTCAGATTTTTGAACGACTTACTTTGACAGCGCACCATATGATTAATCAATGGAATCAACAAGAAGGAACGCCTTCCTAGGCGTTCCTTCTATATAATATAAGTTTTTCACTCTTGGAGCTTCATTTAAACTTCTCTTTCTTTGATAGGTAGTGGAATTTTCACAGGACGCGACTTTGTAGAACCTAGATAAACTCCCGCAACCGTGCATAGTAATGCAATTATAGCCAAATAAGTAAACGGCTCATCAATAAGCAAAGCAGCAAAAAGCAAACTCGCTATCGGCATGCCATTGAGAAAAATGGACGTTTGACTAGCCCCTATCTTTTGAATGCCATAATTCCAGCCTAATGATCCGAGTCCACTTGAAATGCCACCTGAGCAAAAAATGACAAACCAGGTAAACCAACTGATATTCATCTCCTGATAGATATATGTAGGATACATCCCCACGCTCAAAATCCCTAACATGATAGCACCTATCCACTGAGAATACGCCGTCAGCTCCCACACGGGCAAACCAGTAGATTTAGCTCCTCTTACCAACAAACCACCTACTACATACATCAGCATAGATCCAAAAATAATTATCTCTCCCAATCCAAAGGAGATTTGTCCATTCCCTTTTGATGTAACTGCAATAATTACACCAGTAAAACCAAGTAAAATACCTAAGCCCTTGCGCAAATCCAGCTTTTCCCCAAAAAACATAGCGGCTAATAAGGTAGTGGCTAAAGGATTTAATGCCATAATCAATGAGGAGCTTCCAGCCGTACTATGTTGAAGCCCCCAAGCTAAAAGAATCTGATGCAGAGCAATTGATGTAGAGCCGATAGCTACTATAAACAGCCATTGCTTTACTGAGATCTTACATTTTTCTTTCTTAATAAATAGGATTGGCGTCAATACAATTGCGGCAATCAACATTCGAATCGCTGCAATGACCACTGGAGGAAAAAAAGATAGATATTTGATCATCACTACATTAAGTCCCCAGAAGCATACTACAGATGTTAATATGACATAGATGTATGAATCTTTCTTGCCCACTTCTGTTCCACTCCTCAATCAAAATATGAAAGGTATTGTAACAGGTTGATAATGATTTGACTATAGGGTGGCTGAAAAGTAATTTTTTACAAAGCATACAAAAAACCCGAGGAGCATATCCTCGGGTTTTTATATCAAGTAAATACTATTCAACGATAGTAGATACTACGCCAGCGCCTACTGTACGGCCACCTTCGCGAATCGCGAAACGAGTACCTTGTTCCATTGCAACTGGAGCGATAAGTTCAACAGTGAACTCAGTGTTGTCACCAGGCATGATCATTTCAACGCCTTCTGGCAATTGAACGATACCTGTTACGTCAGTTGTACGGAAGTAGAACTGCGGACGGTAGTTAGCGAAGAATGGAGTATGACGTCCACCTTCTTCTTTAGATAGAACGTAAACTTCACATTTGAATTTAGTGTAAGGTTTAACGGAACCTGGTTTAGCTAGACATTGTCCACGCTCGATGTCTTTACGCTCAACACCACGTAGAAGAGCACCAATGTTATCCCCAGCTTCAGCTTGATCAAGAAGCTTACGGAACATCTCAACACCTGTTACAGTGGAGTTGCGAGTTTCTTCTTGAAGACCGATGATTTCGATAGCGTCACCAACTTTGATAACACCGCGCTCAACGCGACCAGTAGCAACTGTACCACGACCAGTGATTGTGAATACGTCCTCTACAGGCATCAAGAATGGTTTGTCAGTAGCACGTTCTGGAGTTGGGATGTAAGAATCAACAGCTTCCATCAACTCAAGAATTTTCTTAGCCCAATCGCCATTAGGGTTATCCAAAGCTTCTTTAGCAGAACCTTTGATTACTGGAGTGTCGTCACCTGGGAACTCGTATTGAGACAATAGGTCACGGATTTCCATTTCAACTAGTTCTAGCAACTCTTCATCGTCAACCATGTCGCATTTGTTCATGAATACTACGATGTAAGGTACACCTACTTGTTTAGAAAGAAGGATGTGCTCACGAGTTTGTGGCATTGGACCGTCAGCAGCAGATACTACTAGGATCGCTCCGTCCATTTGTGCAGCACCAGTGATCATGTTTTTAACATAGTCAGCATGGCCTGGGCAGTCAACGTGTGCATAGTGACGAGTTTCAGTTTCGTACTCAACGTGTGCAGTGTTGATTGTGATACCACGCTCGCGCTCTTCAGGAGCAGCGTCGATGCTACCGTAGTCCATAGCAGTTGCTCCACCAGTTACAGAAAGAACAGTAGTGATAGCAGCAGTTAGAGTTGTTTTACCATGGTCAACGTGACCGATAGTACCGATGTTAACGTGGGGTTTATTCCGCTCAAATTTAGCTTTTGCCATGAGAATTTGTGCCTCCTTAAAGATTAAAGGTTTTTTTTATAATAAGTATAGAGAGAAAGGTTTACACGAATTTGGCTGTAACCAAACAATATTGTAAACCTTTCTTCTTTGAAGATAAAGAGAGAAATCTACACTGGAAGTAAATTCCCAAAAAATAGATACTGATTATTCACCTTTGGACTTCTTGATGATTTCATCAGAAATATTTCTTGGTACTTCTTCGTAGTGGTCGATTTGCATAGAGTACTGACCGCGACCTTGTGTACGGGAACGTAGTACTGTAGAGTAACCAAACATCTCAGAAAGTGGAACCATTGCGCGGATAACTTGTGCGTTTGCACGAGCATCCATACCTTCAATGCGTCCACGACGAGAGTTAAGGTCACCCATTACGTCACCCATGTAGTCCTCAGGTACAGTAACTTCTACTTTCATAACTGGCTCAAGAAGAACAGCTCCACACTTCTTAGCTGCTTCTTTAAGTGCCAAGGAACCTGCAACTTTAAACGCCATCTCAGAGGAGTCTACATCATGGTAGCTACCGTCTACAAGAACAGCTTTAATGTCTACAAGTGGGAATCCTGCAAGAACACCATTTTTCATAGATTCTTCGATACCCGCTTGAGCTGCTGGGATGTATTCACGAGGAACCGCACCACCAACAACTTTGTTCTCAAACATGAAGCCTTGACCTGGCTCAAGTGGAGAGAACTCAACCACAACGTGACCGTATTGACCACGACCACCGGATTGGCGTACGAATTTACCATCAACCTTAGCAGATCCGCGGAATGTTTCACGGTAAGCTACTTGTGGAGCACCCACGTTAGCTTCTACCTTGAATTCGCGTCTCATACGGTCAACGATGATATCTAGGTGAAGCTCACCCATACCACCGATGATGGTTTGTCCAGTTTCTTCATCAGTGTGCGTACGGAACGTTGGATCCTCTTCAGAAAGTTTAGAAAGGGCAATACCCATCTTATCTTGGTCTGCTTTGGATTTTGGTTCAATAGCAACGTGGATAACTGGCTCAGGGAATACCATAGACTCAAGGATAACTGGCGACTTCTCATCGCACAATGTATCCCCAGTTGTAGTATCCTTCAAACCTACAGCCGCTGCAATGTCACCGGAGTAAACCATAGGGATTTCTTCACGGTGGTTAGCGTGCATTTGTAGGATACGTCCGATACGCTCGCGTTTACCCTTAGTAGAGTTCAGCAAGTAAGAACCGGAAGCTAGTGTACCAGAGTATACACGGAAGAATGTAAGTTTACCAACGTAAGGGTCAGTCATGATCTTAAATGCAAGAGCAGAGAACGGACCATTGTCATCGGATTCACGAACTACTTCTTCTTCACTATCAGGAAGAGTACCTTTGATAGCTGGTACGTCAATTGGAGCTGGCAAGTAGTCAACTACTGCATCCAACATCAATTGAACACCTTTGTTTTTATAGGAAGAACCACAAAGAACAGGAACTAGATTAACTGCGATAGTACCTTTACGTAGAGCAACTTTGATTTCTTCAATCGTTAACTCTTCGCCTTCAAGGTATTTCATCATTAATTCTTCGTCTTGTTCTGCAGCTGCTTCAACAAGATGCATGCGAAGTTCTTCGCATCTTTCTTTCAATTCAGCAGGAATCTCTGTAGTTTCAGAAGTTTTACCCAAGTCATCTACATAGATGTGAGCTTTCATTTCAACAAGGTCAACGATACCTGTGAAATTATCTTCCGCACCAATTGGATATTGGATAGCTACAGGGTTAGCGCCTAGACGCTCTTTAATTTGTTCTAAACACATATCATAGTTTGCACCCATGATATCCATTTTGTTTACGTAACAAACACGTGGTACACCATAACGGTCTGCTTGGCGCCATACAGTCTCAGACTGAGGTTCTACGCCGCCCTTCGCGTCAAAAACCGCAACAGTACCATCAAGTACACGCAGAGAACGTTCAACCTCAACTGTGAAGTCTACGTGCCCAGGTGTATCGATGATGTTGATGCGGTGACCATTCCATTGAGCAGTCGTAGCAGCAGAAGTGATTGTGATACCGCGCTCTTGTTCTTGTTCCATCCAGTCCATCGTTGCGGCACCTTCGTGTGTCTCACCGATTTTGTGAACGCGACCGGTATAAAAAAGAATACGCTCGGTTGTTGTCGTTTTACCGGCATCGATGTGTGCCATGATACCGATATTACGCGTATTCGCTAGAGAGAATTCGCGAGCCATTTAGGAATTGCTCCTTCCATACTCATATGTGAGAATATGCGGGTATCTAAAGGATACCCGCCTTTGCATTCTACCAGCGATAGTGTGCAAACGCTTTGTTTGCTTCAGCCATTTTGTGAGTGTCCTCACGTTTCTTAACAGCTGCACCAGTACTGTTTGCTGCATCCATAATTTCGCTAGCCAAACGCTGTTCCATAGTTTTTTCACCACGAAGACGAGCGTAGTTAACTAACCAACGAAGACCAAGAGTCGTACGACGCTCAGGTTTAACCTCGATAGGTACTTGGTAGTTAGCACCACCTACACGGCGAGCTTTTACCTCAAGTACAGGCATGATGTTTTTAAGAGCTTCTTCGAACACTTCCATAGGGTTGCGTCCTGTACGTTCTTGAATGATGTCAAACGAGTTATATAGGATATTTTGCGCAACTCCACGCTTACCATCCAACATCAAACGGTTGATTAAACGAGTAACCAACTTGCTGTTATGAATTGGATCTGGCAATACGTCGCGTCGAGCAACTGGACCTTTACGCGGCATCAAGTTTCCCTCCTTTTCCTAGAGTTAATATAATGTAATCACGCAACGTGATTATTTTTTTGCAGCCTTCGGACGTTTTGTACCATATTTGGAGCGAGATTGCATACGGTTGTTAACACCGGCAGTATCAAGCGCACCACGTACGATATGATAACGTACCCCTGGTAAGTCTTTTACACGACCACCACGAACTAGTACAACACTATGTTCTTGAAGGTTGTGACCGATACCTCCGATGTAAGCTGTAACCTCGATTCCGTTAGTTAAACGTACACGAGCATACTTACGAAGCGCGGAGTTCGGTTTTTTAGGTGTCATTGTACCTACACGAGTACATACACCACGTTTTTGAGGCGAGCTTTGGTTCGTTTGAGATTTCTTAAAGCTGTTGTACCCTTTTTGTAGAGCTGGGGACTTAGACTTTACGACTTTATCTTTACGACCTTTGCGCACTAATTGGTTAATTGTAGGCATGATCTTTTTCCTCCTTCCTCATTCTTTATTGTAAGACCACAGATCCAGGTGAATCACATATGGGCAAAATAAGATGCTCTTGCTAGAAAAACATAACGTTCTTCAACAAAAACATGACTTAACCACTCTTTTTTATTGCACAAGCGGCTGCCCCAACCTGTATTCCGCACGCTTTACCCAAGCGCTTCATGGAATCAACAAAGTTGACGGGAACACCCTTTTCTTTACATAGAAGTGCGATCTTTTGTATTAAACGTCTATCTGCATCCTTAGCCAGAAACACTTCCTCAATAAGTCCGTGTTCGATCGCTTTGGTGGTCTGATTAATACCGATCGTTAACTCCTTTGCCCACTCTACTTTTTCATAAGACATGATGATCATATCCTCCAAAGTAATTGAGTATCAGGCACACTCAAGTATCATACCAGCTATTTTTATAGAAGTCAACCTATTATTCTATAAAAAATTACTTTCTATTAAATTGATAAGGAGGCGGTTTCCCCAGAGAGGAAACGCCTCTTTATCAATATAGCAAACTAGGATTCTACTGATACTGTTTCTAGTACGTCAGAGTTACCTTCTGCTTGTTCGCGGTTTAAGAGTCTTGAGTTGCGATAACGGTTCATACCGGTACCAGCTGGGATCAGCTTACCAATAATTACGTTCTCTTTCAATCCAAGTAGTTTATCTACTTTACCCTTAATCGCTGCATCTGTAAGAACACGTGTTGTTTCTTGGAAGGATGCTGCAGACAAGAAGGAATCTGTCTCCAAGGAAGCTTTTGTGATACCAAGCAACACTGGACGTCCAACTGCTGGGCTCTTACCAGACATAAGCACTTTCGCATTGGCTTGCTCAAATTCATGAACCTCTACGAAGGAACCTGGCAACAGATCAGTTTCTCCACTATCAATGACGCGCAACTTGCGAAGCATCTGACGAATCATTACCTCAACGTGCTTGTCGTTGATTTCTACCCCTTGCATACGGTAAACTTTCTGAACCTCTTGCAGGATGTAGTTGGATACACCGCGCTGACCGCGTACTTTCAGCATTTCTTTCGGGTCTACAGAACCCTCTGTTAACTCATCACCGGCATTAAGTTTTTGGCCAACAGATACCTTGATACGTGCACCGTATGGCGCTGCGTATTCTTTGTTTTCTGCTTCACCGCGAACCTCGATGATGCGTTTATCTTTATCTTCACGGATGCTAACCACTTCTGAGTCGATTTCGGTAATAACCGCTTGACCTTTCGGGTTACGAGCTTCAAACAACTCTTGGATACGCGGCAAACCTTGCGTGATATCGTCCCCTGCTACCCCACCGGTATGGAACGTACGCATTGTTAACTGAGTACCTGGTTCACCGATAGATTGTGCAGCAATAATACCTACTGCTTCACCGATTTCTACCTCTGCTCCTGTTGCTAGGTTACGGCCATAGCAACGTTTGCAGACCCCGTGACTTGTGCGGCAAGCAAGGACGTTACGAATGTATACGTCTTGAATGCCAAGCTTAACGATTAATTCAGCCATCTCCTCAGTAATTTCCTCATTTCGATGAACAAGGATCTCACCTGTTTCAGGATGACGAACAGTTTCAAAGCAGGTACGACCTTCTAATCGGTCAGACAGCTTTTCGATTTCTTCTTTACCATCTTTAATAGCACTTACGCGAATACCTTTATCTGTTCCGCAATCTTCTTCACGAACGATAACGTCTTGCGCTACGTCTACCAGACGACGAGTTAAGTAACCTGAGTCAGCAGTACGCAGGGCTGTATCGGCCAAACCTTTACGCGCACCATGCGTAGAGATGAAGTATTCCAATACCGTTAAACCTTCACGGAAGTTGGATTTGATCGGTAACTCGATGATTCGACCTGACGGGTTTGCCATCAGACCACGCATACCAGCTAGCTGAGTAATCTGGGACACGTTACCGCGGGCTCCGGAGTTAGCCATCATGTAAATCGCATTGAATTGATCCATGGATTTCATGAGAACATCAGTTACTTCATCTTTAGCTTTTGACCAGATGGAGATAACACGATCATAACGTTCGTCTTCAGTAATTAAACCACGACGGAATTGCGTCATTACCGCATTTACTTTCTCATCGGCACTGTTAAGAATGGATTGTTTTTCAGATGGAACTACGATATCGGCAACGGCTATCGTAATACCAGCTTTTGTTGAGTATTTAAATGCCAATTCTTTTATTTTATCAAGAATTTCAGAGGTCATGGTTGTTCCAAAGCGACGGAAGCATTCAGCAATGATTGTTCCCAAGAAGCCTTTTTTAACAGCACCCGGATCCTTCAAGCTCTTAATAAAAGCAGTAGTATCCTGACCTTTTTCAAACATAAAGTACTCATCAGAAACTTGGTTCTGAAGGTTGTCTCTTGTAGGAGCATTGATGTATGGCAGCTCTGGAGGGAAAATTTCATTAAAGATTACTTTACCTACAGTAGTTGCTAGCAATGCATTCTGTTGTTTTTCTGTAAATGAAGTTTTGCTCAAGCTATTAGCCGGAATAAGGATACGTGTTTGCAGCGTGATATATGCATTCTCATAAGCTGCAATCGCATCAGCAGGGTCACGGAAAATAGAACCTTCACCCACATCTCCTCTACGCTCCAGCGTCAGATAGTAAGAACCAAGCACCATATCCTGAGAAGGTGTAACAACTGGTTTACCATCTTTCGGGTTCAAGATGTTTTGAGCAGCAAGCATTAGGATACGAGCTTCAGCTTGTGCCTCCGCAGACAACGGTACGTGAACCGCCATTTGGTCACCGTCAAAGTCAGCGTTATAAGCTGTACATACGAGCGGATGTAGACGAATCGCACGTCCCTCAACCAATACTGGCTCAAATGCTTGAATACCCAAACGGTGCAAGGTAGGAGCGCGGTTTAGTAATACAGGATGTTCCTTGATTACCTCTTCCAATACGTCCCATACCTCAGGTTGTATACGCTCAACTTTACGTTTCGCACTCTTAATGTTATGAGCTAGGCCTTTTGCTACAAGCTCCTTCATTACGAAAGGCTTGAACAGTTCCAACGCCATTTCCTTAGGCAGACCGCATTGGTACATGCGAAGGTTCGGTCCTACTACGATAACGGAACGACCAGAGTAGTCAACACGTTTACCCAAAAGGTTTTGACGGAAACGACCTTGCTTACCTTTAAGCATATGACTCAAGGATTTCAATGGACGGTTACCAGGACCAGTAACAGGACGTCCGCGACGACCGTTATCAATCAACGCATCCACTGCTTCTTGTAGCATACGTTTTTCGTTTTGTACGATAATGTCTGGCGCGCCAAGTTCAAGCAGGCGTTTTAGACGGTTGTTACGGTTGATCACACGACGATACAAGTCATTTAGGTCAGATGTCGCAAAGCGTCCACCATCCAACTGTACCATCGGGCGCAATTCTGGAGGAATTACAGGCAATACGTCAAGTACCATCCAATCAGGGCGATTACCAGAGTTACGGAATGCTTCCAGCACCTCTAGGCGTTTAATCGCACGAGTACGGCGTTGACCCTGTACGGTTTTTAAATCTTCCTTCAATGTACTTACTTCTTTTTCAAGATCAATTTCAGCTAGCAAACGGCGAATTGCTTCAGCACCCATTGCTGCTTGGAAGGATTGACCATATTTCTCGCGATAGTTACGGTATTCTTTTTCAGACAAAAGTTGTTTTTTGTCCAAAGGAGTATCCCCGGCATCTACTACTACATAAGAAGCGAAGTAGATAACTTCCTCAAGGGAACGTGGAGACATATCCAGTACCAGACCCATACGGCTTGGGATACCTTTGAAATACCAGATGTGGGAAACAGGAGCAGCAAGCTCAATGTGTCCCATACGTTCACGACGCACTTTTGCACGAGTTACCTCAACGCCGCATCGATCACAGACTACACCTTTATAACGAACGCGCTTGTATTTACCGCAATGACATTCCCAATCCTTGGTTGGTCCGAAAATACGCTCACAGAACAAACCATCCTTCTCAGGCTTCAGGGTACGGTAGTTAATTGTTTCAGGTTTTTTAACTTCCCCGAAAGACCACGAACGGATCTTATCGGGAGAAGCTAAACCAATCTTCATATATTCAAAATTATTGACGTCAATCACAGGGCGTTACCTCCCTCTTGTACCGGAATCTTACTCATCTTGTGCGCCTATGCTTTCAGGTAAGAGATTTAACTTTTCTCCAGTTCCTTCATCCTCATCATCGGTTTCGCGCATTTCAATTTCCTGCTCGTCACCAGAGAGGATTTTTACGTCCATACCTAAGCTTTGAAGTTCTTTAATCAATACTTTGAATGATTCTGGAACGCCCGGTTCTGGTACGTTTTCACCTTTAACGATCGCTTCGTACGTTTTAACACGACCAACAACATCGTCAGATTTAACGGTGAGGATCTCTTGCAGAGTATATGCGGCACCGTATGCTTCAAGCGCCCATACCTCCATCTCCCCGAAGCGCTGACCACCAAATTGGGCTTTACCACCCAATGGTTGTTGCGTAACAAGAGAGTATGGTCCAGTTGAACGAGCATGAATCTTATCGTCAACCAAGTGAGCCAGTTTCAGCATGTACACGCAACCTACTGTTACACGGCGATCAAATGATTCACCTGTACGGCCATCGTATAGGAGGGTTTTACCGTCACGGTCTAATCCAGCTTCTTCGAGTGTATCAAGAACATCGGCTTGACGCGCACCGTCGAAAACAGGAGTCGCTACGTGAATACCCAACAATTTAGCAGCCATACCTAAATGTGTTTCAAGTACCTGACCGATGTTCATACGCGATGGTACACCCAGTGGATTCAAGACGATCTCAACTGGAGAACCATCCGGTAGGAACGGCATATCTTCTTCCGGCATGATACGGGCAATAACCCCTTTGTTACCATGTCGACCGGCCATTTTATCCCCAACGGAAATCTTACGTTTTTGAGCAATGTATACACGCACTAGTTGATTAACACCTGGAGGCAATTCATCGCCATTGTCGCGCGTAAATACTTTTACATCAACAATAATACCGGAGCCACCGTGTGGTACACGTAGTGATGTATCACGAACTTCGCGTGCCTTTTCACCGAAGATCGCATGCAATAGGCGCTCTTCTGCTGTTAGCTCTGTTACACCCTTAGGCGTTACTTTACCAACCAGGATATCGCCATCGCGGATTTCGGCACCAACGCGAATGATACCACGTTCATCAAGATTCTTCAGCGCCTCTTCCCCTACGTTCGGAATATCGCGTGTAATCTCTTCTGGTCCTAGTTTCGTATCACGTGCTTCTGATTCATATTCTTCAATATGAATGGACGTGTAGACGTCATCTTTAACCAGTTTTTCACTTAGCAAGATCGCATCCTCGTAGTTATAACCTTCCCAAGTCATAAACGCTACGATTACGTTGCGACCAAGCGCCAATTCGCCCTTCTCAGTGGACGGACCATCACCGATAATATCGCCTTTTTCGATAATATCGCCAGGCATTACAATCGGACGTTGGTTAATGCAAGTCCCTTGGTTAGAACGGATAAATTTGTGCATTTTATATTTATCTAGGTCTCCAAGAACTTGTTTGCCATCAACCTCTATATAACGTCGAACAGTTACTTCGCGAGCTGTTACACGCTCTACTTTTCCAGGCCATTTTGCAACAACCGCAACACCGGAGTCTTGCGCTGCTTTATGTTCCATACCAGTTCCTACAAATGGAGCTTGAGGAATTAGCAAAGGAACGGCCTGACGTTGCATGTTTGATCCCATTAGGGCGCGGTTGGCGTCATCGTTCTCAAGGAACGGAATCAACGCTGTCGCAACCGATACAACCTGCTTAGGAGAGATGTCCATAAAGTCTACCTTATCGCGAGGAACGTTAAGGATTTCACCTTTACGGCGGCAAATAACCATCTCGTTAGCAAATCTGCCATCTTCAGCTAGTGGCTGATTCGACTGAGCTACGTTATATACATCCTCTTCATCAGCAGTCAGGTATTCAATCTCAGACAACACAACGCCTGTTTCAGGATTAATTTTACGGCGAGGTGTTTCAATAAAGCCGTAATCATTAATACGAGCAAACGTAGACAAGGAGTTGATCAAACCGATGTTTGGTCCCTCTGGAGTCTCGATCGGACACATACGTCCATAGTGAGAGTGATGCACGTCTCGCACTTCGAAACCAGCGCGTTCACGCGTCAAACCACCAGGTCCTAATGCGGACAAACGGCGTTTATGTGTTAACTCAGCAAGCGGATTCGTTTGATCCATGAACTGTGAAAGCTGGGAGCTACCAAAGAACTCTTTGATTGCCGCGATCACAGGACGGATGTTAATCAAAGCCTGCGGTGTAATTTGATTTTGATCTTGAATGGACATGCGTTCACGAACCACGCGTTCCATACGAGAAAGACCGATACGGAATTGGTTCTGTAACAATTCACCTACAGAACGCAGACGACGGTTACCCAAATGGTCGATATCGTCTGTAGTACCTACACGATGCAGTAGGTTAATAAAATAGTTAATTGCCGAAACGATGTCTGCTGGAGTAATATGCTTTACAGACATATCGATATTCGCATTACCGATAACCTTAACTACTTTACCTTCTTCATCAAAGATATCTATAGATTGAAGAGTAATCGTTTCATTTTCTAGAACTCCACCATGTGTACGTACGTCCACATAGTTTACGCCACCCTCCAACATAGGAAGAATCTTTTCCATAACACGACGGTCAATAATTTGACCTGCTTCTGCAAGGATTTCACCTGTTGATTTATCAATCAGCGTCTCAGCAAGACGTTGGTTGAATAGGCGGTTTTTAATATGGAGCTTTTTGTTCATTTTATAGCGACCTACTGATGCTAAATCATAGCGCTTTGGATCAAAGAAGCGAGAAATCAATAAGCTCTTCGCGTTCTCTACTGTAGGTGGTTCACCTGGACGCAAACGCTCATAGATTTCGATCAAAGCTTTCTCAGTAGAATCGGTGTTATCTTTTTCAAGCGTGTTGTTAACGAATTTCTCGTCATGACCCAGCAGGTCTAGAATATCTTTATCAGTTCCAAAACCTAAAGCACGAAGTAATACTGTAACTGGAATTTTACGAGTACGATCGATACGCACATAAATAATATCTTTCGCATCGGTTTCAAGTTCAAGCCATGCTCCACGGTTCGGAATAACAGTAGCGCTAAAAGTCTGTTTACCGTTCTTATCAATTTTAGTGTTATAGTAAACACTAGGGGAACGAACGAGCTGACTGACAATAACGCGCTCCGCTCCATTTATAATGAAGGTACCCGTTTCTGTCATCAGTGGGAAATCTCCCATAAAGACTTCTTGCTCCTTCACTTCGCCCGTCTCTTTGTTTAGAAGACGTACTTTAACACGCAATGGAGCAGCATACGTTACATCACGTTCCTTCGACTCGTCTACGCCGTATTTAGGCTCACCAAGACTATAATCAATAAACTCCAGCACTAAATTACCAGTAAAGTCTTGGATTGGCGAAATGTCTTGGAACATTTCTCTTAAACCAGTATCCAAAAACCATTGGTAGGATTTTTGCTGAATTTCGATTAGGTTAGGTAGTCCCAGTACTTCGTTGATTCGAGAATACGTGCGACGCTGGCGGTGCTTACCGCTCTGGACCAGTTTACCTGCCAACTCATTCACCCCTCACTATTTGTTGCAACATCCTTTATTAGATGTTGACCGCAACATGTCTTCCCTCTTAATATTTAGGAAAACGGAAAGCATCTAGTAATATAACACCAGACACTGAAGACACAAAAATAAAAATGGGTTAACCATTTAACCTCATTTTTGATAAAAAACTCTATTCTAAAAGAATTCCCAACCTTTTACAGCTTTAACCCTCAACACTAAAAAATCAGCATAAAAAGGTATTGACAAATCAGGAATCGCTCAGTTTAGACATTTAACCCATATTGACATTTTATAATGTTAACATAAGGCAAATGCCTCGTCAAGGAGATTTGGTCATTTTTTTGCTCGAATGATAAAATAACCCTTGCTTTTTTCGACAGTTTCTACCTCTCGAAAATATTCTTCTAATTTTTTAATTGCAGATGGTGCGCCTTGCTTTTTTTGAATAACAACCCACATCTCACCATCAGGCGCTAAAAGCTTATAGCCTTCCGTGAAAATGTGATGCACCGTCTCTTTTCCAGCTCGGATGGGAGGATTGGTTAAGATAACATCAAACTCTCTACCCTCTACTTGTTCGTAAAGGTCACTGGCCATAATCTCCACATTGGAAACACCATTTCGCTCTGCATTCCGTTTCGCAAGCGCTACTGCTCGTTCATTTATATCAATCATGGTAACGAGACCCTTGTTAGCTATCGATGCAGCTGCAAAACCTATCGGACCGTAGCCACAGCCTACATCAAGAACGCGTGCACGTTCCGAAAACTGCATGGTTTCTATTAAGAGCACGCTCCCAAAATCAATTCGTTCCCGAGAAAAAACACCACTATCGGTAGTAAAGTGATAGGTTTTTCCACGCAGCTCAAAATCAAATTCAACTTCCTCATGTGCCGATTGTGGTCGGTTTGTGTAATAATGATCACTCATCCTCTTGCCTCCTTTCCCAAGCAATTCATTAAAATGAAATAAGCCTAGATAGCAGAAATCCCCCAACCTTTATAGGTAAGGGGGATTTCTCTATAGACAGTAGAAGAATTACTTAACTTCTACAGTTGCACCTGCTTCTTCAAGCTTAGCTTTCATGCCTTCAGCTTCGTCTTTAGAAACGCCTTCTTTAAGAGCTTTAGGAGCGTTATCTACCAAGTCTTTAGCTTCTTTCAAGCCAAGACCAGTGATTTCGCGAACAACTTTGATTACGTTGATTTTGGAAGCTCCGCCGCTAACTAGGTTAACAGTGAACTCAGTTTGCTCAGCAGCTGCTTCAGCGCCACCAGCCATAACAGCTACAGGAGCTGCAGCAGTTACACCAAACTCTTCTTCGATTGCTTTTACTAGATCGTTCAATTCAAGAACGGACATACCTTTAATAGCTTCTAAAATTTGTTCATGATTCATTTTATTGTCCTCCAATCTTTCTTATAACGAATTAGGCACCCTGGCCTTCTTTTTGTTCGGAAACAGCTTTAACCGCAAGCGCGAAGTTGCGAACTGGTGCTTGTAGTACGCTGAGAAGCATAGACAACAAGCCTTCGCGAGATGGTAGTGCAGCAAGTGCTTTGATTTCAGCATCGCCTACTACTTTACCTTCAATAACTCCACCTTTGATTTCAAGTGCTTCATTTTTCTTTGCGAAGTCAGCGATGATCTTCGCAGGAGCAATCACGTCATCTTTGGAGAAAGCAATTACGTTTGGTCCCAAAAGGTATTGGTCCAAATCGCTCAAGTTTTCTTGAGCTGTAGCTAAACGAGCCAAAGTATTTTTGTATACTTTAAATTCAACGCCAGCTTCACGCAATTGTTTACGAAGTTCAGTTACCTGAGCAACTGTAAGACCACGATAGTCAGCTACTACAGTTGTTTGGCTTTCGCGTAACTTAGTAGCGATTTCGCTGATAACTTGTGCTTTCTCTTCACGGATAACAGTTGGACGAATTTCTGCCATTTGTTACACCTCCCGTGCAATCATTCCTAATGTAAATTGAAAATGCCCTCGCAGACGTTCGCGAGGGCACATATCAACAGAGCTAATCTATTAATAGTACACACCTCGGAAGGAAATTAAGCAACTTACCATTCGGTTCATTGCACCCTCTGTCTGCGGCATGACAATATTCTCTTTAACAACAGGTTATATATTATCAACTTCTCTAGTAGAAGTCAACTGTAATTATTTTACATCAACGCGTACACCAGGACCCATAGTGGAGCTGATAGATACGCTCTTCATGTAAATACCTTTAGCTGCTGCTGGTTTTGCACGGTTAAGCGCATCTGTCAGAGCTGCAAGGTTTTCAGTTAGTTTTTGAACATCAAAGGATACTTTACCGATAGGAGCGTGGATGATACCACCTTTTTCTACACGGTATTCGATCTTACCAGCTTTGATTTCATTAACTGCTTTTGTAACATCAAATGTTACAGTTCCAGTTTTAGGGTTTGGCATTAGACCTTTAGGACCTAATACGCGACCCAATTTACCTACTTCACCCATCATGTCTGGAGTAGCAACGATAACGTCGAACTCAAACCATCCACCTTGGATTTTAGCAAGCATGTCTGCATCGCCTACATAATCTGCTCCAGCTGCTTCAGCTTCTTTCGCTTTTTCACCTCTAGCAAATACAAGAACACGTTGTACTTTACCAGTACCGTGTGGCAATACAACAGCACCACGAATTTGTTGGTCAGCACGTTTTGGATCTACACCCAAACGGAATGCTGCCTCAACTGTTTCATCAAATTTAGCAGAAGCTACGTTTTTCACTAGCTCGATCGCTTCAGTTACAGGATAAACTTTAGTCTTATCGATCTGCTTTGTAGCTTCTAGATATTTTTTACCATGCTTAGGCATTTGCAAATCTCCCTTCAATGTGGTCGTAGCGGTTTAATCCTCCCACAGGGTGAGTTCCAAAGCTTGTAACTCACCCTTAACAAGCAATCAAAGACAAATTAGTCTTCGATTACGATACCCATAGAACGGGCAGTACCTTCAACCATACGCATAGCTGCTTCAACAGAAGCTGCGTTTAGATCCGGTTGTTTCAAGATCGCGATATCACGAACTTTATCACGTTTCAAAGTAGCAACTTTTGTTTTGTTAGGCACGCCAGAACCAGACTCGATTCCTGCTGCTTTTTTCAACAAAACTGCTGCCGGTGGAGTTTTTGTAATGAATGTGAAAGAACGATCTTCAAATACAGTAATTTCTACTGGAATGATCATTCCTGCTTCACTCTCTGTACGAGCGTTAAATTCTTTACAGAAGCCCATGATATTAACCCCAGCTTGACCGAGTGCCGGACCTACTGGAGGTGCAGGGTTTGCCTTACCTGCTGGAATTTGTAGTTTAATTACGCGGATTACCTTCTTAGCCACGTAATACACCTCCTTCTTCGTGTGTGGTAATGCGGGGTACTCGCCCCTCCCACTCTACCAAAAAACCATATAAGTCAATCAGTAGTGAGATTGAGAACCGCATTCGTCTGCAGATTCTAGAATCATCAAGAACTGTATCATATGACACGATACTTTTCAAGATGAGTTCTTAATCCATTTTTTCAACTTGTGTATAATCTAATTCAACTGGTGTCTCGCGACCGAAAATATCCAATAGCACGCGAATTTTTTGTTTGTCGGCCAGAATTTCAATGATTTCTCCATCACGACCTGTGAAAGGACCATCCTTTACAGTAACCATGTCGCGAAGATCAAAATCGATCCTAACTTTCGGCGCTTCAAATCCCATTGTTTTGAGAATTGTATCCGCTTCTTCAGGAAGCAACGCTGTTGGTTTGGAACCAGCTCCAGTGGATCCGACAAAACCCGTGACCCCTGGGGTATTCCGCACGACATACCATGAATCGTCCGTCATAACCATTTCAACAAGCACGTATCCAGGAAATACCTTTTTGGTAACTGTGCGTTTTTTACCGTCTTTATTCTCTACTTCTTCCTCAGTAGGAACAAGCACCCGAAAGATTTTGTCTTCCATGCCCATAGACTCAACACGTTTTTCCAGATTCGCTTTAACCTTGTTTTCATACCCAGAGTAAGTATGAACGACATACCACGCTTTTTCCATATCCACGAGGACGTTAGACGTCCGTCCCTCCTAAGACCCGAATATTACCTACTTCTTAATAATAAGACCGATTAGCTCTGAAATTCCAAAGTCCACCACAAACATAAATACCGCTAAGAACGTAATCGCAAGCACAACGACTGTTGTATAGCTAACCAGCTCTTTGCGATTCGGCCAGCGGACTTTTTTCAATTCAGAGACAACATCTTTTAAAAACGAACCTGTTCTGGAAAAGATATTCATATTGCTACCTCCAGACTTTTCGTTCATCATTATTTAGTTTCACGATGAACTGTGTGCTTTTTATCACGGGAGCAATACTTCTTCTTTTCGATGCGCTCAGGGTTCGTACGCTTGTTCTTCGTGCTGATATAGTTACGATCACCGCAATCGGTGCACGCTAATGTAATGTTTACTCGCATCATTGCCACCTCCATCTTTTCTGTTACCTAAAGACTATAACTACAACCCAAATAAACTCGGGAAAAACCGCTACTTTTTTCCGTATGTTCATAGAAGTAACCATAGAATCTACTCTATGGCTACCAAACAAATTTATCACATCAGCTAGCATAATGTCAACGAAATGCCTTGACAATTTTATACACTATCGTTCTAACTAATTTTTCCTTGAATATAATTCGACAAAAAACAGGATTTTTGCGTTTATAGCCGAATACATGCTATAGACAATCTTGTAAAACTCCAAATTACAGTTGCACTTCTCTACCTTCTAGATATCGTTCCAACTTCCGTTTCACTCGTTGCAATGCATTGTCGATAGACTTTACATGGCGATCCAACTCAACTGCGATCTGTTGATAGGAACGTCCGTCCAGATAAAGCATCAGTACCTGACGTTCCAAATCGCTAAGAATTTCACTCATTTTTCCTTCAATGTCGTCAAATTCTTCTCGATTAATAAACAGCTCTTCAGGATCAGTTACCTTTGTTCCACAAATCACGTCAAGCAATGTTCGATCCGAATCCTCATCATAGATGGGCTTGTCCAACGATACGTAAGAGTTAAGAGGAATGTGCTTCTGCCTTGTTGCCGTCTTTATCGCTGTAATGATTTGACGGGTAATGCATAACTCGGCAAATGCCTTAAACGAAGTGAGCTTGTCCCCTCTGAAATCCCGTATAGATTTGTATAGGCCAATCATGCCCTCCTGTACAATATCTTCACGGTCCGCCCCGATCAAAAAATAAGAACGAGCTTTGGCCCGTACGAAATTTTTGTACTTATTGATCAGGTATTCTAGGGCCTCAGCATCGTTCTCTCGTACTAACTCTACTACTTCTTCGTCGGACATCAGATCATATTGAGTATGTTTCAACTCCTTGAGATCAACACTCACTATTATCCCTCCGACACCTGGTTACATAAGATAGTGTTATTATACATGAATCGATAAAATAGCGTCAACCAAATGCGTTTTACTCTCTTCTCCATTTTTCGAAGATTTTCGCTATTTCATCATTTAACGGAATCCGTGAAAAATACTGGTCTTCATTTGTTTCTTTTACTGTTTGATTAATTTCCTTTTGGGCATTTTCTACTTCTAATAACAGCTCTCGTGCCGATTTCCGCAGAGCTCCCTGTCCAAAAATGACCCGCTGCGAGGTATAGTCGGATGTAGCTACATATATTTGTCGATTTTTCTCGAAAAATTCATGAACTAGTCGTTCAATTTTTTCGTCAGCCGTCTCTTTTTTCTTCGTAAAATAAACCTCAATCTTAAAATCTTCCTGCTTTTTTCCAATTCCCGGTATTTTATAGGCATCAAAAACTACAATGACTTTGATTCCTGAGTAGCTTTGGTATTCAGCTAATTGAGAAATGAGGATGTCGCGCGCCTCATCCATCTGATCCTGATCCTTTAAGACGCGCAACTGTGGCCAAGCCCCAATAATGTTATAGCCATCTACAATGAGCAGTTGCTTGCTCTTTCTTTTAGCCATTTCATTTTCCTCTAGGTAAGAGTGGGTTTCGTCCTCGATATACCTCATACATTAGAATAGCCGCCGCAACCGAAGCATTCAGCGAAGTAACTTGTCCAGCCATCGGTAAACGGTAAAGGAAGTCGCAATTCTCGCGTACAAGACGACTCATTCCCTTCCCCTCACTGCCAATTACCAAAGCAAACGGCATGGTATAATCCCCTTCTCGGAAATCCTGTTTTCCTGCCGCATCTGTACCACCAATCCAGAAGCCTTTTTCCTTTAGTTCCTCCATGGCACGTACAATATTGGTCACACGGGCAACCGGTACATATTCAATCGCTCCAGCAGATGCTTTCGCAACGGTTGCTGTCAAAGAAACAGATCGGCGTTTTGGTATAATGACGCCATGCGCTCCAACCGCATCAGCAGTTCGCAGAATCGAGCCTAAATTATGCGGATCTTCCAGCTCATCTAAAATAATGACAAAAGGTACTTCATTTCTCTCTTCTGCCTTAGCCAAAATATCATCTATCTCCACATAGTCGTACGCCGCTACTGAAGCAATAACTCCTTGATGGTTATCTGAGTTAACCAATTGATCCAGCTTCTTTCGGTTAGCCGTGGTAATCACCACTCCAAGCTCCTTTGCTAGCGTGAAGATAGGCCCCATTTGGTTTTTATTAGCACCTTCTGCCATCCATATCTTATTAATAGTACGTCCCGAGCGCAAAGCTTCGATAACAGGGTTTTTACCCAAAATCCACTCTTCATTCATTTCATTTATTCTCCTTCCACGATCGCAAACGCTTGTTGAATAATCTCCTGCAATCGCTTGTCTTCACCATTCAAATATAAATAACCGATCAAGGCTTCAAATGCTGTAGCATGCCGATAATCAACAATGTTAGCATTCTTGGCACTCGATCCCGATTTAGCATTTCTTCCCCGCTTTACTTGCGCCATCTCCTCCTCCGTCAAAGAAGGAAGGAGATGGTGCAGGATAGTCGCCTGCGCTTTTGCAGCCACATAGCGGTTTGCCGTTTTATGCAGCAGATTTGGTTTTGCAATCCCTTGCGTTATCAAATGACAGCGCACGTAATGAGCGTACGTAGCATCCCCTAAATAGGCGAGCACTAGCGGATTAATAAGCTTAGGATCACGGGCTAGTGTATCTCTTTCTATTATCATGTTATTGCTCCTTATTTTCGACGCCAGCGAATACCCTGTGGTGTATCTTCAAGGATAATTCCCATCTCTTGTAGTTGATCGCGGATTTCATCAGAACGAGCAAAGTTTCGAGCCTTTCGAGCTTCTGTGCGTTCTGCTATTAAAAGCTCAATCTCTTCATCTAGTAAAGTAGCCTCTTCCTGCAAAATTAACCCTAATACAGAACTTAGCTCTTCTAGCAACTGACGGTAAGCCTTGATTTCCGTAGCCCCTACGTTATCATGACGCGTATATAGATTAGCTTCCTTGGCGATGTCAAACAATACCGTAATTCCATTAGCAGTATTTAAATCGTCATCCATCTCTTCCTCAAAACGCTTACGCAAGCTCTCAATTAACTGCGCTTGCTCCTGTGCTAAGCCATTTGGCTCTTCCTCGCGCGCCGTATTGAGACGATGCCCCAGATTTACATATGCATTTTTAATCCGATCTAATCCATTAGCTGCTTGCTCCAGCATTTCATCGCTAAAATTAATCGGACTGCGATAATGACCGCTTAGCATGAAAAAGCGAATGAGTTGACCAGTGTATTTTGCAATCAGGTCGCGTGCTAATAAAAAATTGCCCAAGGACTTAGACATCTTTTCGTTGTCGATATTCAGCATTGCGTTATGCATCCAGTATCGAGCGAACGGTTTGCCTGTAAAGCACTCTGACTGTGCAATTTCATTTTCATGGTGAGGGAAAGTAAGATCTGTTCCACCTGCATGAATATCAATGGACTCTCCTAAGAAGCGAAGGGCCATCGCAGAGCACTCAATATGCCAGCCAGGACGACCCGCTCCCCAAGGGCTCTCCCAAGAAATTTCTTGAGGCTTAGCCGCTTTCCACAAGGCAAAGTCAAGCGGGTTCTCTTTCTTTTCATTTACTTCAATTCGTGCCCCTGCTTGCAAATCATCTAGGGGCTGATGAGATAGTTTGCCATACTCGTTAAAGCGATTAGTGCGGAAATAGACATCGCCCTCACTCTCGTAGGCAAACCCTTTTTCAATTAACCCTTCAATAAAGGAAATAATTTCCGGAATCGTATTCATAACTCGCGGTTGAATATCAGGTGGCAGGACATTTACTCCCTGTAGATCCTGATTATATGCTACCGTATAGCGGTCAGCCAATTCGGCCACTGTTGTCTGCTCTTCATTTGCTTTGCGAATGAGTTTGTCATCTACATCGGTGATATTTTGTACAAATGTAACCTCATAGCCTTTGTATGCCAAATAGCGGCGCAATGTATCAAATACGATGGCAGGACGCGCATTTCCTATATGAATATAATTATAAACGGTTGGGCCGCAAACATACATTTTCACTTTGCCTTCCTCTAACGGGACAAAGGTCTCTTTTTCGCGTGACATCGTGTTATATAAGCGTATGCTCATTATTTGATTTCTCCTTTTTAACTTGATCAAGCTCCACCTTTAATTGAGCAATTTCCTTTTGCATATCCCGAATCATTTCTAATATCGGGTCTGGTAAATTAACATGGTCCAAATCACATTCTACCTTTTGACCATTTTGCACCTTAATACGGCCCGGAATCCCAACTACTGTTGAGTGGGAAGGTACAGGCTGGAGGACGACAGAGCCCGCTCCAATTTTAGAGTAATCTCCAATTTTAAATGAACCGAGCACCTTTGCTCCGGAGGCAATAATAACATTGTTTCCTACCGTCGGATGACGCTTTCCTTTTTCTTTCCCTGTGCCTCCAAGGGTAACCCCTTGATATATGGTTACATCATCGCCAATCTCACAAGTTTCCCCAATTACAACACCGGCTCCATGGTCAATAAACATTCTCCGACCAATCGTTGCTCCTGGATGTATCTCGATTCCTGTAAAAAAGCGCGTGATTTGAGAAACGAAACGAGCTGAGGTTTTCCATCCTCTTTTCCATAAGCTATTCGCCACTCGGTGTCCCCAAATGGCATGAAGCCCTGCATAAGTTAGCACCACTTCCCACGTACTCCGTGCAGCAGGGTCACGCTCAAACACGATCTGTATGTCTTCCTTCATCCTAGCAAACATGGGACTCCCCCTATTCTTTTGCCTGACCACCGGTTTCTTAACGTTTCATCGTAAACGAAGCAGGCTTTACGTTTTGACAAGGCTTCAGCAGGGCAGGATGTTGCTTTTCTCAGATGAATGCAAAAAACACCGCCTCTTACGCCTATATAGACGCAGAGACGGTGCTTTTACCGTGGTTCCACTCTGCTTAGATGAATCAAACTCTACCCCAAAGAAGACTAGAGTCCATCTCGCTCAATACCCTTTATCGGCGGGTCCCCCGACCAATCTACTTGCAATAGACATTGTGTTCAATTGGTTGCTCCCAGGTGCATTTCCAAGAAGAGTCTACAAACGGCTTCCACCTATCCCGTTCTCTCTATTGAATCCTCTTTCTTGTACTTCTCCTGTTCAACGCATGCAAAATCTATGTTGTTTTTATTATAGACTAGAAATCACTTGCTGTAGACGTGCCAATACTTTTTCGCGGCCAATTAAGTAAATGGATTGGCCAAGATCACGTCCGTGCGCCTGACCTGTAATGGAAACACGTACTGGCATAAATAGTGCTTTCCCCTTATATCCAGTTGCTTTTTGGACTGCCTTTAAAGAAGCATTAATTGTTTCTACACTATATTCATCTGCAGATTCAATGTGCTCCTTAAAGCTCACAAGTACTTCTTTTACTTGAGGTTCTTTTAATACTGCCTTGGCATCCTCTTCATACACTACTTCCTCTAAGAAAAAGAGAGCGGAAAGAGGTACAATCTGTGCGCAATAAGACATCTGCTCTTGATATAGCGCTACGATTTGTTTTGCCCATTCTCTACGTTCAGTAGTTAATTCTTCTTCTAAGAAGCCCGCTTCTTGAAGATGAGGAATACACATGTCCACGATCTCATCCACTGATTTAGCTTTGAGATAATGATTATTCATCCAATTCATTTTGGTGCTGTCAAATACAGCCGGGGATTTGCTAACTCGATCGAAGCTAAATCGCTCGCTCAACTCTTTTAATGAGAAGATCTCTTGTTCGCCACCTGGAGACCATCCTAATAATACAAGGAAATTCACAATAGCTTCTGGCAAGTAGCCCATATCGCGATATTGTTCAATGAACTGAATAATGCTTTCATCGCGTTTACTCATCTTTTTACCCTCTTGATTTAAAATAAGGGCTAAGTGAGCAAATTGAGGTGCTTCCCAACCGAATGCTTCATAGATCATCAATTGACGAGGGGTGTTGGATAGATGCTCTTCTCCTCGAACAACATGACTGATTTTCATGAGATGGTCATCGATTACAACCGCAAAGTTATAGGTTGGGATGCCATCTGGACGACAGATAACGAAATCTCCGCCCATTTCATTTGAATCAAAGGTTACTTCACCACGAACAAGATCGTTTACTGTATAAGAACGATTTTCTGGCATAATGAAATGAACAGAAGGAACTCGTCCTTCTTTTTCATAGGCAGCTTTTTGTTCTGGTGTTGTATAGCGGTGCTTTTCTAAAATACGAGGGGTTTCATTACGTGCAAGCTGCTCTTCGCGTTCTGCATCGAGCTCTTCCTTTGTTGCATAGCAGTAATATGCTTTTCCCTCTTTTAATAATTGTTCAACATATCCTTTATAAATATCCAAGCGGTCCATGCAACGATATGGGCCATATGGGCCACCAATGTCATCGCCCTCATCCCACTCGACACCGAGCCACTTCAAGTTTTCCATTTGTTTCTCTGCGGCATTTTCCACATTGCGCACTTGATCTGTATCCTCGATGCGCACAATAAATTTTCCGCCTAAACGACGTGCATACAAATAATTAAATAGCGCTGTACGAGCACCGCCAATATGCAAATGACCGGTTGGACTCGGAGCATAGCGCAAACGAACTTCCTTTGTCATGATGACACCATCCTTATCCCATCTCTTCCAAACTTATGATACTACTAGACTTACGCATTGACAAGCAAACATACAGCCTGTGCAGCGATACCCTCGCCACGTCCAGTAAAGCCTAATTTTTCAGTTGTAGTTGCTTTAATATTCACCTGAGCAGTATCCGCATCAAGCGCTTTAGCAATTACTTCACGCATCTGAGGAATATATGGTGCCATTTTAGGCGCTTGTGCGATGATCGTAGCATCAACATTTCCTAATTGATATCCTCGCTCTTTTACCAAATTCCATACATGGATGAGTAGCTCTAAACTATCGGCATCCTTAAAAGCTGGATCAGTATCAGGGAAATGCCGTCCAATGTCCCCCTCTCCAATCGCGCCAAGAAGTGCATCAGAAACCGTATGTAATAGTACATCTGCATCTGAGTGTCCTAATAAGCCTTTTTCATATGGAATCGTTACACCGCCAATGATGCAGGGCCTGCCTTCAACTAGTTGATGTACATCGAAACCTTGTCCGATCCTCATTTTCTCCTCTTCCTCTCTTCCAAACGCCTCTTCATAATCTCTTCCCCAAACCAGAGATCATCAGGAGTTGTCACCTTGATGTTTTCATAGCTACCATCAACAATTGTAACTGGGTATCCAAGCATTTCTACGAGCATCGCATCATCTGTTCCTGCTTTTCCCTGTTCAAGTGCAAACTGGTGCGCTTCTTTTACGAGTGAAAGTGGAAAAGCTTGTGGGGTCTGAACCGCCCACAAGCTCTCGCGTGCCGGGGTTGCTTGCACGATTCCATCTGGACCTACGATTTTAATCGTATCCTTTACAGGAACCGCTACAACAACTGCCTGATGATCTTTTAATTTGGTTATGATTCCAGAAATTTGCTCAGCTGTGATAAAAGGTCTTGCTGCATCATGGATTAATACATGCGTACAGCTCTTTGATAAAGCTTCAAGTCCATTTCGCACACTATCTTGACGCTCTGCACCACCTATAGCCAAGATCACTGAATATGGCATGCTCTTTCGCCATCGATCCATATCCTCGTAATCTTGTTCATTTATCACCAGAACCACCTCGGAAATTCCCGGATGTTGAATGAAAGCTTCAACCGTATGCTGAAAAATCGGCTTATGCTGTAAATGCAACCATATCTTGTTCTTACCAACTTTCATTCGTTTCCCTTTTCCAGCGGCAACAATCACCACGCTTGTTTCCACACGTACCCTCTCCATTATGTTATCAATGCGCTACAATGCCTTCTCCAGCATCTTTGGCTTCGCGAAGATCATGCGGCCTGCCGATGTCTGTAGCACGCTGGTTACCAGCACATCAATCTCTAACCCAATATAATCACGGCCGCCTTCTACTACGATCATAGTACCGTCATCAAGATAAGCTACTCCTTGACCGTACTCTTTTCCGTCTTTAATTACCTGCACATGTAATTCTTCACCCGGCAGGACCACAGGTTTAACCGCATTGGCCAAATCATTGATATTAAGAACTGGAACACCTTGCAATTCACAGACCTTATTTAAGTTGAAGTCATTGGTAACCACTTTACCATTAAGGACCTTTGCTAGCTTAATTAATTTACTATCCACTTCCGCAATCTCTTCAAAATCTCCTTCATAAATTTGAACATTAACTTTTAATTCTTTTTGAATTTTGTTTAGAATGTCCAAACCTCTGCGACCACGGTTTCTTTTTAGTGCATCAGACGAATCAGCAATATGTTGTAATTCTTCAAGTACGAACCCTGGGATAACAAGCGCTCCCTCGATAAAGCCGGTGCGACAGATATCAGCAATGCGACCGTCGATAATAACGCTAGTATCCAGAACTTTATGCTCAACGTTGGCACCAATGCCTCCGCTTTCCTTTTTGCTTTTCTCCTTGCGACCTATAGAAAATACCGCCATAATTTCGTCTCTTTTGCGAAATCCCACCTGAAAGCCTAAGTAACCAAGCAAACCGGAAACAAGAAGTGGTAAGAAATCACCGAGAACTGGGACAGGTATACTATTGATCGGTAGGAATAATAAAAAGGCAACGATAAGTCCGATAATCAAACCTAAGGCTCCAAACATGACATCAGTAATAGGGAGTGTCAATAGCCTTTCTTCACCCCAGCGGATTGCATTCACCAAATAATCCACCAACGTATTTGCCAATAGGTAAAACAAAATCACCCCTAGTACAGCCCCAATGTATGCTGGACGTGGAACTTCTCCAAAATTGAGCAAATCATTCAAAAATGAGAAAAATGCAGGCCCAAACTGATACCCCAGTCCTCCACCAATGATAACAAAGAAAAACTTACAGATTCGTTTTAACATAGGCTCACCTCCTCTTATTAATATAGACAGAAGATCTAACAAAAAAACCTAGTCTCCTGCAAATGATTTGAATGGTTTGTCTCATATCTCTTTCCCCTCACTATAACAAAATATTTTTTATAGTGTCAAATAGCCGGAAATTTTAACACAGCTTAAACATATACGTCAATCAAAAAAACATAAATTTGAAAAAGCCAGCAAAAATTCTAAGGTTTGACAGATGGATTATGGAGTTTCTATAATAAACCATAATCAAGTGAATAGAATTTTCTGACTCCCCCTCATCAGAGAACAGAGGTGAATACTATTGTCTAGTGAAATCAAGGATTTTCAAGAACAAGTTTCCAACCTACTGATTAGACATCGGAGTATTTTAGATGTCATGTCTAAGCTGCAGGAGTCCGGCGCTCGAACAAACCGGGCCTTGACGAAAGCAGTAACTGATTGTGGATGCGTGGAGATTACTGCCTTAAAGCAAGCTTTTGATCCAGCAAGTTCCTTACACGATAACCAACCTCATCTAGACACGCATTTTTCGGGACAGCTTTGTGAGCACTGCCGGGATATCCTAACCGCTGAAATTGGAAAAAACTTATTTTACTTGGCTGCCCTTTGCAACGTCACTGATATTTCCTTATCCAAAGTACTCGATGTTGAAACAGATCGACTCAATACGTTGGGAGTTTTTAATCTCTCCTAACATCCAATTGTTCTGTTCTCTCTATACTACGGATGAACCGGCAAGAAAGTTGCAACCCCCCGTTTGCGTTAAACGGGGGGTTGTTGTTTGATCCTATCAAGTTATAGATAATGCTTTTTCTCTTCTTGCGATTCTCTTTTTCTTACCTTGCGAATAAAATATTCAACGTTTTTTTTTATCCCATACAAAGCATATAGTGCGAGTGGCACAAATACCAGTTTGGAAATTTGATTCGGGAACATAATCGCAATAACAATCACACCAACGATGATGATGGGAGCAATCCAATATGCTGACTTCGGAATCCCTACTTTTTTGAAGTTCGGGTATTTTACGCGAGATACCATAAGGTAAGCAAGCATCAGCATTCCAAGTGCCAAGATGGTTGTTGGAAATACTTCATGAAATAATGCCAGTGTAGCTAGTACACCACCAGCAGCCGTAATAGGCAAGCCGATAAAGTAACCAGGAACACCCGCTTGTACATTAAAGCGCGCTAAACGACAAGCTCCACAAATGGGGAAAAGAGCCGTGATGATAATACCTACTACACTGATTTCCTGCAATGCAACTACATACATGATAAAGGCCGGTGCGACCCCAAAAGATATAACGTCCGATAATGAGTCCAATTCTTTTCCAAATTCACTTTGTGCATTTAACATACGTGCTACACGCCCATCCAAACCGTCCAACAGCATACCGACGATTACTGTAATGGCTGCGAAATCAACATAATCGTTAAATGCCAAGATCATTGCTACTATACCTAAAAATAGGTTGCCTAGAGTGAGCATGTTCGGCAATGCTTTCACAATCATAGTCTACCTCCGTTAATTATCATCCCGCGATATTCTATCCCTACGGCTAATCGTAATTGGTAAGAGTAGAAAAAGGGGGTAATTTATACCTGTTGACTTTAAAAAGAAAACCGTAGCATAATTCCTTCATACTAATAGAACTAAATGTGCCTGTCAATGAACACTTGTTCCTGGATTCTTTTCAATCCGTCCTTAATGGCTCGCGCTCTAATCTCCCCAATTCCTTCTACGTCGTCCAATTCCTCGATAGTAGCCATCATAATGAAGTGTAGATTACCAAAGTGGCAAATGAGATTGCAAATCACAGTGGAAGGAAGTCTAGATATTTTGCTAAGCAATCGATATCCACGTGTCATTACTATCTCGTCCGACAGCTTATTCATATTTATATACCCCAATAGTCGAAGAAAGACACTTGGATCCATTAATTCCTCTGGACTTAGCTTACTCATTTCGTTTAAGACTTGCTTAGTATCCACCTTATTATCTTTTGCATAGTCTAAAATGAGTAGCTCTGCCTCTTGCTCCACATTGAACACAAGCTCTTCTAGCTGTAGATTAATTAATCGACCCTCCGTACCTAATTCCAGGATATATTTTTTCATCTCTAACTTTATACGGATGACCATCTCAATCCGTTGCATAACCGATACAATTTCATGAACAGTGACTAATTGTTCAAATTCTAACGCACTTAGATTCGTAAGCCCCTGCTCTAATACCATCTTATATCTTTCCAAAGTTTGCAGTGCTTGATTCGTTTTTGCCAAAATAACGCTAATATCTTTAATCACATAGCGCTGAGTTCCTTGGTATAACGTAATGACATTGCGCCTTTGCGAAATGGCAATAACCAAATGGTTCGTTAATCGCGCTGTACGATCGGCTGTACGATGCCTTGTTCCCGTTTCATTCGAAACAACAGCCCCACTGGGCAATAGCTGTGTGTTGGCATATAAAATCCGCTTAGCGTCCTCGCTGACAATAATAGCTCCATCCATTTTGGCCAATTCATATAAATGGGCTGGAGTAAACTCACAGTCAATAAAAAAACCACCGTCAATGATGTTTTTCATCTGTGGACTACATCCCACAACAATTAAAGCGCCTGTTTTGGCATGTAGAACGTTTTCCAGACCCTCACGAAAAGGCGTGCCTGGAGCGACAAAACGCAAAGCATCCAACATCAAATATAGCTACCCCCTTAATGCATATTGCAAAGCTTCCTCCACATTTTTCACACCAATTACCTCAATCCCAGCAGGCTTATCTAGTCCTCGTATGCTTCTCTCTGGAATAATGACCCGCTTAAAGCCCAGTTTTTCCGCTTCGCGTATACGCTGCTCAATTCGTGAAACACCGCGGACTTCGCCTGTTAAACCTATTTCTCCAATCACTACATCATATGGGTTCGTTGAATGATCTCGAAAGCTACTAGCAATGCTTACCGCAATCGCTAAGTCAATAGCGGGCTCATCTAACCGGACCCCACCTGCTACGTTTACATAGGCATCTTGATTTTGTAGCATTAAGCCTACTCGTTTCTCCAAAACTGCCATAATCATAGCGATTCGCTGATGGTCTACCCCTGTTGCCATTCGACGAGGAGTAGCAAAGCTGGTTGGGGAAACTAATGCCTGTAGTTCAACAAGCACGGGGCGAGTTCCTTCCATACTTGCTACTACCGTTGATCCAGCAACTCCAATTGGTCGTTCCGCTAAGAATAGCTCAGATGGGTTTTCTACTTCAGCTAGCCCTTTTTCTTTCATTTCAAAAATACCCATTTCATTTGTAGAACCAAATCGATTTTTAACCGCTCGTAAAATACGGAAGGTATTATGTCGATCTCCTTCAAAGTAAAGAACAGCATCAACCATATGCTCAAGCATACGCGGTCCAGCGATTGCTCCTTCTTTTGTAACATGTCCGACAATAAAGATAGCGATACCTTTACTTTTTGCTATTCGCATCAGATGGCTGGTACACTCTCGGACTTGAGCTACACTCCCTGCTGCGGATGTGACAGCAGGATGAAAAATGGTTTGGATTGAGTCAATAATAACCACATCAGGGTCGACAAACGTGATCTGCTCCTCCACCTGCTCCAAATCAGTCTCCGTCACTACTAGTAGATTTGATGTTTGTACACCAAGCCGATCAGCTCGCATTTTAATTTGTTTAACAGACTCCTCACCGGAGATATACAACACTTTATTATTCTGATGGGCAAGAGCAAAGGAAGTTTGGAGAAGTAAGGTAGACTTTCCGATCCCCGGATCTCCCCCAACAAGCACCAACGATCCCAAAACTAAACCGCCACCTAAGACACGGTTTAATTCACCTAAGGTGGTATCTAACCGTGGTTCCTCCTCACTTATGACCTCTGTGATGGGCTGTGCCTTTTGTTTAGTGGACATACCACGCTCTCTACCACCGGCTTGTTTACGCTCTAATTCCTCAACCATTGTATTCCAATTATTACAGCCTGGGCATTTGCCCAGCCATTTAGGACTTTCGTACCCGCATTCCTGACACACAAACTTTGTTTTTACTTTTGACATATAACATACTCCCGTATCTATAAATTCATTCTACTTGTTGTTCGTGCAACTACTGTTAAATCCTGCTAATGGACAGCATTTTTATATCACCTTACATGTATGCTAGATGTATAAAAAATATCCCCGAATCATCTTCGGGGATACGTACTGCTTTCTCCTGAAATTATACCATGTTTTGCTTCAAGATTCGTTTATTTTGTTACTTTTACTTGTTCCAAGCGTTTTACCGTTAATTTGCCGTCTTCCGCATCAATTTGAACGGTATCTCCTTTTGTGATCGTTCCCTTGAGCAATTCCTCAGATAAGCGGTCTTCAATATTTCGTTGAATTGCCCGACGTAGAGGTCGTGCACCATAGGCGGGATCAAAGCCCTCTTTAGCGAGAATTTTCTTAGCCTCTTCGCTTAGTTTGAAATCAATCTCCTGTTCGACTAGGCGTTTGCGCAGGTCCTCGGTCATCAAGGTAACGATTTTTTCAATATGCTCCTGTTCTAGAGAGTGGAACACAATAATTTCGTCGATACGGTTCAGGAACTCTGGACGGAAGCTACGTTTCAATTCATCCATGACTTTATCTTTCATATCTTGATATTTCTTTTCAGAATCATTTGTAGTAAAGCCAAGGGAGCTATTTTTCTTAATCATGCTTGCACCCACATTGGATGTCATGATGACTACCGTATTGCGGAAATCAACTGTCCGTCCTTTAGAATCTGTTAATCTTCCATCATCAAGCACTTGTAATAAAATATTAAAGACATCTGGATGTGCCTTTTCAATTTCGTCTAGCAAAATAACTGAGTATGGTTTACGGCGAACCTTTTCTGTCAATTGACCGCCTTCATCATAACCCACATATCCTGGAGGCGCACCGACTAGACGGGCCGTGGTGTGCTTCTCCATGTACTCGGACATGTCTACACGGATCATGGCATCTTCATCACCGAATAATGTTTCAGCCACAGCACGAGCTAATTCTGTTTTACCTACCCCTGTAGGGCCTAAGAAGATAAAAGAACCAATTGGACGCTTTGGATCTTTTAAGCCAGCACGAGCGCGACGTACTGCACGGGCAACTGATTTAACAGCCTCGTCCTGTCCAATAACTCGGTCGTGTAGAATATCTTCCATTTTTAATAGACGTTCTGTTTCTTCTTCCTTCAATTTTAAAACAGGAATACCAGTCCAGTTAGCTACCACATGAGCGATATCCTCCTGAGTAACCTCCATGTTTAGTTTTCCTTGTCTCTCTTTCCAATCCTTCTTCGTGGAATCGAGCTCCTCGCGTAGTTTTTGTTCCTTATCTCTTAACGCTGCAGCTTCTTCAAATTCCTGAGATTGTACGGCTGCGTCCTTTTCTTTGCGAACCTCTTCTAATCGTGCTTCTAGCTCTTTTAGGTTAGGTGGTACGGTAAAGGATTGCAGGCGAACCTTGGAAGCTGCCTCGTCAATTAAATCAATAGCTTTATCTGGCAAAAAGCGATCCGTTATATAACGATCTGACATTTTTACCGCCTGATTAATAGCTTCATCTGTAATTTTTACACGATGATGAGCTTCATAACGATCACGTAAACCGCTTAAGATTTTTATCGCATCTTCAGGAGTCGGTTCATCTACTTGAATGGGTTGGAAGCGGCGTTCGAGCGCGGCATCCTTCTCAATGTATTTACGATACTCATCCAGCGTGGTAGCACCGACACATTGTAGCTCGCCGCGAGCAAGTGCTGGTTTAAGAATATTGGATGCATCAATCGCTCCCTCAGCCCCACCTGCTCCAATTAATGTATGCAACTCGTCAATGAACAGAATTATATTTCCTGCTTGTCGAATTTCATCCATAATTTTTTTCAGACGATCCTCGAATTCTCCACGATATTTGGTGCCAGCTACCACTGTACCCATATCTAAAGTCATGACACGTTTATCACGCAATGTTTCTGGAATCTCATTATTAACAATTTTTTGGGCTAGACCCTCAGCTATCGCTGTCTTACCAACACCCGGTTCACCAATTAATACGGGGTTATTCTTTGTCCGTCTGCTCAATACCTGAATCACACGTTCAATTTCCTTCTGACGACCGATCACCGGATCAAGTGAACCTTCTTTAGCAATAGCCGTCAAGTCCCGTGCTAATCCATCTAAAGTAGGAGTATTTGCCGATGCATTGCTTCCAGAAGGCTGATGAGATGACATCATTTCTGAGCTGCCCAATAGTTGCAATACCTGTTGACGTGCTTTATTTAGGCTAATGCCTAAGTTGTTCATAATTCGCGCAGCAATTCCCTCTCCCTCGCGAATTAGACCCAACAAAATATGTTCGGTTCCCACGTACGTATGACCTAGCTTGCGAGCCTCGTCCATGGACAGCTCAATTACTTTCTTAGCTCGTGGGGTGTAGTTTGGTGTATAATTCGTCGTGTTTGCCGGTTGTTCAGGAGCACGACCGATTAAAGATTCCACTTCATTTTGAATTTTATCAAGTCCGAGACCGAGTGCTTGAAGTGCTTTTGCCGCAATTCCTTCTCCCTCTCGGATCAGACCTAAAAGAACATGTTCGGTTCCAATATCTTTGTGACCTAAACGAACTGCCTCTTCCAATGCTAAAGCTAATACTTTTTGTGCACGCTCTGTAAATCGTCCAAACATCATAGTATAAGCACCTCCATTACTCTTCTCTTATGAATTGCATTTTAGTCGTTCTCGAATGACAGAAGCTCTACGCTCATCTCGTTGTTCTGCTGTTAATTTCTGTCCCGCATCATATTGTAAAAAACCGGGTTGTGTGCTAACTAACAGTTCATTTACAACAAATGGGCTGCATGCTTGTAAATAACCCAAATCTATTCCCAAGCGTACATCAGATAAGCGCTGAGCCGCTTCTTTTGATTCGACCGTTCTGGCATGAGTCAAAATCCCATAAGAACGAAAAATCTTATCCTCAATAGATATGCGACTATGCTCTTGCAAATACTGTCGCGCTTCTCGCTCTTGTTCAATAATTTGGCTTGCAACGCTGTATAGATTTGAGATAATATCTGCTTCCGACATACCGAGTGTCACTTGATTGGAAAGCTGAAAGAGGTTGCCAACAGCTTCGCTTCCTTCCCCATACAAACCGCGAACAACCAAGCCTACCTGAGTAATTGCCTGCAAAATTCGATTAATCTGCTGGGTCATCACAAGTGCCGGTAAATGTAACATGACAGAAGCACGTATACCAGTACCTACGTTTGTAGGACAACTAGTTAAATAGCCTCGTTTTTCATCAAAAGCATAATTGACTTGTTTTTCGAAGATATCATCCATCTTGCTTCCTTTTTCCCAGGCTTCCCGTAATTGGAAACCTGGCAAGAAAACCTGAATACGTAGATGATCTTCTTCATTGACCAATACACTGATGGATTCGTCCTCACTTAAAATGACGGCACCTTTTCTGGATTCCTCTGCCAAATTGGGGCTGATAAGATGTTTTTCTACCAGCACTCTCTTTTCGAGAGGCTTCATGTCCTCCATGGACAACAGTTCGAAGGCGCCTTTCTTCTTCATAGAAGACGAATCGATTACTTCTTTTACTTTACGTACGACCTCTTCTGCTTGTGAGTCAGTAGCTAAGAGTGGAAAAGGATGCTGACGTAGGTTCCTAGCGATTCGCAACCGCGTACTAATTACAATATCAGAATCAGGACCCTCGCCTTTCATCCAATTACTCCATGGGTGCTGGGTAAAACGCTGTAGGGACATACTTGATGTTCACCTCCACCATTTATTCACTTGGATTGTTCAATCTTTTGTTCCAATGCACGAATACGGTCTCTAATTTCCGCTGCCTTTTCAAACTCCTCTGTAGCAATATGCTGTTGAAGAGCAGTTTTTAGTTGCTGTAAATCCTTTTTTATCTTTAATTGGCTACCTGTACGTTCAGGTACTTTCCCCATATGCTGGGTATTTCCATGAATTCTTCTAAAAAGCGGGTCAAGTTTAGCCCCAAAATGGTTATAACAATCACTGCAACCAAAACGACCACTCTTGCTAAATTGTGTATAGGTTAATCCGCAGGTTTCGCAACGCGTAAGCGGAGAAACTGTATTTTGGTTCATCTGTTGACTGCTGACACCTTTGTTCATTGGGTCAAAATTTAATAGACCAGCCAATAAATTATTTAGACCAAAATTACCAAAGCCTGAGAAATATTCGCCTTTTTCCTTGGCACATTGCTCGCAAATGTGAGTCTCAGACTTTTCACCATTTACGATTTTGGTAAGATGTAAGGTTGCGGGACGTTTGCCGCACTCTTCACAATTCATAATAAGAACCTCCTTACAAGTCAATCGGTACAACCAGACTTTTAGGGTTAATTCTATTTTTTGCAAAGGTGTAACTTCTATGTTATGAGAATCGATGTAATCATATGCTTTAAGATACTAGCTCTTAGCTGATCTCGTAAAGATGTATTAACCATCAGCACCTGTCTTGAGGTGGCTACCTTCATTAAGGTGGCTTCTCGTAAACTAATCCATCTTTCTTCCACCAATCGATCAATGATAGAGTAACCGTATGATTGAGTTATACTATCCCCAATCATTTCTTCCGTCAAAAGCTCCTGTAATGTATCCTTACACAAAATTTGTGCCTTTCGAATCCGGATAAAGCCTCCACCGCCACGTTTACTTTCAACAATATATCCTTTTTCAATAGAGAAACGAGTGTTAATGACGTAATTAATTTGGGACGGTACACATTGAAACTTTTCGGCAATATCACTCCGCTGAATTTCAATAGCTCCATTCGGACTCTCCTGAAGTATGCTCTTTAAATGCCGCTCAATGATGTCCGATATATTTCGCAAAGTGTCGCCTCCTTGCCTAAGAATATGAGTGAAACTAAGGGCGTTAAAATTGATTTTTTAGTTAGTCAATTTGACTTTGACTATCTTTGACTTTTATTATAATTACTTTTTTATTTACTTTCAACCCTTATTTCCCTTACTCCTTTATTTTGGTCAAAAAAGGTCTATTTCAACCTGCATCAATCAAAAAAACCACCTTTAAAAAGGTGGTTCACTTTTACCTGTTTATTTAGATTGATAAAATGGTACTTGTTGAAGTAATTCCGCATAGCCTTGAATGACTACATCTGCGTTTTTCAACTCACCAGAATCAGCAAAGCCAAAATCACAGCCTATTGTCCATAAATGATTTTTTTTACCTGCCTCAACATCTGACTTACGATCTCCTACCATGACTGCCTGCTTAATATCGTATGTTTTTAGAAGAAGGGCTACTAGATCTACTTTTGACTCGGTTTGGAAACGTCCGGCTGAGTATAGATCAGTAAAAAGATGCGTGATGTTAAAGTGCTCACATATTGCTTCGACATAACCGTCCATGGCATTAGATGCTACAAAAAGCGCAATTCCCTTCTCGTGCAGTGCTGTTAGTTGTTCTACCACTCCCGGATACAGGGAAACAACACCTTCATCCAATAATTTCTCTTCATGCTTAGCTAATAACTCCGTAGCCAGTTCTCTTGTCTTTTCATCTGCTTCCGGTAGCAGTATATCCCATATTTCATCTAGAACCATGCCAAGAGTATTAGTAATTGCATGATCATCAGGAAGTTCACCATCCCATAGCTGGCGATCTCGTAAATCTTGAAAGGTGCGTCTAAAACCTGGAATAGCCATAGACTCTGTTTGCAATAAAGTACCATCCATATCAAAAATAACGGCATGCTGTATGCTCACTCTACCACCTCAATATCGTGTTGTTACATGATTGTGACCGATTTTCATAGAACTCACTCATCTACTGCATATCTTGCTTAATAAATGCAGCAATGTCATAAGCGGCAAACGGACGTGCAATCATCTCTGCTTGTTGTCGCATTGCTTTAGACTTTTGTTCATCTAAAAGCACTTGCTCAATTGAGTATATCAAATTTCGACTCTCTGTAGCGTGGACAGCACAGCCATTGTTTAACAAAAAGTGACTATTTCGTTCCTCTTGACCTGGCAATGGATTAAATATAACCATCGGGACACGTTTGCTTAATACCTCAGCAGTTGTTAGACCACCTGATTTTGTTACAATCGCATCGGCTACTTCTAAATACTCATGAAAATTATCTACATATTGTAATGCCACTACATCATGAGAATACGAACGGTTTGTAACACTTCTATATAATTTTTCATTTAGACCTGTTAAGACGAAAATTTTTAAAGGAATATGTAAGGCATCGAGACCTTGTAATACTTTATCCATGGGGCCTAACCCTAATCCACCACCGGACAATATTAACACCTTTTGGTCTGGCTTAATCTCAAATTTAGCACGAAGCTCCTGTTTATGAACCTCTTCTCTAAATTTGCGCATAATCGGGATGCCCATTGGTTTAAATTTTTGCCGATTTTCATGATAAAGATCAACTAAGTAAAAAAGCTGTTCACTAGCAATAAAATAATGGTCAATATGATGATTTACCCAGGATGGGTGGATTGTATAATCCGTTATAATTGTATAAATTGGTTCCGTCCATTGATTGCGTCCCTTTAATACAGAGAGCATACAGCTAGCAAATGGATGCGTAGCAATAAAAGCATCCGGTTCTACACTGTTAATCAATCGTTTTAAATTATTTGCTAGTAGCTTATTAACAAAAACGTTCATATCAAAAAGTCTGGTTTTCTCTGTATTATGATAAATTTTACCCCAAACACTTGGAGAGAGTTTTAATATATTCGTATAGCTTTCCAATAAGATTTTATGGAAGGTTGGACTTATATATTCAAGGGTGTCAATTACCATAGAAGCATAACCAAGTTCGCTTAACTCTTCCTGAATCGCACGAGCAGCCTGGTTATGACCGTTGCCAATGGAGGCGGAAAAGATGAGTATCTTTTTCATTTCGACTCTCCTTTGCTGTCTATTCCAACATCAGTTCACTTGCCCCCAATTCTTTTTACATACCAGTATGCCTTACATGTTCTGTAAGGCTTCAATGGGTGTCCTATGATTGGGGTACGAAGATGAGGAAGGCCTAATTCATGTAGGAAAAGTATATTTAGCCGGATTTGATTCTTATCCTTAGCATATCATACCATTGGTTATAACCTAAGTCATATCTTCATGTGCATATATGTTCTAATGTTCTCTTATGTAATACGATTTAACACGGCAATAAGATACACTATGATTCTATCTAAATAATCTTTTCATAAAACGAAAAATCTCTCAACAATAATCTGTTGAGAGAATCTATTCATGAACTTCATTCTCTGAAAACTAGATAATGAAAGTCAGCATAAAGGCAATGTGGATAAGTCCTCGACCGATTAGTATT
>ENA-UOTW01000021-UOTW01000021.1-synthetic-metagenome-genome-assembly--contig:-NODE-21-length-65918-cov-36.912561_pt1 | contig 65918 bp, 76 predicted proteins | sample MGYA00238141_ERZ746978 | MGnify/ENA primary metagenome ERZ746978 (study PRJEB28755, sample SAMN02352454) | synthetic metagenome | study: EMG produced TPA metagenomics assembly of the Artificial... | reverse complement strand
TTGCTGTGGGAGCTAGTAGGAATCCCCTGCCTTTAGGCAGGGGAGGATGTCAAACCCGCCAAAATACATCACTTGCGCCTTTCGTTTTAGGTCAATTTCAGGTTTTACAATGATTTCAATGTTTTCTTCTTGTTCTTGCATAACGCCCTCATTTTCAATACAGGCATCATAAGAAGAAAGCTAATACTTTGATTCATAATGATTTTGTGAGAAATGTTTTCACAATTTGAACAAATAGACCGGTAAAAATAAAACATTCAACATTGTGGCAATTTGAACAGAAAACCGAAATGGGAAAAGCTATGGGCGATAAAAAAACACAATCGAAATGGTTCGTTGTCGCAACAGAAGGGGCAACAACTGACGGCCGCACAATCAATCGAGTTTGGATTGAGCAAATGGCGAAAAACTACAATCCAAAAACATATGGCGCACGCATTAATTTAGAACATTACAAAACCCGCATTTACTGGGATGATTTTGCTCACTCAAAAGCTTATGGCGACGTAATCGCACTCAAAACACAAGAAACCGAAGACGGCAAACTGCAGTTATTAGCACAGATTGACCCAACTGACGACTTAATCAAACTCAACAAAGATCGTCAAAAAGTTTACACATCAATCGAAGTTGACCCGAACTTTTCAGACACTGGCGAAGCTTATCTTGTCGGCTTGGCAGTCACTGACGAACCCGCAAGCCTTGGCACTGAAATGCTGAAATTTGCATCTCAAGCAAAAGAAAATCCGTTTACTTCACGCAAGCAAAAAGCAGAAAACTTATTCACTGCAGCAGTAGAAACGGAAATTGAATTTGAAGAAATGAAAGAAAAACAAGGTTTCAGCGTGTTTGAAAAAGTCAAAGCGTTATTTGCGAAGAAAGCAAAAACAGATGATGAACGTTTCACAGATCACCAACAAGCCATTGAGCTACTCGGTGAAAACTGCAAAGAAACGTCAGAAAAAACAACCGAACTTTCTGCAGATTTAGAAAAACACTGCGAAAAATTCACTGATTTAGAAAACACAGTGAAAGCGTTAGAGCAGAAATTTGCAGAGCTGGCAAAACAGCCGGAACAAACATACACCTCACGCCCGCAAATCACTGGTGCGGAAGGTAAAGAATATTTAACTGATTGTTAAGAAAGGTAGAACAATATGCGTAATCAAACAAAACAACTCTATAACGCTTACGTTGCTCGTGTTGCACAATTAAATGAAATTGGTGTAGATGACGTAAAAGAAGGCTTTACAGTTCAACCAACAGTTGAGCAAAAACTAAAAGAAAAGGTCATCGCTAGTTCTGCGTTTCTCGGCATGATTAACACAGTGAATGTTGAGCAAATGGAAGGCGAAATGATTGGTTTGGGCGTGGCTCAAGCAATCGCAAGCACAACAAACACTGACAGTAAAGATCGTGAAACAAAAGACGTGTTAAAACTTGACTCACGCAAGTACAAATGTGAGCAAGTAGACTTTGACACACACGTGAAATGGGCGACGCTTGATGCGTGGGCTAAATTCCCAGATTTTCAAGCAAAATTAGCAAGTCAAACCCAAAAAACTATTGCATTAAACTTGATTATGATGGGCTTTAACGGCACAAGTCGTGTAGCAACATCGCAACCATCAAGCAACACATTATTGCAAGATGTCAAAAAAGGCTGGTTGCAACAAATGCGTGATGAGCATTCAAAAGGCGTGATGAACGGTGCAAGCACTGATAACAAAGTGAAAGTCGGTAAAGGTCAAGGCACTGGCAAAAATGCGGGCAAGGGTTATGAAAACGTTGATGCATTAGTCATTGATGCAGTTGATAACTTAATCAGCGAAGTGTATCAAGATGACACTGAATTAGTCGCAATTTGTGGCCGTGGCATCTTAAACGATAAATATTTCAATATCGTGAACGGTGCAGACAAAGCAACTGAACAGCTAGCTGGTCAAGTGTTAGTATCTCAAAAACAAATCGGCGGATTAAAAGCGATTCGTGTGCCGTTTTTCCCGAAAAACGCAATTTTGATCACTCGCTTGGATAACTTATCAATTTATTTCCAAGAGGGTGCAACACGTCGTTTCATTCAAAACAACCCGAAACGCAATCGCATTGAAGACTACTTGTCTCAAAACATCGACTTTAAAGTTGAAGATTACGATTGCGCGGCATTAATCGAAAACATCACATTTGAAGATGCAGCGGGGTAATTTATGGCGAGATTATCACCCGCTCAAATTCACGTGATGAATGTCGCCGCACAACAAGCCAGTGCGGCAGACGATGAGCAATTAGAAAACTATGACGAGTACGAGAAAATGATGTTTTTACTCGCTCGTCATCAGAAAAATTTAAAAGAAATTCAATCAACTGAATTGAAAGCAGAGTATAAGCGTTCAATCTTACAAGAATTTATTCCGTGGATTGAAGGTGTGCTCAAAACGGGAAACGGTAAACAAGACAACGTATTGATGACATGGCTTGTTTGGTCGATTGACTGTGCTGAATATCATCTCGCATTACAGATTGCGGAGTATGCACTACATCAGCAACTCGTTTTGCCTGAACCATTCACACGCACGCTTGGCACGTTGCTTGCAGAAGAATTTGCAGATGCGGCAAAAATCGCACGCACAGCAAACAAACCATTTGAGCTTGCTTATCTCACACGTGTTGAAGAACTCGTGCGAGAGGAAGATATGCCGGATCAATCACGCGCACGCTTAATGCGCGAAATCGGCACACTGCAACTTGAAAGCAACAAAGAGCAGGCATTAGTCGCCCTAGAACGTGCATTAGAGTTAGATTTAAACGTTGGTGTAAAAGGCTTAGTTGAAAAACTACGCAAAGAGTTAGACAAACAATCTAACGAAGACACCAACTAAACCGAGCAAAGCGCAACGCCAGCTGGGCGGATTAGAGAATTTACGGTTTAACCGCACTTTCTTCTTCAATCCTCACCCAGCTTTTTTTATACGAGAAGAAAATGAGTGACGGCACAATCTCAATAAAAATCGCACACGACTACGACATGAAGTCAGTGCAACAAGCAGTTGAACGAGACAAACAAAATGAAGAATTCATACAAAATGATGAGTTTTTCCCGAACATTGTGATCAGCGAATTTAGAAACGCATCACGACTAGACGGAACGGTAACAATAGACAGATTAAAAGAAGCGTTATTTGAAGCAGTCGCATCCGTGAATGATGAATTGAACAACTTCAAGCAATCAGCTACACACACCACGCTTGCAGAAATGCCAAGTGGAATGATTGGCAATCAATCTGTGCTTGTTTATCGCTATAAACGGGCGGTCTATTGCTTAGCACTAGCGAATTTATACGAACGCTATGTAAGTTATGACACAACAAACGACGGTGAAAAGAAAATGGAATTATTGCAAGAAAGCATAAATCAGATTAGACGTGATGCACGTTTTGCAATTAACGACATTCTCGGGCGCAGACGTATCACTACGGAGTTGATCTAATGCAAGTTTACGCAGAACAAAACGACACGCTAGATGCAGTGATTTTTCGTCACATCGGCACAAGTAACGGATTATTGGAAGAAACATTGATACTCAATCCAAATCTAGCAAATCAACCAGTGCTGGAAATTGGTACTGCAGTGGTTTTACCAAAAAAACAACAACAAACAATCAAAAAAGATTCATTAAAACTTTGGGATTAAGGGATTAAAAATGGTTAAAAACGACTTAGCGGGCGCAAGCTCATATATGGGATCATTAAGCTCTTTCTTATCTGGGATCGGATTATCACTGCAAGATGTATCAAACATATTCAGTATTTTAGCGACGATTGTCGGCATTATTCTCGCAATCGGCACATTCTTTGTGAACAAGCATTACAAAATGAAAGAGCTAGAACTAAAAGCAAAAAAAATTGGGGTAAGTTTAGATGACAATTAAAAAATACATCAGATATGCGTGCAGTGTTTTAACAGTCATTGCACTTGTTGCAATTAATTATGGTGATGAGATCCGCACAACGCAACGTGGAATGGAAATCATCGGCAATGCAGAGGGTTGCTACACAAAACCATATCAATGCCCCGCGGACGTTTTGACTGTTGGCATTGGAACAACAAACGCAGTTGAGAAAATAGACAGAAACAAAATCTACACGCTCGAAGAAATCGCTTACTTATTCAAAGAGGGAATAAAACAAGCAGAAAAGTGCGTAAACACACACGCAAAAGGCAAACAGCTACCACAAGGCGCATTTGAGGCCCTAACATCAATCACATTCAATGTTGGCTGCGGGAAAATGCAGAAATCAACATTATTCAGAATGGCAAAACAAGGCTACACACCGCAAATGTGCGATCAGTTTTTAAGGTGGGTATATGCTGGCGGTCAGAAACTGAAAGGCTTAGAAATTCGCAGAGAAAAGGAACGTCAACTATGTTTAACGCCGTAAACGCAAAACTAAAAATGATTTTAGGTGGGGTATTTCTCGCACTGCTCATTGCGATTGTCACCACGTCAACACTAGCTTTTCACTTCTATGCAAAAGCAAAAACAGAGAAATTGAAAACGGAAATGTGGCAAGCGAACTACATCGCACTAAATCACAAGATTGATGAATTTTCACAAAAACAGACCGCACTTTTTAACGAAGTGAGGACACTGCAACAAGCAAACGAACACACAGAAAGAGAGTTAAACAATGCTATTGAAAACAATCAAAATTGGAGTAATCAGCTTGTGCCTGATGACGTTAAACGCTTGCTCAACAAAACAAATCAAAACGCCAATTCTTTGCCCGCAAACAGCAACGTGCGGTAATGTAAATCTGTATATTCACACGAACAAAGACTTAGCACAAGCACTGCTAAAAACGCACAATATGTTGCAATTCTGCTTGTTAGAAAATAACGCATTAAAACAATGCATTGACGATTTCAATAAAAAAGAGAAGTAAAAAATGGATAGATTCGACAAAGCACAAGAACTGGAACAAATGCAACGCGATCTCGCAATACAAAACAGAACAACATCAACACGTGCGAGTGCGTTTTTCTGTGAAGACTGCGGGGAAGAAATTCCAGAAATACGCAGATTGACAATTTTAGGTGTTTTCCGGTGTGTAACCTGTCAGACAATTTTTGAGAAAAAACAGCGAGTGTATAGACGATGAAAAAACCGAATCAAATCAGAAACGTGATTGAGCAATCAAACCCCGCGTTTAAGACTAATCCTGATTTGTTGCAAGTCTTTATTGATCAGGGGCAAATCATCAGCACGGGTGCGCAATCGTTGAGTTTTGAATATCAATACACGCTCAATGTGATCATCACAGATTATGCCGAAGACATCGCAAAAATCATTGTGCCCTTGCTGGCGTATTTGAAAGTGAATCAGCCTGAAATCTTCGAGAACCCACAGCGCAGAGAAGGGGCGTTTAAATTCGTCACGGATTTTAATAACAACAATACGCTAGATTTATCACTTGAAATTAAACTCACAGAAAGAGTTGTGCAAAAAAGCGGGGAAAATGGCGAGATTAATTTGAAGTATGCGACAGAACCAACGTGGAACACAGAAAGCGAACTCACTGCAGAAGAGTTAAAAGTGATACTGGAAGACAGTGTGATTTTTGATCGCGAGAAAATTTATGGCAACGATTGACAAATTTAATTCAAAGCTCACCGCACTTTTAAACAATCTTTCACCAACAGCACAGCGAGAACTTGCGCGTAAAATCGGGCAGAACCTTGCACAAAGTCAACGCAACCGCATCACAGCGCAACAAAACCCCGACGGAACACCGTTTGCACCACGCAAGCCGCAAAAGAATTTGAGAAAGAAAAAGGGTCGTATTAAGCGCAAAGCCATGTTTGCGAAGTTAAAAACAGCAAGATTTTTAAAAGTCAAAACTAACGGCAATCAAGTGAGTATTGGTTTCGTTGGTAACGCTGCACATATTGCCAAAGTGCATCAATACGGTTTGAGTTCAGAAGTGAGAACAGGATTAAGTGTGCGCTATGCACAGCGTGAATTGCTCGGTTTTTCTCAACAAGATCTGCAGATGATTGAAAATTTAATCATTGAACAAATAGCGATTAATTAAGAAAGGTTTTCATTATGTCGAACAATTTAGAGTTAAAAGTCACGCTTTCGGCACTTGATAAAGCAACCGCCCCATTTAAAAGCATTATTGCAACTAACAAAAAGTTAGCGCAAAACATTGCGAATGCAAAAAAGAATTTAAAAGCGTTAGAAAATCAAAAAAAAGTCATTGCAAATTTTCAAGCATTGAAAAAGTCGGTTGCAATAAATAACGCAGAATTAGCAAAAGCACAGAACGAAGCGCAAAAACTGTCTGCGAAATTTGCACAGCTTGCCACGCCAACGGCAAAAATGCGAAAGGAAATGCAACAAGCACAAGCACGCGTGAAAGCATTGAAGAATGAAAAAACAAATTTACAGCGCAAAGTCAACGAAACAAAAACAACACTTGATAAATACGGCATCAGCACGCGTAATCTTGGCAGTGCTAACGCAATGCTGAATGAAAAAATCAAGTCAGCAAACAGAGCATTAACAGAACAAAATCGACAGTTAAAACGCAACGCAGACACACAAGCACGACTTAACAAAGCCCGCTCAAGCTACGACAAAACATTATCAATGCGTGACAAAATGGCGGGTGGCGCAATGAAAGCGGGAATTGCAAGCGGTGCAATTCTTGGTGCAGAAGTGGCAATGTTAAAGCCAGCGATGGAGTTTGAAAAATCATTCTCAAAAGTGCAAGCATTGACAAGACTAGATAAAGTAAAAGATGCAGAAACAATCAGAGCATTAAGAGATCAAGCTATCAATTTGGGAGCAACAACCGCATTTTCATCATCAGAAGTGGCAGACGCGCAAGGTTATCTTGCAATGGCGGGTTTTACACCAGAACAAATTCAAGCATCATTGAAATCAGTCTTAAATACAGCGTTAGCATCGGGTGTTGATTTAGCTCGTGTTTCAGATGTTGCATCTGACATTTCATCTGGTTTTAAAATTCCAGCATCGGAAATGGGAAGAGTTGCAGATGTATTAACACTCACATTCACAACATCGAACACTTCACTTGAAACGTTATATGAAACGATGAAAGAAGGTGGACCGATTATGACATCCCTCGGTCAATCTTTTGAGAGTTCAGCCGCTATGGCAGGCTTGCTTGGTAACGTCGGTATTAAAGGTTCATCAGCGGGGACAGCATTGCAAAATATTGGTCTGAACATGATCAATAATAAACAATTGAAAAAGCTAGGTGTACAAGTACAAGATGCAAAAGGAAATATGCGTCAAATTCCAGAAATTTTGGCGGATATTAAAAAGAAAACAGACAAAATGGGAACCGCACAACGCTCAAATGTGATTAAAAATATTTTTGGGAAAATTCCAGTTGCAGCAGCAATGGAGTTGATCAGTCAAGCGGACGGTGCATTACAGAATTATGAAAACTCAATAAAACAAAAAATAAATCTTTATATAGTTAAAATGTCTCAATCTCTTTTTTATTTTCATATCTGCAGCATAAAAACTTGTAAAAATCCTACTTACTTTGATCTGTTTTAATTCTTTTTGATCTGTTTTAAAATCATTTGCACCAAATTTGCACCTTTAATTGCACCAAAAATTTTTATTGATTTGCTATTTTAGATAACGAATTTCTGCGTTCTTACGTAATGCCTTGACCCAATCTTTTTCCACATCTTTAACTTGTTGATTTACTAACTGTTCATAGGCTTTTTGGCGATAGACATCAATCGTTTTATCCCCTTCACGAGTGTTGGTCACTTCTAAAATATGCCAACCAAATTCGGTTTTAAATGGGGCAGAAATCACACCTTTTTTCGTCGTCAGAATCGCTTTTTGGAATGCGCCCACATAGGCCTCAGGGAAGGCAAAGCCTAGGCTACCGCCATTGGCACCAGAAAGGTAATCTTTCGAATAGTGTAACGCCGCATCGGCAAAGCTCATTTTACCCGCAATAATATCGGCACGAATTTGGTTTAATTGTGCTTTTGCTTGTGCATCATTTAATAACGGGTTTAATTTTAACAGAATATGTCTTACTTCATATTGTGGGGCAGAAATTTTCTTTTCTGTTCCTGCTTGTTTTGCTTGATTTAGCAGTTGTTTACTCAAGGCTTCAACTTGCTCTCGAGTCACATCAATACTTTGCCCAATCGCTTGGTTACGGATTTCTCCCATTAAGATTTGATTAGCAATTTGTTGACGATAAGCATTGTAGCTAATGCCTTGATAATCTAAGGCATCCAATAATTGTCCATAAGTCAAGCCATTTTGTGCAGCAATGCCTTCAATGATTTGATCGACTTGTGCATAATTGACTTTAATGCCTGAATTTTGAATGGCTTGTTGCACTAAAATATCATCAATCACTTTGTCCAAAGCAACTTGATATTGACCTTTTTTCCCCATATTTTTTTTGACTTGGCTTTCTAACACTGGCACACCATTAACGGTGGCAACAACGCGTTCTGCGGCCTGCGCAGTAGAAACATAGATAAAAAGCCCTAGTATTGCCCAGAAAATAGATTTTACATTAATCATTTTCATCATCTATTCCATTATGTTGGTTAAAAATTACATTTGTTAGAGTATCAATTTTACAAAAGGTTCACAAACTTTATTTTGTCGGCGAAAGTAGTGCAACTTCATAACAATTGTCGAACTTCAGGGTGCGTACTTGCACTTCTTCACTGCGACTGGTTGGAACATTTTTACCGACATAATCCGCGCGAATTGGCAGTTCACGGTGCCCTCTATCCACAAAAATAACAAGCTCAATTTTTGCGGCACGACCGAAATCCACTAATGCATCGAGTGCTGCGCGAATGGTTCTGCCGGTATAAAGTACGTCATCGACTAAAATCACTTCTTTATTGTGGATACTAATAAAACTGGAGGCACCGCTATAGGTAGGCGATTTGGAGTCAGGTTCAGCATATTCTAAATCATCACGGTAAAAGGTGATATCCAGATCAATTGAGGGTAACTCAACGTTTGCGAGGTCAGCAATTTTTTTCTTAATTAACTCCGCAATTTCCGCACCACGTCGTTTAATGCCTACAATGACAATATTGTCTAAACGTTGGTGTTTTTCGATAATCTCGTGTGAAATACGGGAAATGGTGCGGAGAAATTGGTTTTCATCAATAATGATTTTTTCCATAATATTGACCTACATATAGTGAAGAAATGTTGGCGTTAAAATAGCATAAAAGCTAATAATCTCCTAGAGTGAAATCAGGTGCGGGAAACAACCTCATAAAAAATAAACCGCACTTTCGGTAGGCGAAGAAAAAGTGCGGTGCTTTTTGTTATTTTGTGTGACGTTCTTTTAATTTATGAATCACATCTGACCAGCTTAAATCGGCATCCTGCAACAAGACCGTTAAATGATAAACGAGATCCGCAGCCTCACAAATGGTTTCTGCTTTGTCTTTCACAGTTGCGGCAAGAGCGGTTTCCACCCCTTCTTCACCGACTTTTTGTGCAATGCGTTTAGTACCTTTAGCATACAGTTGTGCGGTATAAGAACTCGCAGGATCGGCACCTTTACGACTGGCAATTAAACGTTCTAATTTGCTCAAAAAAATCCAATCCGGCTGTGTTGTCTTTTCAAACTGATAAAAACAGCTTTCCGCCCCAGTATGACAGGTTTCACCAATCAGATTGACTAGAATCAGTAGGGTATCATTATCACAATCTAAACTCATATCCATTACGTTTAAAAAATGTCCAGAAGTTTCACCTTTTGTCCATAAACGGTTTTTGGTACGTGAAAAAAAGGTCACTCGTTTTTCCGCCAGCGTTTTTTCTAATGCCTCTTGATTCATATAACCAAGCATTAACACTTCACAAGTTGCCACGTTTTGGATAATGACGGGCAGTAAATTATCGACTTTTTGCCAGTTGATTTGAGTTGGGTTTAACATAAATTTCCTCATTTTTTATAAAACGATGTGCGTATGCATTTACTATTTTTAAAACGCGTTGAAAATCAAGCTCATCGTAGTCGGGGGTAAATTCAATATAATCAATATTCGCCTTACGACAGGATTCCTTTTTTATTGCATCACGTTCAACTGCGTTATTTTGGTAATGTCCGTTGCCTTGGTATTCAATCGCGACAATTGGTTGACAATCTTTATCAATGATTAAGAAATCTACTCTTTTGTTGTTGATCAGGTGAAAAGCATGGTAATCATCTGATTGGATAAATTCACCCATGGCGACTTGACTAAATAATTGAAAATATTTCCCGTTTTGTTGTGTATCCAATAGTGTTTTTAACTGAGTAAAAAGGGCGTATTCACTTTTATTCATTAAACTGGACTTTTTAAATTCAGCTTTTGACAATATTTCCAGCTTACTTGGTTGTCTAAGATCGGAATAAGCATATTTCTTTTTGTTTTTCCGCTTTTTGGTCAATATGATCATTATGACTTTAAAGGTAAAAACGAAGATGGCTAATCCAATCAGAGGGTAAAGTGCGCTAAGTTGGCTGAAAATGCCTTGCCACATGATTTTTTGTTCCATATTTTATTTTTCACCTACCCAAATATCACTTATTTTCAAAAAATGTAGAGATTGGTTATCTGTATGAATTATCCGGTGTTTTGATGCTAAAAATTGTTCATACCATTTCTTGTTTGAAAGATAGTCTTTTTTATTAGAGTAATCTTTTTCATTACCTATATAATCTTCATCGATTAATTCTTCATACGAATAATGAGCCCAGTTAAATGATTTTAGTGTTTTTTTTATTTCTCCTGGAAATTTATCTATAGGAAAGGAAGTATTATTCCCTTTAAAAAATAGATTTTGATACCAATCAATTTTATCGTTAATTGCACAGACTACTTGGCTGTTTTTTAGACTTGTCGTATCTATCCATATTTTCAGATAATATTTAATTTGTAATTTTTCTAGTTCAATCTTCTACTCATCATAGATTTCAATTAAGGATTGAATGAATATTTCTCTGATTTTTCCTGCTGGAATACAATATTGGATATTTTTTAAAGCTAATCTAGACCAAGGGTCAACCCAGAATTTTACATACAGACAATCTTGATTAAAAAGTGTTTCTTGATCAAAGTAAATGTTCTCATTCTTCCACTTTTTTATTGCATTTAACCTTCTATTAATTCCTCTAATTTTCTTAAATCTTATTTTTTTATTCTTCATTTCCATTATTTATACTCGAATATTAATCTTTTCCTTTCTCAAATAATCCTTTAATTCCCCAATATCAATAATTCGTTTATGGAACACGCTGGCAGCGAGCGCACCATCCACATTGGCTTCAACAAAGGCATCACGGAAATGTACCATTTCACCTGCACCGCCTGAGGCAATCAGGGGAATATGACAGAGGTTACGCACGAGTTTTAATTGGGCGATGTCATAACCTTGACGAACACCGTCTTGGTTCATCATATTTAACACAATTTCGCCCGCGCCACGTTGTTGTACTTCCTTGACCCAGTCGAGTAATTGCCAATGGGTTTGGCGTGTGCGACTTTCATCGCCAGTATATTGATTAACCCAATATTTGCCGGTTTCCCTTTCAAACCAACTGTCGATCCCCACCACGATGGCTTGCACACCAAAACGATCCGCCAAGCGATTAATTAAATCGGGATCGGCTAGTGCGGGGGAATTTATGGAAATTTTATCTGCGCCAAAGGCAAATAATTTTTCCGCATCTTCCACGCTTTTAATGCCACCCGCTACGCAAAATGGAATATCAATCACTTGTGCCACACGTTCCACCCAGCTTTTATCAATAGTTCTGCCGTCAGAGGAGGCGGTAATATCATAGAACACTAATTCATCTGCGCCTTCTTCCGCATAGCGTTGCGCCAGCGGCACGATATCGCCAATAATCTCGTGATTGCGAAATTGTACACCTTTGACCACCTGCCCATCACGTACGTCTAAGCAAGGAATTATGCGTTTTGCCAACATGCGATCGCCTCCTGCACGTTAAACTTGCCTTCCAATAAAGCACGTCCCACAATCACACCAGCGACTCCCGTGCCTTTTAAGGCGTCAATATCCGCAAGGGAACCGATCCCGCCTGATGATTGGAATTGAATCGTCGGGAATTGGGCACAGATTTCTTGATATAGCGCCACATTAGATCCTTGCAAAGTACCATCTTTGGAAATATCGGTGCATAACACGTGTTGCAAACCGACCTCACGGAAATCGGCAATTAAGTCTTCTAAAGACACGCCGCTGTTTTCTTGCCAACCGCTCACTGCGATCTGTTTTTCGCCTTGTGCGTTAATGTTGACATCTAACGCTAAGACAAATTTTTCTGCCCCGTATTTTTTAAACCATTGTTTGACCATTTCGGGTTGCTTGACTGCTGTTGAGCCAATCACCACGCGATTTGCGCCCACCGCCAGTAAATCTGCCACATCTTGCTCAGTACGAATACCGCCCCCTACTTGAATTGGGCAATTCACCGCGTTGATGCTTTCACCGATGAGTGCTGTTTGGCGTTTAGTCGGATCTTTCGCGCCAGTCAGATCCACTAAATGTAAGTACTTTGCCCCTTGTGCCACATAATCTTGGAATTGGGCTATCGGGTTATCGGAATAAAGGGTTTTCTGCCCATAATCACCTTGATAAAGGCGCACCACTTGACCGTCAATCAGATCAAGGGCGGGGATAATTTGTGATGTTTTCATATGTTTTCCTGTCTTGGCAAAATGTTTAAAAAAGCGACCGCACTTTATTTAATGTTTTCCACAAAATTACGCAAAAATAACGCACCGGCCTTACCAGAACGCTCAGGGTGGAATTGTGCACCATAAAAATTGTTATGTTGGATTACCGCAGAAAATGGCACGCCATAGTCGCAAGTGGCAACGGTGTGTGGATTGGGCAACACGCCGTAGCTATGCACAAAATAGAAATAGCTGTCTTGCTCAATGCCTGCAAATAACGGGTGATCGGCGGCATAATGCACCTTATTCCAGCCCATATGCGGTAACGGCAACTGACAATCCGGTAATTTTTCGGTTTTGCCTGACATCAATTTTAATAAGTCCAAATTGCCTTCTTCGGAATAGTCGGTCATTAATTGCATTCCTAAACAAATCCCCAAAACAGGTTGAGAGAGGTTTTGGATAACCTCAATTAAGCCTAAATCCGCCAGATTTTGCATCGCAGCTTTTGCCGTGCCCACACCGGGCAAAATCAATTTCTCGGCAGATTGGATTTGTTTGATATTATCGGTAATTTCTACACGATACCCTAAACGGTCAAAAGCAAATTTGACTGAGGAAAGGTTCGCGCAACGGGTGTTGATGATTACTAGGTTAGTCATTTTGAACTCTATTTCCACTTTTCTAAAGTTTTTCTAGCAGCAGGATCTTTAGCAACCTTTAATAACTCTAATTGAAATTCTGCTTGTACTGTAGGATCTATTGGTAATTTAGATAAGATCATTTTTTCTAATAGGATTGTTAATGGTTCACCAATAGCTTTTCGAAAGTTAAATCCTAACAATTGTAAAATTGTTAATGTTTCTTTCGAGATAATAGGTGAAAATATTCTTACAGCATCAATATTATGACCTGTTGCAATAGATAATTCTTGTAATTTCGGGATAAGTTTTTGAGTTATATATTCTATTTCAGTATCTGTAATTTTTTGTGCTGTTAATTCTTGTTGGTATGCTTGGGATATTTGTAGTAATTCATTTTTATCTGAAATAAGCTCTTGTATTATTTCCTCTAATTCATTTATTCCTAGTTCAATTAATTGTTGTTCCATTCTAATCTCCCAAATTAACTATTAAATAAGTTTCACTACAGTAGCCCTTTCGAGCTCGGCAATTCATTCCCTTCCACCTCAATACACTGTCTTAACGTGCGCCCAAACACTTTAAACAGGCTTTCGATTTTGTGGTGGTCGTTATCGCCTTTGGTTTTAAGGTGTAAGGTTGCCATTAAGGTATAAGCGAGAGATTGGAAAAAATGCTCAGTCATTTCGGTGCTGAAATCGCCCACTTTATCGCGTTTAAATTTGGCTTTGAATTTGAAATACGGGCGACCAGACAGATCCATCGTACATTCTGCCTTGCATTCGTCCATTGGTAACACAAAGCCAAAGCGTTGAATGCCTCGTTTATCACCAAGGGCTTGTTTTAATGCAGTACCGAGGGCGAGAGCCGTATCTTCGACGGTGTGATGTTCGTCGATCCAAAGATCGCCTTTACAACTTACGTTCATTCGGAAACCACCGTGAGTGGCGATTTGATCGAGCATATGATCGAAAAAGCCGACACCAGTTTTAATCTCGTTTACGCCGGTTTCATCTAACCAAACTTGCACTTTAATATCGGTTTCTTTGGTGGTACGTATCACTTCGGCATAGCGCGGTTTACGATCAATAAGTGCGGTCTGTTTTGGCAACAATTTTTCCACAATCAGATCCCAATTGAGCTTTTCACGATCATATTGCAAGGCACGAATACTGAGATTTTCTGCCAGTTGCACGTCAGTGGCACGATCACCAATCACAAAGCTGGTGGTAGGGTCGAACAATTTTTTATCAATGTATTTTTTCAATAATTTAATTTTCGGCTTACGACAATCGCACTCGTCTTCAGGTTTATGAGGGCAAATTAACACCTCATCAAACTCGATACCTTGTGATTTAAATAACGCCATCATCGCATTGTGCGGTTTATCAAAATTTTCCTGTGGGAAAGATGCCGTGCCTAGCCCGTCTTGGTTACTGACCATTACGAAACGGTAATAGGGTTTGAGCTTTAATAACGCGGGGATAACATTCGGCTCAAATTGTAATTTTTCCAAACTGTCAATTTGAAAATCGGTTTTGGGTTCATCAATTAAAGTCCCGTCACGGTCGATAAAAAGAATAGATTGTTGTGTCATAGAGTTATCCTGTTTTTTCATTTTAATCTGTTGGTTTTTCGTTTGTACCTTAGGCAATTTTACGGATTGCTTCAATGACACGACGATTTTCCTCTGCCGTGCCAATGGTAATACGAATACAGTTTTCTAACATCAATGCGCTGTGTTGATTACGCAAGATAATTCCTTGATCCCAAAGGGTTTTGAAGATTTTTTGTCCGTCTTTGAATTTCACTAAAAGATAATTGCCATCACTTTGAAAGGCGTTTTCTACACAAGGCAAGTTGCGTAAATCTGCCTCAAGTGCGGTGCGATTTTGCAGAATTTCTTGTACCCGTTGTTGCATTGCTTGTAAACCCTCAGGTTGTAAGGCTTGCGCAGCAAGATCCGCCACAGGCACTGGCAAAGGATAAGGCGCAATCACTTTTTGTAGCACCTCGATTAAGTCTTTATTCGCCAAGGTAAAACCACAACGTAGTCCCGCTAAGGCAAAGGCTTTGGAGAGGGTGCGGATAATGGCTAAGTGTGGGTAGTTTTTTAGCGCTGTGACCATTGTCGCTTGTGGACAAAACTCAATGTAGGCTTCATCCACCACCACAATGGCTTTATCTCTAGTCATCTCTAGTAAGGCTAACAAATCCGCACGATTAACTAAGGTGCCTGTTGGGTTATTCGGGCTACACACAAACACCACTTTGACACCGGTAAGCTGGCGTTCAATTTCAGGCAAATTCAGTTGGAAATCTGCTGTCAACGGCACCGTTTTGAGGGCAATCCCACAGGTTTCGGCACTGACCGCATACATCCCATAGGTTGGTGGGCAGTAAAGTACGCTGTCTTCCGCTTCACAAAAGGCACGGATAATCAGCTCAATACTTTCATCACCGCCACGGCTGACCAACACATTTTCAGGCGTTATCCCTGCATAATTGGCATAGCCTTCAATCACGGCTTGTGGTTGTGGCTCGGGGTAACGGTTAAAGGTACGATGGGTTAAATCAAAATCAGGCGAAGTCGGGTATTCGTTTGCATTTAACCAAATATCGCCTTTACCGCCTAAACGACGTGCAGATTGATACGGTGTTAAGGCCTGAATATTTTTACGTGAAAGTGGTGAAATTGACATGTTGTGTTCCTGCTTAATTGTGTGTTTTTAATAAAATAAAGTGTTCGATAAGTTTAATCATCAGCACTTTTTGCTCTGGCAGACTTTCTGCCACTAACAGAGCTAAGGCGACTAATGTATTATCATTAATTAGTTGCTCGACAGGTTTTGCTAACAAGCCTTGATTGAGGCGTAAGTACCATAAAAATAAAAAAGACCCAGTCCGTTTGTTACCATCTACAAATGGATGGTTTTTAATCACAAAATACAGTAAGTGCGCGGCGCGACTGGCAATATTTGGATAAAACCATTCCTCACCAAATCCCTGCTCAATAGTCGCAATCGCAGAAGCTAAACCATCAGAACGCTGTTGCCCAAACAATGCGGTGGCTTCCCCTTTTTCAATCAAGGTTTGTTTTAATTGCTCAATGGCTTGTAACACCTCATCAAAAACTAAGGCTTTCATTGCGGGCTGTTTGACTCGATTTTCAACCAAACTTTGTTCATCATAAGCCTGTAATAAACTCCAAGTGCGAGCATAGTCTTGCACTACGCTAATGACTGCCTGCCCGTTGTCATTGACTAAGGCTTGGTTCGTTAGTGTGCGGCTTAATAAGGCGACCGCTTGGCTAAATTCAATCCCTTTTTCTTGTAAACGACGTTCATTTATCGCATAACCCTGCACTAAAAATTGTTTTAAGGTTTGCGTTGCCCATTGGCGGAATTGAGTCGCTCGTTTAGAACTAATACGATAGCCCACGGAAATAATGGCGTCTAAGTTATAAAATTTGCGTTGTCGCTTAACTTGGCGACTCCCTTCTTTTTGAACTTGTAAGAAATGCTTACAAGTTGACATTTCATCTAACTCACCTTCAGCATAGATATGCTGTAAGTGCATGGTGATATTTTGTGGTTTAACTTCAAATAAATCTGCCATCTGTGCTTGAGTTAGCCACACCGTTTCTTGCTCAAAAGAAACCTGTAATGCAATTTTGCCATCTTCGCTTGTGTAGAGTTGGATTTGATTGTTCATTTTACTTCCTTAGCTAACTGTATAAAAATACAGTTAATTATGCACAACTCTGCTTTCCTTGCAACTTTCTCCAACGAATTTCTACTGCTTGCTTATGCGCTTCTAATTGTTCTGCTTCTGCCATTAACATCACGGTATTAGCGAGATCTTTAAAGCCTTGTGGGGTGAGTTCTTGTACTGTCATCCGTTTGCTAAAATCGGCTAAACCTAAACTTGAATGGGTGCGAGTATAGCCGTAGGTCGGTAGAACGTGATTGGTACCACTAGCATAATCGCCCATACTTTCAGGCGAATAGGCACCTAAGAAAATCGAGCCGGCGTTATCTAAAAACGGCAGTAAGTTACGCGCATTTTCCACCTGTACGACCAAATGTTCAGGCGCATAAGCATTACTAATTTCTACACATTGTTGCAGATCTTCGGCGATAAAGGTGCGACTGTGAGCAAGCGCCTTACGAGCCGTTTCTACTCTTGGTAAACGAGCCAGTTGTTGCTCAATGGAAAGAGCGGTCTGTTTTGCCAACGTTTCACAGTTAGTGACTAAAATCACTTGGCTGTCTGCGCCATGTTCCGCTTGAGAAAGTAAATCGCTGGCGACAAAATCTGGATCGGCAAATTCATCGGCAATCACTAACACTTCAGAGGGACCGGCTGGCATATCAATCGCAGTGCCTTGTTGTAATACTTGACGTTTGGCTTCAGTGACAAAGGCATTGCCTGGTCCGAAAATTTTATCCACTTTCTGCACGCTTTCCGTGCCGTTTGCCATGGCAAAAATGGCTTGAGCACCTCCAATGGCATAAATGGTTTCAACACCACATAAATTGGCGGTGTAAAGAATTTCATCGGCAATAGGTGGTGGGGAACATAGCACAATGGTTTTACAGCCAGCAATTTTGGCAGGGACGGCAAGCATTAACACTGTGGAAAACAGTGGAGCAGAGCCACCGGGGATATATAAACCGACGTTTTGAATGGGGCGAGTAACGACTTGGCAACGCACACCGGCTTGGGTTTCCAGATCCACCGTTTGGTTTTTTTGTGCTTGGTGGAAACGTTCAATATTGCCTTTGGCGGTTTGAATCGCTTGTTTTAATTCCGTCGCAATACGCTGGCTCGCTTGCTCAATTTGGGCTTTTGAGATGACAAGGCTTTCTAATGTGGTCTTATCGAATTTTTCCGCAAGTTCAAATAATGCCTTATCCCCATTGTTGATGACATTGCTTTTGATCGCATTCACGGCTTGCGTAATTTGTTCACCAACAGCTTGAGCTGGGCGAGAAAGTGCAGCTTGTTTTTGTGCTGAATTTAACGTATTCCAAATAAGTGTTTGCATATTGTTTCCTTGATTATTCAATCGGTTCACTGATTTTGCTAGTTAAAAAGTCAAGATTACGCGTGATTTTCTCAATCTCCCAATCCCACCATTTTAATGCTAATAATTGTTCAATTTTTTCAGGTGAGAAACGTTTTCTAATCACGCGAGCGGGATTTCCTGCGACAATCGCATAAGGTGGCACATTCTTGGTGACAACCGAATTTGTGCCAATAATCGCGCCATCGCCAATTTTTACGCCTGGCATAATCGTGGCGTTATAGCCAATCCAAACGTCATTCCCAATAACCGTATCCCCTTTGCTCGATAATTCGGCTTTCTCCGGTAACGCTTTTGCCCATTCATAACCAAAAATCCCAAATGGGTAAGTGGAGATGGCATTCATTTGATGATTGGCGCCATTCATAATAAATTTCACATCCGATCCAATCATGCAAAATTTACCGATGATCAATTTATCGCATAAAAAGTCAAAATGGTATTTCACATTTTTCTCAAAATTTTCCACATTCTCTGCATCATCGTAGTAGGTAAAATCCCCCACAATAATATTAGGATGACGAACTAAGTTTTTTAAAAAGCACAGTCGGTGATAATGTTTGATAGGGAAAAATCTGATCTTTATCAGGAAATCGCATAGCATACCTAACCTTGTTGTGTTGTTATTTTTCTGTTGTTACATCGCATTGTGTTTTTGCCCAATTCACTGCCGTTTCTATTGCTTTACGCGCCTGCGGGCTATTACGCCAGCAAGTGGACCCAGTGAGTTCCGCCCCACGTTCTAAAATAAATGCAGGATCTGTCTTTGCAAGCTGTTTGACATCATCTAGCCCCATCTCTTGCAAGCGTTTGAGAATGGTGGTGCCGATGCCTTTTTGTGCTAACAGCGATTGTTGTTGTGAAAGTGTAAATGGCATCAAGTTACCCCATCATTTTCTCAATTGGTAGCACTAAAATCGAACTGGCGCCAGCATCTTTCAGCTGTTCCATGGTTTCCCAGAACAGATTTTCTTGACTGACGACATGCATAGCGACTTTCGAATTGTCGTGTGCTAATGGCAAAATAGTGGGGTTTTCCACGCCGGGTAAAAGTGCGGTGATTTCTTCCAGTTTTTCTTTTGGGGCGTGAAGCATGATGTATTTTGATTCTGCCGCTTGTTGTACACCTTGGATGCGTGTGAGTAACTTATCCACTAAGGCTTGTTTTTCTGGACTAAGTTCAGCGGCACGTTGAATGAGGCAGGATTTTGAGCGGTAAATGATTTCCACTTCCTTTAAACCATTAGCTTCAAGTGTGGCACCAGAAGACACTAAATCACAAATCGCATCGGCAAGTCCGGCACGGGGCGCGACTTCCACTGATCCTGTGAGTGAACAGGTTTTAAAATCCACACCTTGTTGTTGCATATAACGTTTGAGTAAATTCGGGTAAGACGTGGCAATACGTGCATTTTTGAGATCACTTATGCCATTGTAAGCTTCGTCTTGCGGTATGGCGATTGATAAACGGCAACCGCCAAAATCTAAACGGCGTAATTTTTTGTAATTGACTGTTTCACCCGCAGCTTGACGAGTGAGTTCTTCCTCTTCTAAGACGTTTTCACCAATGATCCCGAGATCAACCACACCATCAAAGACGAGACCGGGAATATCATCGTCACGCACCCGTAAAATATCAATCGGCATATTTTCGGCGTAAGCAATTAGGCGTTGTTCCTGTAAATTTATTTTTACACCGCATTGTTTCAATAAGGCTTGTGATTCTTGGCTTAAGCGTCCTGATTTTTGCATCGCAATGCGTAGTCTTTTACTTTCAATCATAATTCTTATCCTAGTAGATGTTGTTAATTTTAGTGATAAAAAAACCTCTCGAAATGGCTTCCGAGAGGTTTATATTGTTCGTCATTTTATCGCACACTCGGAAGATTTGTTATCTTCCAAGCATCACAAAATACCCGAAAGATAATCAGGGTAGATGGTGATGATGAGTCATGCGAGTAAAATTCATAGTGTTTCCTTATTGGTCAATTGCTATTCAAATTACTGTAAAAAAAATAAACTGGCAAGGATTTTTTACAAAAAATTTATATTTTTTTTGCTTTAATAAATAACAGCATAGGGCGGTGCTGTAAATCTTTAAATTCCTGTTGCCATTCTGGTTGATCGGCAAGCATGGGTTCTGCCATCTGCTCAATCTGAAAACCGGCTTGAATCAGTTGATTGACAATCGTTGCCGTAGTGCGATGATAGGTTTTAAACGGTTGTTTAAACCAATTACGCTCACGTTCACCTTCATCACGATAATAGTTCAACCGATATGCCACTTGGCGTTTGTGTTGATCTTTTTCCCAACGATCCCCTTCTTGATAGCAGGTGACGATCGGATGTTCTTGCGAGAAAATCAGATAACCATTAGGGGTGAGTTTTTGGCGAATATCTTGCAGTAACTTGGCAAAATCTTGCACATAATGAAAAGCAAAAGAGCTGGTGATGACATCAAAATTACTTTCTGGTAAATCTGCCAGTTGCTCCATGGACAATGGGTGGAGGGCAAAGTGCGGTCCATTTTGAAAATGTTTTGATAGATCATGCTCAGCTTGCTTCAACATGTTATGAGAAAGGTCAATGCCCACGACAAAGCGGGCATGACGTTGCAAATACAACAGTAGATGACTACCGGTGCCACACTCCAGATCGAGCAATTTTTTATTGGTCAGATCGGGGAGCAAAGACAACATGGTCGGTTTTTCTACCACTTCATTTAAGCTGAGGGGATTTTCCCGCAATTTTTGATACAACTCGAAAAATTGCGGGGCATCATAGACCCTTTTTTTCGTCATCTTATTTGAAGATGATGTCATCTTTTGGATCGTATTTAGACGCATCTAACACTTTGTTTTCTTCAAAGTATTTTTTCAGCATCTCCGCATCGATAAAACCCGTATTGACATAACTTGGGTGTTTTTTCAAGACAGGGTAGCCATCACCACCACCGGCGCAATAGTCTGGTACAGATACTTTATAGGTTTTGTTTAAATCCAGTGCTTTGCCACCGACTTTGACATCCGATACTTTTTGTGCGGTACGGTCAACTACCATGGAAAGCCCAGCAAATTGTGGGTAAGCACCACTATCTACTTGTTTTAATGCCACCACATTGAGGTAGTCTAATAACTCTTGCCCCGTGAAATCGACAGTGGCAATCATATTACCGAAAGGTTGTACAGTAAGGAGATCTTTATATGTCGTTTCTCCTTCGTTGATGTCGGTACGAATCCCGCCTGAGTTCATGATCCCCACATCCGCTTTCACACGCTCCATTTGTGACTGAGCAATTAAACGTCCTAAGTTCGTTTGGTGGAAGCGGATAATTTTACGATCACCGATAAATTTCCCTTTTACTTCCCCCACTTTCACGCCTAATAAACGATCGCCTTCGTCTTGGTATTTCTTCAAATGGGCAAAGACGGCTGGATCTTCAGCAATTTCAGGCTGATACAGTTTGTATTCTGATTTGCCGTCTTCCAATTTGATTTTTTGTTTTAAGTTAATTGGAATTAACTCGTATTTCACCAATTTGGTTTCGCCATTCTTGAATTCAAAATCTGCACGACCAATGTATTTTCCCCATTCGCCCGCTTGGACAATCCAAGTGCCGTTTTGGAAATCAGGTTTACATGCTTCACCCGGCGTGTATTTCAGTTTGAATTGACCTTGTTCATCAATACACACCGTGTCGTGTGTATGACCACCGATAATTAAATCAAACGCGCCTTTATCTAGGGTACGTGCCATGGTGACATCGCCCGGCGCATTATGTCCGTGTTTACCATCAAAATAGTAGCCCATGTGGGTTAACGCAATACGGATATCCGGTTTTTCGGTTTGGTTAATTTCAGCCAAGGTGTTTTTGGCGGTTTCAATTGGGTTGTTAAAGATCACGCGATCAACCACATCAGGATTACCTAATTTAGCTGTATCTTCTGTGGTCAAACCAACGACAGCAATTTTGACATCCTCTTTGTTTAGTATCACATAAGGTTTGACTAAGGGTTTGTTGGTTTTTTTATTGATGACGTTAGCTGAAATGAGGGGGAACTTCGCCCATTTTTCTTGCATTTCAAGCAATTGCATCGGGAAATCGAATTCATGGTTACCGAGTACTGCTACGTCATAACCAATCATGTTCATACCCTCGATATCAGGTTTCGCATTTTGCATATCAGATTCAGGTACGCCTGTGTTGAAATCACCTGCATGCAGCAAAATCACTGAGCCACCTTTGCCTTCGACTTCTTTACGAATGTTATCAATTAAAGTTTTATGTGCAGCAAAACCATACTCGCCGTGACTGTTTTTCCAGAAATGACCGTGTGTATCGTTGGCATGTAATACCGTAATATTGTAGGTTTTGTCTTGGGTATAAGCGTAAGCTTGACTGATTAACCCTAATGACAGGGCGATTGCACTCAATTTTGTTAATTTTTTCATGGTAAACCTCTTAAGAGAAAAAAATCCGCTAACTATATACTTAAAATTTTGTGTCAAGCCAAGTACTTTGCATTAAATTTGTGAGCTTTAACCTAAAAATGTCGGTAAAACACCAAATTGAGCAGCAATTTGTGCCAAAATATTTAACAAACCAAATAAAATCACAAAATAAATCATGAAGTTACCACCATAAACAGTATAGTGGGATTCCGTGAAACGCTGGCGTGTGGCTTTCGCTAATAGGGCTGGGACAATCGCTGCCCAAATGGTGGCGGCTAAGCCTGCATACCCAATTGCCACGACAAACCCATAAGGGAATTGTAAGCTGAGCAAGAGCGGTGGCAGAAAGGTCACTAACGTGGTTTTAGTTCGCCCTAAGCTACTGTCATCAAATTTTAATAAGTCCGCAAGGTAATCAAATAAGCCCAAACTGACGCCTAAAAATGAGCTTGCAATCGCCATATAAGCAAAGAAATTAAGTACGACGCCCATGTAATCGGTTTGGATATATTGCGATAAGGCTTTTAGTAAGGCAGCAATATCACCCCCTTTTTCAATGACTGGTGCAAATTGATGGCGAGGTAAATTCCCTTGTACCGCAAGCTGCCAAAATGCATAGATCACGAAGGCGATACCGGTACCGAGGAAGATTGCTTTGACCACAGATTGAGCATGACGATCGTAGTATTTTACCAAGCTTGGTACATTACCGTGAAAGCCAAAGGAGACTAAGCAAACAGGAAGTGCAGTGAGAAGATAAGGTAAATAGTGTGTTTCTCCTTGAGCAAGATTATTGAAAAGCACATCACTTCTGACAGAAGCCATGAGTCCACTCGTGGAAAGGAGAAAGGCGATGATCATGCCACCGATCAGTACAGTGGTAAAACGATCCACGGCTTTAGTCGATAACCAGACAAATCCAGCGAGCACGCAACAAAAAAGTAAAGACCCCACGCCGCGTCCAATTTCCACCGTATTGTCAGGGCGGCTGAGAACTTGATTTAAGAGATGTTGGGTAATGCCACCACCAGATGTGATATAAGCATACGTTAAAATATATAATACAAAAGCGATAGATAAGCCATTGATGAGATTCCAGCGTTTGCCGAGTAAATCTTTCACGATGGTGTCAAAACTCGCCCCTGTTGGGTAGTGTAAATTGGCTTCAAGGATCATTAAGCCTGACGTGGTCATACAAAACCAAGTGTAGGCTAATAGAAGAAGAGAACCGATAAACCAAACGCCTGCTGTAGCAGTTGGATTGGCTAACATACCAGCACCGATCGCTGTACCGGCAATAATCATGGCGCCACCTAAAAGAGAAGGCAATTGTTTTGTTGTCATAAAAGTACCACTGTGTTGTTATGAGTTTATAAAAAATAATTTGCACTATTTTAATAGTGCAAAAATAAAAAGCAATGGATTTTTGTTAAACAACGCAATTATTTTGGGCGTCTGTTGAGATGAATAGGGCGATATCTCGACAAGTTTGTGCGAATAACGCTATAATTGAGTGCTTTTATTTATAATTAACTTGAAATAAGGAATACGAAAATGGGTTTAGAAACCGTACCGGCAGGTAAAGCATTGCCAGATGATATTTATGTTGTGATTGAAATTCCTGCTAATTCAGATCCAATTAAATATGAAGTGGATAAAGAAAGTGGCGCGTTGTTTGTTGACCGTTTTATGGCGACAGCGATGTTCTATCCAGCGAACTATGGTTATGTGAATAACACATTGTCTTTAGATGGTGACCCTGTTGATGTATTAGTCCCGACACCATATCCATTACAACCGGGCTCAGTGATTCGTTGCCGTCCAGTTGGGGTATTAAAAATGACAGATGAAGCTGGAAGTGATGCGAAAGTGGTGGCAGTACCACACAGCAAATTAACCAAAGAATACGATCATATTAAAGATGTGAATGATTTACCGGCATTATTAAAAGCACAAATCCAACACTTCTTCGAAAGCTACAAAGCATTAGAAGCGGGTAAATGGGTGAAAGTAGATGGTTGGGAAGGTGTTGATGCCGCCCGTCAAGAAATTTTAGATTCATTTGAACGTGCAAAAAAATAACATTTTTGTTTTAATACCGCTTGAAAGAGCGGTATTTTTTTATCTAAATTGAGTGAGGACTTTATGATGAAATTGACTAAAAGGTTACTATGGGTGCCTGCTTTCGCCTTGATATTGCATGCTTGTGCGGATTCTGCCAGTATTAATCAATACTCTGCGTCTTCTTATCGACAAACGATTAATGAGGCTCGTAGTAAAGGTGTGTTAGATACGTCCTCTGCTACGGCCAAACGTATCCATGCGATATTCAATAAAATGGTGCCTTATGCGAATGCAGAAAATCAGACAGGGCAACCTTTCCATTGGCAGATGAGTGTAATCAAATCAAAAGAATTAAATGCTTGGGCGATGCCGGGCGGCAAAATGGCATTCTATACGGGATTAGTGGATACATTGCAATTAACCAATGATGAAATTGCGACAGTGATTGGTCATGAAATGGCACATGCGCTGAAAGAGCATGGTAAGAAAAAAGTTAATATGGGGCAATTTACGGATGTGTTAGCACAAGTCAGTCATATTGCACTTTCTAGTGCAATTGGTAGTGATGGCAGTGCGATGGTGGTTGGTTTGACCAAAGATTGGGCGTTAGATAAACCTTATTCACGTAGCAATGAAACCGAAGCGGATGAGGTTGGACTTATGTTGATGGCAAAATCCGGCTTTAATCCACAGGCTGCTCCTCGTGTGTGGGAAAAAATGCAACGGGCATCATCAGGCAGTCGTGGTGTATTAGCTGCGTTATCTTCTACCCACCCAAACGATGCAGAACGCCAGAAAAATTTATTACGCCTCATGCCAAAAGCCATGGCGCTCTACCAGAACGCAGCAAAATAATTATTTCGCTTCGCTTTGATAAATAAAATTTAAAATCCCAGCCCAAATGCTGGGATTTTGCTTTATAATAGACCGCACTTTTGATATCGCATCGTGCGAACCATTAATCGAGAAAATATGAATTCAAAAAAACATTTAGGTCATACCGCCCGTAAACGTTTTGGGCAAAACTTTTTACATGATAATAATGTCATTCATGGCATTGTTTCCGCGATTTATCCCCAAAAAGATCAATTTTTAGTGGAGATCGGTCCCGGTTTAGGGGCATTAACTGAGCCAGTGGGCGAATTGGTCGATCATTTAACCGTGGTGGAATTAGACCGTGATTTAGCTGAGCGTTTACGCCACCACCCATTCTTGCACCATAAAATCACCGTGATTGAAACAGATGCGATGCAGTTTGATTTTGGACAGCTTTATCGTGATGCAAATTTAGCAGAAAAAAAGCAAAAAATGCGGGTGTTTGGTAACTTACCTTACAACATTTCGACCCCATTAATGTTCCACTTATTTAAATATCACGATTGCATTCAGGACATGCACTTTATGTTACAAAAAGAAGTGGTAAAACGTTTATGTGCGGGTCCAAACAGCAAAGCTTATGGGCGCTTAACCATTATGGCGCAATATTTCTGCCAAGTGATGCCGGTGCTTGAAGTACCGCCGACGGCATTTAAACCCGCGCCGAAAGTGGATTCTGCTGTTGTACGCTTAGTACCACACAAAGTATTACCGCATCCCGTGAAAGACCTATATTGGTTAAACCGCGTATGTAGCCAAGCTTTTAATCAACGCCGTAAAACTTTACGCAATGCGTTATCAACTTTATTTAGTGCGGATCAATTAACGGAATTGGGTATCGATCTCACCGCACGCGCGGAAAACTTATCGATCGCCGATTATGCACGCTTAGCTAACTGGTTAACAGACAGTCCACCAGCCGATGTTAACAAAGACGAAATGATTGAACATCTAGACGATTAATGGCATAAGTGCGGTGTAAAAATGGCAACATATTTAGTAGGCGATTTACAAGGTTGTTACGATGAATTGCAACGTTTACTGGAAAAAGTGCAGTTCGATTCAACACAAGATCAACTTTATTTGGTTGGGGATTTAGTGGCACGCGGGGATAAATCTCTCGAATGCTTGCGCTTTGTCAAATCTCTGGGTAAATCTGCCAAAACGGTGTTAGGCAACCATGATTTACACTTAATTTCCACTGCACTGGGTATTAAAAAAGTGAAAGTGAGAGATCGAGTGGATGCCATTTTTCATGCTCCTGATTTTGAAGAATTAATTGATTGGCTACGTCATCAACCTTTACTTGTACACAATGAGCAACAGAACTTTTTAATGACCCATGCCGGCATTTCGCCGGATTGGGATCTTGCCACGGCGAAACAATGTGCGCACGAAGTAGAAAACGTGCTACATCATGGTGATTACCACAATTTAATTGAAAATATGTATGAAAATCGCCCTGATCGTTGGCATGATGATTTACAAGGTTTAGATCGTTTACGGTACAGCATTAATGTCTTTACCCGTATGCGTTTTTGCTATTGGGATCACCGCTTAGATTTCGACTGTAAGCTGCCACCAGAATCCGCCCCAGAAGAGCTCACGCCTTGGTTTAATTTAGCCAACCCACTTTATCAAACAATCCCCATTGTGTTTGGACATTGGGCAAGTCTAGTCAATACGACAACACCGAATAATATCTATGCGTTGGATACAGGTTGTGTATGGGGTAATCGCATGACTATGCTACGTTGGGAAGACAAACAATACTTTAGCCAACATGCGGTAAAAAATTATCGCGATTTTTAATTAATCTGTTTATTTCCTATTCGTTTTCAGGTAACCTGTGCCACGTTTATTCATTGTTAAAACTGAATAAGCAAGATGCATATAACATGTTATGTTTATCTATCTACACAGGACAATTCCATGAAAAAACGACTTATCGCACTCATTGCGGGCTACTCTACCGTTGCCTTCGCAACAACAATCCCAAATACCTTGACTGAAACCCATACTTACGAACTGACTAAATCCTTTGATTTGGTTGTGCCGAAAGGCTCGCACGGTGAAACCAATTTATGGGTACCTTTACCTTTTAATGCGGATTACCAAACCGTCAAATCCATCCAATTTGAAGGCAACTACAACACCGCCTATATCACGGAAAATAACCGTTATGGTGCAAAAACCTTGTTTGCCAATTGGGATGAAAATGCCAACAAACGTGCTTTAACCATCAAATTAGTACTGGAAACCCAAGATCGTGAACCGATGCAACAAGGGGTATTGCAAGGCTATCAACCACCTGAAAAGATTCACTATTCCGTTGATGTATTGGAATACTTAAAACCTACCGCCCACATCAAAACAGACGGTATAGTAAAAGACTATGCCGATAAAATCGTAGGTCAAGAAAGTAATCCACTGAAAAAAGCAGAGCGTATCCACCAATGGATCGTCAACAATATGGAACGGGACAATTCTGTTCTAGGTTGTGGTGACGGGGATGTGGAAAAAATCTTAACAACCGGCGTGTTAAAAGGAAAATGTACCGACATTAACTCCGTCTTTGTCGCATTGGCACGTGCATCAGGTATTCCTGCTCGTGAGATTTTTGGTGTACGCTTAGGACAAGCGGTGAAAATGGGCAAATATTCTAAAGGGGCTTTTGGTAGTGCTGATGAAAACAAACTGGCGAATGTCAGTGGCGGACAACATTGCCGTGCAGAATTTTATTTAGCCGGCTTTGGTTGGGTACCTGTGGATTCTGCTGATGTGACCAAGATGCGTTTAGCCGAAAACAAAGCCGTTAATGATCCCGATACGCAAGCAGTATCAAATTACTTATTTGGTAACTGGGAAATGAATTGGATTGGTTATAATCACGCACGTGATTTTGATCTGTATCCAATGCCAGAAATCGCGCCTCTGAATAACTTTGGTTATCCGTATGCAGAAGTGGGCGGTGATCCATTAAACTCTTTTGATCCAAAAGCATTCGGCTATGAATTCAAAGCACAACAACGCCAGTAAAAGCTTGATTGCCAGTGGCGTCACGGCAGTGATTGCTGCCGTGACCTCGACACTCTGCTGCATTGCACCATTGGTGTATCTGGTGTTTGGTGTGTCATCTTCTTGGTTAGTGAGCCTCAATGAGCTGGAATATTTACGCTTACCGATGTTAATCATCGCCTTGATCTCGTTTGGCTATGGTTTCTGGTTGCTCACCTTTTCCAAGAAAATGCTCTGCACTAAATACTTCTCACGTAAAGGCTTGATTGGGTTATACAGCGTTATGTTTGTACTCATGCTGTTTTTCTTATTTTATCCCACGTTGTTGCCTTACTTTTTAGCATAAGGAACTGTGATGAAAAACATTCTCGGTCTATTTTTATTTCTATTCTCACTGTTTAATTTGAGTTATGCCGCAACACCGAGCCTGAATCCAGACGAGAAACAGGTTTCCATTCAGATTAAAGAGATGACTTGCCAGCTTTGTGTGTATTTAGTCAATAAAGAATTACGAGAGATTGAAGGCGTGATGTCCACTAAAGCCAATTTTAAAGATCGCGTAGTCAATATTGTGGCAAAACAGTCTGTGGATAATCAGCACTTTATTGACGCCATTCATAAGCTGAAATACACCCCTGAAATTCTCAACCAACATCCTTAAAAAACCACATAAAAATCCACCGCACTTTAGGTGGATTTTTATGAGAAAACAAAACGTACACAGTTATGTTTACTTCCCCCCAAACTGGTGTGATGTTAACCAGTATACTCTCTTTATTTCCAATAAAAAGAAAAAGAATAGAGCTTAATCAAGTTTATTAGCTAACTCACTTATATCTGGGGCGTAGTATGTATTTTGTAAAATCGATAAATCTCTATGCCCACTTACTTTAGCTAATTCCATTAAATGTAATTTTTTAGACAATCTCGTTAATGCTTCTCGGCGTGTGTCGTGAAAATGTAAATCAGCTTCTTTTAATCCCGCTTTTTCTTTTAATTTTCTAAAAAGTGAACCGAGTAATTCAGCTTTTATTTGAAATACAGTTGGATCACTATCGGACTTTATTAGTTGTAAATTTAATAAAATTTTAACCGCTCTTTTTGAAAGAGGCACAGTACGAGGATGACCATTCTTTGTTTTTGGTAAAAAACAAGTTCTATTATCTAAGTTAATGAATTCCCATGTTAAATGTTAAATTACAAATTTCACCTGCCCGCATTGCTGTTTCAATTGCAAATAAAATTGCTGTACCAACTCGGCTAATTTTTGTTGTTGGTTCAATATCGTCATTATAACCAGATACATATATGAGCTTTTCAATCTCATTTTCGGTATATCTTCTTGTGCGCGGTGGAGGTTCTTTAGGTGCATCTACTTCTTTCAAAGGATTTTTTTTTTATTCCGTACATGAATGTTTGATCCAACACAACATTTATTCAACATTGGATAAATAATCATCCTAAATCGCACGAATTTCTTATTTACTCCGTTTTTGGCTTTTGCTAGAATCTTACAATTGAAATTAATTCTCAATACCGTATAATGTTCAATCTTATTTTGCGATACAAATTAAAGGATTATTAAAATGCCACAATTATTCCAATTCTTACAACAATATATTGATTACATTATTCTAGGCTTACTTGCCTTCATGAGCTTTATTATGGTTTGGCTTGTGATTGAACGCTTTCTTTTCTTAAGTCGCGTCAACGTGGCATCTTATGAAAGCATACATGAATTAGACATTGACTTACAACGCCACCTCACAGCTATCTCTACAATCGGTTCTAATGCACCTTATGTAGGTTTGCTTGGTACCGTCATTGGTATTCTCTTAACTTTCTATGAATTAGGTCACTCCGGTGGCGATATTGATGCGGCGGCTATTATGGTGCACTTATCATTAGCCTTAAAAGCCACAGCAGTAGGTATTTTAGTCGCCATTCCTGCAATGGTGTGTTACAACGGTTTAGGACGTAAAGTCGAAGTTAATCGTTTGAAGTGGTTTGCCTTAAATGAGAAAAAAGCCAAACAACAAGCATAGGGAGCCGTCATGAAAAAGTTTGATGAAATCAACATTATCCCTTTTATTGACATCATGTTGGTACTATTGGCTATCGTTCTGATTACAGCCTCTTTTATTTCACAAGGTAAAATCCAAGTGAATGTACCAAAAGCAAGTTCAACAGTTGCGTTTCGTTCAGATGATTTAGCCAAATTGCTGACTATTACGGAAAGTGGTGAAATTTTTTATCACGATAAACCGATTACTATAGAAGCATTGGAACAAGAAATCAGTAATTGGGAAAAAGATCAAAAAGTCACCTTGAAGGTAGATGCAAAATCCAGTTTCCAAGATTTCGTTTCTATCACCGATATTATGGCTAAAAATGAAATTAAAAATGTCGCTATCGTGACGGTTAAAGAAAAGGCACCTCAATGATAGATAAAAGTCGTTCTTGCATCGGGTTTGCAATTTCATTGCTTTTTCACGCAAGTTTTGTCTCTTTCCTGTATTGGATTGTACAAAAAGACGATGACAGCGCGAATGGATTTGCTGCCGATATCATCTCAACTCATATTTCCATGGAAATGCTGGCGGCTACTGTTTTAGAAGAACCAGAGCCGGAACCAGAGCCGGCGCCTCCGATAGTAGAACCTGAACTGCCAAAAGAAGAAGTCGCAGATCCGACGGTAAAACCTGAGCCACCAAAAGAACCCGAAAAACCAAAAGAGCCTGAAAAGCCAAAAGAGAAACCGAAGGAAAAACCAAAAGAAAAGCCGAAAAAACCGAAGAAAGAACAACGTGATTTACCAAAATCAGATCGCCAAATTGATTCTAATTCATCGATCAATCAACAAGCGACCACAACAGGTAACATCACAACCAATAATCCGAATCTGGTCGGTAAAGGTAATAGCACAGATGAAGTCAATGCTTATCGCTCGGCTTTACGCAGAGAAATTGAAAAACATAAACGCTATCCAAACCGTGCACGCATGATGCGCAAACAAGGTGTGGTAACAATCACGTTCCATCTTAATAATGCAGGCGTAATTAGTAATGCGCGAATCAGCAAATCTTCTGGCTCAGAAGAATTAGATAACGCTGCACTGGTAGCTGTCAATAATGCCCGTCCAATTGGTCCACTGCCTGCAGGTATGCCAAATGAAGTGAGCGTTCCTGTCAGTTTCAGAATCACAAATTAAAAAAGTGCGGTAAATTTTACCGCACTTTTTTCTCTCCATTAGAACTCCTCTCATTTGTGTACTTATCTAGGACATCTTTCATAAAAACTTGTGCATTTTTTATCTTCCTATTAGGATATCTAACGATTATCTTCTGCTCATCAATAAGGTAAATAAAAAATGACTGAAAAACGGCTTGCCCAAATCAGTGTTGTACTGAGTACAATCATCATCATGACTTATGCTTTTCTCAGTAGCTATTTTTTAAATAAGCCACTCAATTTGTCTTCTGCTGACTTAATGTACTTTGCGCTATCCAATCTTCTCTCTCTTAGCTTGCCTTTCGTTTGCGCTTGGTTCCCCTATCTTCTTGTCCGTCCTGCCGCGGTAACAGGAAGCGCCCTATCTGCGTTTGGATTGTTTCTTTTCTTCGCGATAACAAGCAGTACTATGGATGATCCTAAAGGCACTGCCGCAATATGGGTGATTTATTTTTTCTGGCTTATTGGTGCTGCACTGGCTGGAGTTTATCCTGCATTATTTAAACCTCACTTTTTTACTAAGACCGCTACTCGTGCACTGGTATTAAGTGCCTTATTTACTGTCGTTGTCAGTTTTATCATTGGTTTTTTGATTAGTCGGATCGCCTAGCAAGGATTTATCGATAGCTTATAATGAAAATGGGTTAATCCAAATTTTATGGATTAACCCATTTTCTTTTATGGCTACATTTACAAAAAGAAAAAACAAATGGCGGGCACAAGTCCGAAAAAAAGGGATTAGTAAATCAGCGGAATTCAACACTAAAACTGAAGCACAACGTTGGGCTTTGGCTATTGAAACTCAAATAGATAATGGTGAATTTACAAATACGCCGCAAATAAAATTTGCAGAATTAATAGACCGATACGTAAAAGAAATAACACCAACTAAAGCTTCTGCACGTGGTGAAACATTTCGTTTGTTAAAAATAGCAAAAATGCAAATAGGGAAGATTGATTTGACTGATTTGAATAAAACGTGAATAGTTTTTCCCTAATTGTTTTTTCCAACTTGATAACACTCCGACTACACTTTCCTTTGCATCAAGCTGGACAAGGAGATTTAAAGTCTGATGCTGTAAGACAACAACACGATTAACTTCATCTGGGATAGTGACCTTTCGTCCTAATTGATCAGTAATAACACGTGCTGCAAACGCATTATTGATAAAACCTAAGAAAAGTAATAAAGTAATACTGACTATTTTAACGTAGCGTTGAATCATAAGAGTCCCTTAATATCATTATATAAATAAATATACAATACTCTTATTTAGCTCATAAAATAAACAGAAAACAAATTTGTCGTCATGAATAGTGCGATAAAAAAACCCGAACAATGTCGGGTTTTTCAAAATAGGACTAAAATTATTTGATTTTAACTTCTTTATAAACAACGTGTTTACGCACAACTGGATCGTATTTTTTGATTTCCATTTTTTCAGGCATATTACGTTTGTTTTTTGTTGTAGTGTAAAAATGACCAGTTTCTGCAGTTGAAACTAATTTGATTTTCTCACGAGGTCCTTTAGCTGCCATGTTTTAGCTCCTTAGATTTTCTCGCCACGAGCACGGATATCAGCTAAAACTGCATCAATGCCTTTTTTATCGATAATACGCATACCTTTCGCTGTTAAGCGTAAAGTTACGAAACGTTTTTCGCTCTCAACCCAGAAACGGTGAGTGTGAAGGTTTGGTAGAAAACGACGCTTAGTCGCGTTCATTGCGTGCGAACGGTTGTTACCAACTGCTGGACGCTTGCCTGTTACTTGACAGACTCTAGACATATTAATCTCCAATAAATCAAATATAAGCTCGAGCTTAGGGTTCGGATTACATTAAAACGGTGTCAATATCGACTTTATGCGTTTTAAACGCAACCTCGTCAGGTCGCTGTAACCGACCCGCATACTATATTAAAGGTGGTGAATTATACTCACTTTATCTTTTATTCTCAAGCCTAAATACCACATTTCAACAAATAAATGTAAAAATTTTCGCCAAGGAATTGAATGGTAACAAAAAAACCTTATAGGAGTCTATTTTCTGCAAACGAATAGTAACAGCCTTTCCCTATAACAAAATGATCCAAAATTCGGATTTCAACTAACTCAGCAGCTGCTTGGATTTTTGTGGTAACCATTTTATCCGAGGCACTTGGTTCGGGGTTTCCAGAAGGGTGATTGTGAGCTAAAATTAACGCCGCCGCATTACAAAAAAGTGCACTTTTTATAATTTCTCTCGGGTGAATCGTTGTACAATTAATCGTCCCTAAAAACATTTCTTCTTGTTTAATCAAGCAATGCTGATTATCTAAAAAAAGGACCTGAAAAATTTCTCGTTCCTTATTTTCCAATGTCGCTTGTAAATAAAATCGCACATTTTCAGAATTTTTAAATGCTTGTGTTAATTTTAATTCTTCTTGTAAATAGCGTTTACTCATTTCAGTACAGGCTTGTAATTGAATAAATTGCGTTATCCCTAATCCTTTCAGCTGACAAAACTCAGTTTGTGTGGCTGACATTAATCCTCTTAATGAATAGAAATGCTGTAAAACGTGTCGCGAAAGTTGCATAACGGAGCAGCCTTTTATCCCTGTTCTTAAAAAAATCGCTAGCAATTCTTCATCAGTTAAAGCCGGTGCACCAAAACGCAATAATTTTTCACGTGGCATCAAACTCAGGCTTTCTACTTGATTCTGCATGATATCATCCTCTTAGTTATCACATAACGCATTAAATTACTGATATCGCTTATCAAGGAAAACGATCACACACGACTCTGGAAATAAGATCGCAAAAATACCATTCTTTCTTGGCAAAAATTACAGTAGAATAAGGCTTTTGTTGATTTGAATAAGAATTAAGAAGCGCGAGGATTCATCATGCAACCCCTTCAATCAAAACGTATCGTCGTCGGTATCACTGGTGGCATTGCTGCTTATAAATCCATCGAATTAATCCGCTTATTACGCAAAAATCAGGCTGATGTACGTGTAGTGCTCACTCCGGCTGCTGCAAAATTCGTTACTCCTTTAACGTTACAAGCCATCTCAGGCAATGCCGTGGCTCAGTCTCTCTTGGATCCCCAAGCTGAATTAGCGATGGGACACATTGAATTAGCCAAATGGGCAGAAGCCATTGTGATTGCACCAGCAAGTGCAGATTTTCTCGCCCGTTTAACCGTCGGTATGGCAAATGATCTGCTTTCTACTCTTTGTTTAGCAACCAAAGTCCCCCTTTTACTCGCTCCGGCGATGAATCAGCAAATGTTTGCTCAAGCGATAACGCAGAAAAATCTGAGTGCTCTAGTTCAACGTGGTTACTATGTTGTCGGTCCTAATGCAGGTGAGCAAGCTTGTGGGGATGTTGGTTTAGGACGTATGTCTGAACCTTCTGAAATTTATACCGCACTTTGTGAGTTATTCCATACTCAACAAGATTTAGTGGGATTAAAAGTGGCGATTACCGCAGGTCCAACGCAAGAAGCCATTGATCCAGTTCGTTATATTAGTAATCACAGTTCTGGGAAAATGGGCTTTGCGATTGCCGAAGCCTTTGCTGAACGTGGAGCAACAGTCACGTTAATCTCAGGTCCGGTCAATTTAGCAACACCCGAGAAAGTCCAGCGCATCGATGTCATCTCTGCCCAAGACATGCATCAGCAAGCGCTCAAAAGTGCGGTCGAAAATCAGATATTTATTGGCTGTGCTGCCGTAGCAGATTATCGTGTTGCTGAGATCGCGACGCAAAAAATCAAAAAAGCAGGAGATGAGATCAACCTGACGTTAGTTAAAAATCCTGACATTATTGCAGATGTTGGGCATTTAGCGGTACAACGTCCATTTACGGTAGGTTTCGCAGCGGAAACCCAACATGTTGAGCAGTACGCACAAGACAAACTACAACGTAAAAAGCTGGATATGATTTGTGCGAATGATGTATCAGGTGGACAAGTCTTCGGGCAAGACCAAAATAGCCTACATCTCTTTTGGCACAATGGCAGCACAAAATTAGCATTAGAGAGTAAAAAAACATTAGCCAAACAATTAGTTAATCAAATTATTGCGCGTTACCGCCAATCTTAAACAATAGGACAAAGAATGAAAAAAATTGATGTCAAAATTCTCGATCAACGTATTGGAACAGAATTCTCTTTACCAACATATGCAACCGAAGGGTCCGCGGGCTTAGATTTAAGAGCATTAATTGATGCGCCAATGACTGTAGAAGCGGGACAAACCGTGTTAATTCCAACTGGTTTATCTCTTTATATTGCCGATCCTACGCTGGCGGCCGTTATTTTGCCTCGTTCAGGTTTAGGTCATAAACATGGCATCGTTTTAGGTAATTTAGTCGGTTTAATTGACTCGGATTATCAAGGTCCATTAATGGTTTCGCTGTGGAACCGTAGCACTGAGCCATTTAAAGTGGAAGTAGGTGATCGTATTGCCCAATTAGTGTTTGTGCCTGTCGTGCAAGCTGAGTTTAATATCGTCAGTGATTTTGCACAAACTGAGCGTGGTGAAGGTGGATTTGGACATTCGGGTAAACAATAAGCTATGCAAAAACCAGTAAAACGCAGTCTGAAAGAACGCCGTCAGCAAGTGCTGACCGTTCTGACACATATGTTGCATTCGGAACGGGGAATGGAACGTATGACAACAGCTCGCATTGCTGCCGAAGTAGGTGTTTCAGAAGCCGCGCTTTATCGTTACTATCCAAGTAAAACTAAAATGTTTGAAGCCTTGATTGATAATCTGGAAGCACATTTATTCACACGTATTACGCAATCCGTTAAAAATGAAACCCATACTGCCACGCGTGTTCATAATATTATGCAAATGGTGTTAGATTTTGCACGCAAAAATCCCGGCTTAACTCGTATTTTAACGGGACACGCCTTAATGTTTGAAGAACAGCAATTACAAGCACGCGTCGCCCAATTTTTTGATCGCCTTGAGTTACAATTCATCAACATCTTACAAATGCGAAAATTACGTGAAGGAAAAGGTTTTGACTATGAAGAGCGCGTTATCGCGGCGCATCTGGTGAACCTGTGTGAAGGGCACTTTATGCGTTATGTCCGTTCCAATTTCCGCCATTCCACACAACAAAGTTTTGAGCAACAATGGCGATTGCTTGAAAGGTTATTTGCATAAAATCTGAATTTAGGTAAGAATATGATCATTCCTTGGCAAGAATTGGAAGAAGAAACGTTAAACAATATTGTGGAGAGTTTCATTTTAAGAGAAGGGACAGACTATGGTCAATGTGAGCTTTCCTTAGAACAAAAAAAACAAGCTTTACTTTCTCAAATTCAACAAGGTACTGTCGTGATAGTTTGGTCTGAACTGCACGAATCAATTGATATAAAAGACAAAATGGACTTGTTAAAATGATTCTACTTTGTCGGAAAAATTAGTTTATGGAGGTCTTCCGTGCAAGAACAAATGCAAACTACACCATCGATAGATCCTACGTTAGAGTGGTTTCTATCTCACTGCCATATTCACAAATATCCTTCCAAAAGTACATTGATTCATGCAGGTGAAAAAGCCGAGACGCTGTATTATCTGATTAAAGGTTCCGTTGCTGTCTTAGTCAAAGATGAAGATGGCAAAGAAATGATTTTGACTTATTTAAGTCAAGGTGATTTTTTTGGTGAGGCTGGTCTTTTCGAAGAGGGACAATTACGTTCAGCTTGGATTAAGGCAAAAAGCCCTTGTGAAATTGCTGAAATTTCTTATAAAAAATTTCGTCAATTAATTCAGGTCAACCCAGATATTTTAATGCATTTATCAGCTCAGCTAGCACGTCGCTTACAAAATACGTCAAGACAAGTAAGTAATCTAGCCTTTTTAGATGTGACGGGACGTATCGCACAAACCTTATTAAATCTGGCTAAAATGCCAGAAGCCATGACCCATCCAGATGGGATGCAAATTAAAATCACGCGCCAAGAAATTGGGCAAATGGTGGGATGTTCGCGTGAAACGGTAGGACGAATCCTCAAAATGTTAGAAGATCAGCATTTAATCTCTGCACATGGTAAAACCATTGTCATTTACGGTACAAGATAATCCCCGATTCTCTGCTAAAATGCGATCCATTTGATCGCATTTTTTATATTCAAATGACCTGTTAATTCTCATTCTTATTTTTATTTGAACATGGTAAGCTAAAATCAATTCAACACATTGAGGAGTACATGATGGGTAAAACAGAAGTTGGACACAATTTTTTAGCACGTTTAGGCAAAACACGCTTACGCCCGGGTGGTAAAATCGCGACAGATTGGTTAATTGCCAATGGTGATTTTCATGCGAATAAAAAAGTACTGGAGGTCGCCTGTAATATGGGAACGACGGCTATTGCCTTAGCCAAACAATACGGTTGCCAGATTGAAGGGGTTGACTTAGATGAAAGCGCACTAGAGAAAGCAAAGCAAAATATCTGTAATGAAGGTTTACAAGATTTGATTCATGTGCAACGTGCCAATGCGATGAAATTACCTTTTGCAGATAACAGCTTTGATATTGTGATTAATGAAGCCATGTTAACCATGTTGCCAATTGAAGCGAAAAAGAAAGCTATTACAGAATATTGGCGTGTGTTAAAGCCCAACGGCTTTCTACTCACACATGATGTGATGTTAGTTGGAGAAGATCATCAACAGATCTTGGAAAAATTACGCGATGTCATTAATGTTACAGCTACACCATTAACTAAAGACGGCTGGAAACGTTTATTTAGTGAATGTGGTTTCCGCAATATTGATGCTTATTCAGGTGAAATGACCTTACTTTCCCCTAAAGGACTCTTTTATGACGAAGGTGTTCTAGGCACTTTTAGAATCATTAAAAATGCCCTTAAGTCAGAAAATCGAGAACAATTTAAACAAATGTTCAAAACCTTTAATGACCCACAAAATAAGCTCAATTTTATTGCGGTTTGTAGTCAAAAATAAGGCATTTAAAGCGGTGCAATGCAACCTTCTTCAACCCGAAAAGTGCGGTGTTGTTGTGGTTGCATTTGCTTTAGTTGTGTTTCTGTAATCGCGCTGACAAACACTTGTGAGCCACTTTGTTTCAAACGCTCAGCTAATAAAGCGCGTTTATATTGATCCAGTTCCGAAGCAAAATCATCAATCAGAAAAATACAATGTCGTTCTTTCTGCTTCATTAAATGTTCACCTTGCGCAAGGCGTAGTGCACACATCAATAACTTCAACTGCCCACGAGAAAGCACATCTTCCACCGGCAAGCCATTGGCTTTAAAGCGAAAGTCTGCTTTTTGTGGTCCCGACACGGTATAACCTATTGCACGATCGCGTTCAAAATGGCGAACTAACAAGTCAGCATAGTCACTGTCTTTTTCCCAACCTTGATGAAAGCTCACACTGATCTCTAATTCAGGTAAAAATAAGCGGCAAGTCTGTTCAATTTCAGGACGCAATGCTTCTGCATATTGTGCACGCCATTCACTGACTTGATGCGCAAGTTTCACTAGTTCACGATCCCAGATTTCAAGCGCCTGATAATGAGTGGCTTGTTGTAACGTCGCATTACGTTGTTTTAATAAACGATTTAAATTTACCCAAGCTAAATGAAAGTGATTATGATGATGAAAAAGTCCCCAGTCCAAAAAAGCACGACGGTAAACGGGACCACCATTTAACAAGGTTAAGCCTTCAGGGGTAATTAATTGCATAGGAAGCAAATGGGCAAGATCGGCAATTTTATTGCCATCTTCACCATTAATTTTTACAACTGAATTTCCTTGCCGTAATTTCTGTAAACCAACAGACCATTGATGGGCTTGTTCTTGAATTTTGGCGTGTAAAATAAAATGCGGTTGTTCGTAAGAAATAATGCGATTACTGACCGCACTTTTGAAGGAGCGACCATGCCCGAGATAAAAGATCGCTTCTAATAGACTGGTTTTTCCACTGCCATTGTTACCCACTAAAAAGTTAAAGCCGTGATCAAATTCAAGATCCACGGCTGTTAAGTTACGAAAGTTTTCAATCAGTAAACGTGAAATTGCCATACAGTGTGCAAAGAAAACTATAAACGCATTGGCATAATGACATATTCCGCGCTAGCATCGTCACAATCTTCAATTAAGCAACTTGACGAGGCATCGGTCAGACGCATACGCACTCGCTGACATTTTAACGCATTTAATACATCTAAAATGTAGCTTACATTAAAGCCGACTTCCATTTCTTCACCCACATAAGAAACATCAATGATTTCTTCTGCCACTTCTTGTTCTGGATTGGTTGCCGTAATTTTTAATTGATTTTCACTTAACTGTAAACGAACACTACGGAAACGCTCATTAGATAAAATCGCCACGCGCACAAACGCCTGTTTTAACACATCCCATTCCGCTTCTAAAATACGTGTTGCATTGCGTGGTAAGACACGACGATAATCTGGGAATCGACCATCGATCAGTTTTGAAGTGAAAATAATATTGCCTAAATCAATACGCAAGTTATTCGTACCAATTTGTAAACGGGCGGGCAAATCCGTGTTTTCGAGTAAACGGACTAACTCTAATACCCCTTTGCGCGGTAGTATCACTGAATGGGTTTGTAAGTCTTGTTCTAATGCAATGGTACAAACGGCTAAACGGTGACCATCCGTTGCCACAGTACGCAATAAATTCCCTTCTGTTTCAAATTTCATGCCGTTTAAGAAATAGCGTGCGTCTTGGTTCGCCATGGAAAATTGCGTGGCTTCAATCAGACGACGCAATGTGCTTTGTTCAAGAGTAAAATCAACCTCTGATTGCCAATCAGTTAAATTTGGGTACTCTTCTGCTGGTAAAGTCGACAAGTTAAATTTACTGCGACCAGATTTCACAATGGCACGATCTTCTTCGAAACTGACTGAGATCTCCGCCTCTTCGGGTAAACTGCGGCAAATATCTAAAAATTTCTTGGCAGGAATAGTAAAACTACCTTGCACATCTGTACGTAATAGTGCAGTTTCAGTGGAGAGCTCAACTTCTAAGTCCGTGCCGGTAATCACTAAACGCTCACCACGAATTTGTAGTAATACATTATTTAATACGGGAATATTTGGGCGGCTACTTAGCACCCCACACACTTGTTGTAATGGCTTTAATAAATTTTCTCTTGAAACAATAAACTGCATATTTTTCCCCTTTTTACACAGAGAGTGTACGGATTAAATTTGACCAATCCTCTTCTAAAGAATGTTCTTGTTCTCTCAATTCTGCAATTTTACGACAGGCATGCAAGACTGTTGTATGATCTTTATCACCAAAGTTTTTCCCGATTTCTGGCAGACTGCGATTTGTCAATTCTTTCGACAACGCCATCGCAAGTTGGCGTGGACGTGCAATCGATCGAGAGCGACTCTTGCCTTTCAAATCCGAAACTTTAATCCGATAATATTCAGCCACCACTTTTTGAATATTCTCTACTGTGACCAATTTATCCTGTAATGCCAACATATCTTTTAAGGTTTCGCGTACAAAATCAATTGTAATCGCCGCCCCCATAAACTCCGCATTCGCACTTACTCGATTAAGTGCGCCCTCAAGATCACGCACGTTAGTACGTAATTTTTGTCCGATAAAAAATGCCACTTCTTCAGGTAAATAAATGTTCTTTTCTTCGGCTTTCTTTAATAAAATCGCTACGCGCGTTTCCAGTTCAGGCGGCTCAATCGCGGTGGTTAATCCCCAACCGAAACGCGATTTCAGACGCTCTTCCAGTTTTTCAATTTCTTTTGGATACCGATCCGATGTCAGGATAATTTGACGTCCCGTATCAAATAAATTATTGAAAATATGGAAAAACTCTTCTTGGGTTTTTTCTTTTTCTGCAAAGAATTGAATATCATCCACTAACAGCGCATCTAAAGAGCGGTAGAATTTTTTAAATTCATCCATTTTGTTATCACGTACCGCATTCACCATTTGTTGCATAAAATTATTAGCATGAATATACAGGACTCTCGCATTTGTATTACGAGATAAAATACCATTGCCAATGGCATGCAATAAATGGGTTTTCCCTAAACCTGTACCACCATACAGAAAAAGCGGATTGGAACTCGGTTCACCAGGATTATCTGCCACTTTTTGTGCAACAGCACGAGCAAGTTGATTCGATTTACCTTCCACAAAATTTTCAAACACATGCTTAGGATTTAAATAAGAACGAATAACCGTTTGCGGTTTATTTTCTTCTTTATTGTGATGTGTTGGCAAAGCAGAAGGTTGCGCGGGCTTCGGTTCAGGTTTCACCCCAACTTTGACCTGTACCACTAACTCAGCATTGCCACTGAGCTCTTGTGCCACTTTAGTCAATTGTGCCAAATAACTTTCGTCCACTTTTTGTTTAATAAACACATTAGAGGCATACAAAACAATCGTATTTTGTACGCTAAAATCGGCCTGTAAAGGACGTAACCAGGTGCTAAAATCCGTTAGTGAAATCTGGTCTTGAAGCTGTAAAAGGCATTCTTGCCAAAGAGAAGATAGGTCTGGTTTCATATTCTATTATCGTTATAGTTAAGGTATTTGAAAAAATTCCGCTAAACGCGCGGTCTTTAAGAAAATTAATTCTACAATAAACTCCCGTAAAGATCTTCAATAAAGGCAGAAAAAAATCTAAAAAGGTTGCTTGAGATTTTTAGCAAAAAACGTATAATCCGAGGCGCACTTTTGCTTTTTATTAGGAAAACTGAGATTTATTTGCTCATTTTGCCTATTCTAATTTGACGAACGTTGAATTTATGATTACAATTCCGTTCCTTATTTGATTAATCCTTGTTTTCAAGATTACTGAACAATTTTTGATTTAGGTAAATTACAGTTATGAAACGTACATTTCAACCATCAGTGTTAAAACGTAGTCGTACACACGGTTTCCGTGCTCGTATGGCAACTAAAAACGGCCGCCAAGTTTTAGCTCGTCGTCGTGCTAAAGGTCGTAAATCGTTATCAGCATAATCTTAATCCCTATTGGTGTGATTAAGCTGAATTTTTCGAGGGAGTTACGTTTGTTAACTCCCCTTCATTTTAAATACGTCTTCGAACAGCCGTTCCGTGCTAGTACACCTGAACTTACCATTCTTGCTCGTCCCAATAATCTCGCTCATCCTCGCTTAGGGTTAACTGTCGCGAAAAAGCATTTAAAAAAAGCACATGATCGCAATCGCATCAAACGCTTATGCCGAGAAAGTTTCCGCCTAGCACAGTATAAACTCCCCAATTGCGATTTTGTTATTGTGGCGAAACAGGGAATTGGTAAATTAGACAACAGGACACTCACACAAACATTGGATAAATTATGGCAAAGACACATTCGCTTAGCTCAAAAATCTTGATTGGGTTAATTCGTGTCTATCAAGTTGTCATTAGCCCACTCATTGGCCCCCGTTGTCGTTTCACACCGACATGTTCTTGCTATGGGATTGAAGCAGTAAAAACCCATGGTGCGATAAAAGGGAGTTGGCTTACGCTAAAACGTATATTAAAATGTCATCCTTTAAACGCGGGTGGATACGATCCTGTTCCACCAAAGATCAATAACAAAAAAGAGAAAAAATAATGGACTCAAGACGTAGCCTGTTAGTCATCGCACTACTCTTCATTTCTTTTCTTGTTTATCAGCAATGGCAACTTGACTACCATACGCCAAAACCTGTTGCAACTGAACAAGTAAAAGTATCTTCTGATGTACCTGCAAGTTCTGCTTCTTCATCTTCGGATATTGCAACAACAGCACAAGCACAAGGTCGTATTATCACATTAGAAAATGATGTATTCCGTTTGGAAGTGGATACCTTAGGGGGCGATGTTGTTCATTCTGAATTATTAAAATACGATGCAGAATTAAATTCCAATACCCCGTTTACGTTGTTAACCAACAAAGCAAATCATGTCTATATCGCACAAAGTGGTCTTGTTGGTAAAGACGGTATTGATACCAAAGCGGGACGTGCTAACTATCAGGTTGATGGCGATACGTTTAAATTAGCAGATGGACAAAATGAACTTGCCGTGCCATTCGTGTTTGAGAAAGACGGCGTGACTTTCCGTAAAATCTTTGTGTTAAAACGTGGTGCTTATGACATTGTGGTAAACTTTGAAATTGATAACCAAAGTGATAAAACTATCGAAGTTGAGCCTTATGGGCAATTACGTCATACTTTAGTTGAAGATACTGGTAACGTCGCGATGCCAACCTATACGGGTGGCGCTTATTCCTCGTCTGAAACCAACTATAAAAAATACAGTTTTGCAGACATGGAAAAAGCCAACTTGTCTATCTCAACCAAAGCTGGCTGGGTCGCTGTATTACAGCACTATTTTGTTTCGGCGTGGATCCCAAATCAAGATGCGGATAATCAGCTTTATAGCTTAACCGATAAAGCTAATAATTTGGCTTCGATTGGTTATCGTGGTCCAGTAACTGCAATTCCTGCTGGTGCCAAAGAAACGATTCGCAGCTCCCTTTGGACTGGACCTAAGTTACAAGATCAAATGGCAACTGTCGCAAACCATTTAGATTTAAGTGTGGACTATGGGTGGGCATGGTTTATTGCTAAACCGCTATTCTGGCTCTTAACCTTTATTCAAAGTATTGTACAAAACTGGGGGCTTGCGATTATTGGTGTGACTTTAGTGGTCAAAGCGATTTTATACCCTCTTACTAAAGCACAATACACTTCCATGGCAAAAATGCGTATGTTACAGCCGAAACTGCAAGAAATGCGTGAACGTTTTGGTGAAGATCGTCAACGTATGAGCCAAGAAATGATGAAACTTTATAAAGAAGAGAAAGTCAATCCATTAGGGGGCTGTTTACCTATTCTTCTGCAAATGCCAATTTTCATCGCATTATACTGGACGTTCTTAGAAGCCGTTGAATTACGTCATGCACCGTTCTTTGGTTGGATCCAAGACTTATCGGCACAAGACTCGTATTATATCCTGCCGATCTTAATGGGTGCATCGATGTTCTTATTACAGAAAATGTCACCAACGCCAGTGGCAGATCCAACACAACAGAAGATCATGAACTTCATGCCATTAATCTTTATGGTGTTCTTCTTGTGGTTCCCATCAGGCTTGGTATTATACTGGTTAGTGTCTAACTTGATCACTATCGCTCAACAGCAATTGATTTATCGTGGCTTAGAGAAAAAAGGGTTACACTCTCGCCATAAATAATTCAGTTGAATGAACATAAAAGGCATCAAGTTGGTGCCTTTTGTTTTATCAAAGTGCGGTCATTTTTAAGAGAGTTTTTATGAAAGAAACCATTGTTGCACAAGCTACTGCACCGGGACGCGGTGGAATTGGGATTTTACGTGTGTCAGGTCCGAAAGCAGTTGAGGTTGCCCATGCGGTATTAGGTAAATGCCCCAAACCACGTATGGCAGATTATTTGCCCTTTAAAGATAGTGATGGAAATATGCTCGATCAGGGCATTGCGCTGTACTTCAAAGCCCCTCACTCCTTTACAGGCGAAGATGTGTTGGAATTACAAGGACATGGCGGTCAGGTTGTACTCGATCTGCTATTAAAACGCATTTTACAGTTAGAGGGGCTCCGTTTAGCCCGTCCCGGTGAATTTTCAGAACAAGCTTTCTTAAACGATAAATTAGATTTGGCGCAAGCCGAAGCGATTGCTGATTTAATTGATGCCAGTTCAGAGCAAGCCGCTCGCTCGGCATTAAAATCCCTACAAGGTGAATTTTCTAATAAAGTGAATCAGCTCGTTGATAGTGTGATTTACTTACGGACCTATGTGGAAGCGGCAATTGATTTCCCAGATGAAGAAATTGATTTTCTAGCAGACGGTAAAATTGAAGCCCACCTGAATGATATCATTACGCAGCTAGATCATGTCCGTTCAGAGGCGAAACAAGGTTCGATTTTGCGTGAAGGGATGAAAGTGGTGATTGCTGGGCGACCAAATGCAGGGAAATCGAGCCTTCTCAATGCACTAGCTGGGCGTGAAGCGGCAATTGTCACGGATATTGCAGGAACAACCCGTGATGTGCTACGTGAACATATTCATATTGATGGTATGCCACTGCACATTATTGATACAGCCGGTCTGCGAGAGGCTACGGATGAAGTCGAGCGTATTGGAATCGTGCGTGCTTGGAGTGAAATCGAACAAGCTGATCGCATTTTGTTAATGTTAGATAGCACAGAAGCCGATAACCAAGATTTAGAAAAAGTGCGGTCAGAATTTTTAACCAAATTGCCAAGCAATATTCCCGTCACGATTGTACGTAATAAAGCGGATTTAAATGGCGAAAATGAAGGCATAGTGGAGCAAAATGGTTATACTGCCATTACTCTTTCCGCTAAAACGCAACAAGGGGTTGCGCTATTGCGTGAACATCTCAAACAATCCATGGGCTATCAAACCAATATGGAAGGGGGATTCCTCGCTCGCCGTCGTCATCTTGAAGCACTAGAACAAGCAGCAACGCATTTACAACAAGGTCATGTGCAATTAACGCAATTCTATGCTGGCGAATTATTGGCAGAAGAATTACGTCGAGTTCAGAATCATTTAAGTGAAATTACTGGGCAATTTACTTCCGATGATTTACTCGGCAATATTTTCAGTTCTTTCTGTATTGGTAAATAAACAATCCATCACAAAAAAGTGCGGTGATTTTTTAGAAATCAACCGCACTTTGTTTAATACCTGATTGTTTGTTTCAATTACATCACAAGCGATGTTTTATAGCCAAAATAAATAGCCTACTGTCGCAATTACAAAGATACAGACAATATTTAATAATACACCTACTCTCACCATTTCACTTTGTCTAATCTCACCTGTACCAAAGACAATCGCATTTGGTGGTGTCGCCACCGGTAGCATAAAGGCACAAGATGCCCCTAAACCGATAATTAACGCAAGTCCAAGTTCTGGCATGCCTAAAGACTGGGCAATGGAAATGAAAATAGGGACTAACAACGCTGCACTGGCTGTATTGGAGGTAAATTCAGTTAAGAAAATAATAAATGCGGCAACCAATAAACCAATCAAATAAAAGTGTCCTCCTTCAATTAAAAAGACAATACCGTCAGCTAAAATCTTACTGGCACCAGAATCACGTAACACGGCACTTAAAGTCAAGCCACCACCAAACAACATTAAAACGCCCCAATCTGTGTTATCTTGAATTTGTTTCCAGGTTGCCACGCCAGTAGAACAAATCACCACAGCCGCTAATAAGGCGACTACGCTATCAAAGCTCGCCATTTTCTTTTCTAAGCCTAATAAATTCGATAACATCGGATTAATCTGACTACTAAACACCCAACACAATGCAATTGTGACAAAAATACATAATGTAATAATGCGTGATTTATTCATTTCAATGACTTCAAAATGCTTTTCAAAACGCACATTCAATTTTGGTTTAAAGACCAAATACAATGTCCCAATCATGAGCGGCATTAAAATCAACATGATAGGTAAACCATATTGTAACCAATCCGAGAAAGTCAATTTTAATTGTGAAGCAACAATAGCATTCGGCGGGCTGCCCACTAATGTACCCATTCCCCCGATGTTGGCACTATAGGCGATACCTAACAAAATGAACACATAAGTATTATGATTTGCTTCTCTGTCCATTTGGCTTAATACCCCCATGGCTAATGGCAACATCATTGCCGCTGTCGCGGTATTACTCATCCACATAGACAAAAACGCAGTAATAGAAAACAAGTAAATACTGGCCACAAATAATTTGCCTCTCGCTAATGCCATAATTTTATTGGCTATCATGCGATCCAACTTTTGAATATGTAATGCAGTCGCTAATGCAAAACCACCAAAGAAGAGGAAAATCGTTGGATCAGCAAAGGCAGCTAATGCATTCTTCGTGGCGACTAAACCTAATCCAATCGCCAGTAAAGGCACTAATAATGCCGTCACTGTCACATGTAATGCTTCCGTCAACCAGAGCACCGCAATAAAGACTAATAAGGCTAAACCTTTATTGGCTTTAGCATCGAAAGGTAACACATTCAATAAAATAAAAAAGATGACAATATCGAATAAAAAAATAATGGCATTACGATTAAAACCACTTTTTGTTGGTGTTTCGGCGAGATTCATAATGTTATCCTTCTAAATAAACCACGATAAAAAAGGGAAAAATAGCTGTTCAACGTGTGAACAGAACTTTTAGAAAAATTACCATTGTGTTAATAAAAAGCAACACATTTTATATGGATTTGTGAACAAGCGCATAAAAACAATCGCGCAACAAAAAAGTGCAGCGAAAATTTGACTTTTTCAGCTGCACTTTTATGCAATGTCATATCAGCGCAAATTACGCGTCATTAAACTCATCTAGCTCTAAAGGCTCTTGCGATAAAATAATACCTGTTAAATCAGCATACACATAATCTTCAGGGAAAAATGTCACACCACCAAAATTGACTGGTACATCAATTTCACCGATGTTCTGTTTATCTGCGCCCACAGGAATAGGAGCTAAGGCGTGTATACCAATGTCCATCTCTTCGAGTTGTTGAATTTGACGAACAGCACCATAAACAATAATACCTTCCCAACCATTATCGACTGCTAATTGTGCGAGCTCTGCATCGACTAAAGCACGACGTACTGCACCACCACCATCAATCAATAAAACACGACCTTCGCCGTTCTCTTCTAAAATATCTGTAATTAAGCCATTATTTTCAAAGCATTTTACGGTAGTAACTTTGCCATAAAAACGATTTACGCCACCAAAACTTGAAAAAATAGGTTCAACTACATCCACTTGATCAAGATAAATATCACAAAGCTCAGAAGTATCAATGTACATAACATTACCTTATTTTGAAGAAAATTCATTTCGTTAGTATATGCCTATTGCTAGCTGATAAGCAAGCCTAAACTAAATAACAGATTGATAAGTAACGCCAATAAGGACATTTGTGCCAACATCGGGCGTAACTGGAGTGGTGACTTATTTTGATACACAAACAACGCATGTTTGACAAACAAAGGGAGCGCGAAAAGAAAAATAAAGCCCGTCAGTTTTTGCACATAACACAAAGTAAAAATCAAATAACAAAGGATAGCCACCAATAATAAACATGCATGATAAATCCGACCTTTTTCACTGCCTAAACGTACCGCTAAGGTATTTTTACCGACTTGACTATCTTGTTCAATATCTCGTAAATTATTGATATTTAATACTGCACTGGCTAATAAGCCTGAAGCAAACGCCGGTAATAAAATAGCTAAATTGAGCTGCTGGGTTTGTAGGTAATAACTTCCACCAACCCCAAGTAAACCAAAAAATAGCAAGACCGATAAATCGCCCAATCCCATATAGCCATAAGGTTTCGCCCCTACGGTGTAAGTAATTGCAGCAACTACTGCCAATAGCCCCAGTAAACTAAACGCCAATAAATCCGCTAAGGATTGATATGCCACAATAATTAAAATTGCACCAGAACATAGACTCGCCAAGGCGACAACAATTAACCCTTTTTTCAGTTGACTCGCGCTGATCTCGCCCTGTTGAATTGCGCGTAAGGGACCAATTCGATCTGCCGTATCCGAGCCTTTTTGGTGATCACCATAATCGTTGGCAAAATTCGAGAGAATTTGTAGCAACACCGTCGTGATTAAACACCATACCGTAATTGTCCAACTGAATTTGCCAGACCAAAAAGCCAATGAAGCACCAGTGATAATAGATGCGATTGCCAATGGCAAGGTTTTTGGTCTTGCTGTTTCCACCCACTTTTTTAATACATTATTTGTCATAAACATCACTTGTTAAAAGAAAAAGCACGATTTTTCACGTACTTTTACGTAAAATACTGAAATCAGTTTATTCTACACGAAATCTTCATACGAAGGAAAATATGTCTGACTTATCACTCCAGTTACACGCGATTGGTATTATTCATACCCCTTATAAAGAAAAATTTTCGGTACCGCGTCAGCCCAACTTAGTCCAAGATGGCACAGGGATCCTAGAATTACTCCCCCCTTATAATCAAGCAGAAACAGTCAGAGGATTAGCACAATTCAGTCACCTATGGTTGATTTTTCAATTTGATCGAGTCGCTACAGGAAAATGGCGTCCAACCGTTAGACCACCACGTTTAGGTGGTAATCAACGTGTGGGGGTGTTTGCCTCCCGTTCAACCCATAGACCTAATCCCTTAGGTTTATCGAAAGTGGAATTACGCCGAGTGGAATGTCAAAATGGCAAGGTTCGCCTTCATTTAGGGGCTGTAGATTTAGTCGATGGTACGCCGATTTTTGATATTAAGCCTTATCTTGCTTACGCTGACAGTGAACCTGAGGCAAAATCGGGTTTTGCTCAAGAAAAACCAGAATGTACATTACAAGTCATATTTAGCGAAAAAGCACAGAACGCACTACAAAAAATCGAAAAAAAACGACCGCACTTTAAGCGCTTTATCACAGAGGTAATTGCCCAAGATCCGCGCCCAGCCTATCAAAAGATGCAATCATTAGAACGAGTTTATGGTATTAGACTACATGAATTTAATATTCGTTGGAAAATGGAAGCAACAGAGGAACAGCAAGCACGCATTTTAGATATAGAAGAGGTAGAAAAGAAAAAGTGCGACTAATATGACATTGTCGCACTGCACGAATTATTTCTTAATGATATTTTTTACATCGATATCGGTTTTATTCCACTCTTTATCGACTTTGCCTTGAATAATGATCAAATCATTCGGTTGAATAGTTTGCCCATTCCAAGCACGATCACTGACATCAATACGGATTTCTGAACCTGCTACATCACGGAAAATAAATTCATCACCATCAATTTGTCTAACAATATAGCCTTCGATAGAAACTGGCATATCATCTTGTGCATTTAATGCAGCTCTCACGCTATTGATACCAGCATTTGGTCCAAAACCACCACCTGCATTATTCGTATTGTTTTGGAAACCACCTTTTGCGACGGCCATACCTGAAATAGCTAAAATTGAGGCCAATGCGATTAATTTTTTCATCATCTGTTCCTATATAAATGTTAATAAAAAATGAAGGTTCAAAAAGCTACTTGCCTTTTGATGAGTGTATTAAACAATACAAATATTAAGAAAAACTTAACAACCGTTCAATCGGTTATTTTTTAATCAAAAAAGAACAATTCATTGATTTTCTCTTTTATAATAAACGTCTTTCGCAATATAAATTCAGATAAAAATGCTAAATAAAATAGATAGTTGGCTCATTCAACATCCCCAAACTCAGCATCTCACGGGTATAAAACGATTCAGTATAGAATTTTTATTTTTTGGCTTAAAAGAAATTCGCGCCTGCTTATTTGCAGGTTTATTCTTTATCGCCATGTTTATCACACCAAAAGCAGGTTTCTTAGGGCTACCTCGTTATGATGTACTTCTAATTTTTGCGATTTCACTACAAGTTATCATGTTTTATACAAAATTTGAAACACTAGATGAAATCAAATCCATTACACTATTTCATCTTATTGGCTTCGCACTAGAATTGTTTAAAACCTCAAGCAGTATCCAATCTTGGTCCTATCCTGATTTTGCTTACAGTAAAATCTATGACGTCCCCTTATTTACAGGTTTTATGTATGCTGCAGTGGGTAGTTATATCATCCAAGCTTGGCGTTTATTTGACCTCAAAATTAAAAGTCACCCACCGTATTTTTTATCCACATTAACTGCAATTCTTATTTACCTAAATTTTTTCACTTATCATTATATTGGTGATTATCGCTGGTATTTAGCTGTTTTTGCTTTAGGGTTATATGCGCGTACCATCGTATATTTCACCCCTTACGATAAACCACGGAAAATGCCATTATTGTTTGCATTTATGCTAATAGGTTTCTTTATTTGGCTAGCTGAAAATATGGGAACATTTATTGGCATCTGGCGCTACCCTAATCAAATTGGAGCATGGTCAATGGTACACGTCAGTAAATGGAGTGCGTGGGCGCTATTAGTTATCATGACCTTTACTATCGTAGCGAACTTAAAACACATCAAAAAAAGTATTCGCGTTTCACGAGACTAATGCGACTAAAAAAAGACCGCGCTTAATCGCACGGTCTTTAAAAATAAGCATGCTCAGCTAGTGAGTGCTAGTACTGGTTGTCGTACGACTTGCACGCTTACGATCGGTTTCCGTTAACAATTTTTTACGGATACGAATCGAGCTTGGTGTCACTTCCACCAACTCATCATCATCAATAAACTCAATCGCTTGTTCTAAACTAAAGCGTACAGGTGGCACTAACACAACGGCTTCATCTTTACCTGAGGCACGCATGTTAGTTAATTTTTTACCTTGTAAACAGTTCACAGTTAAGTCATTTGAACGGCTATGGATACCGATGATTTGCCCTTCATACACTTCGGTACCATGTTCAATCATTAATTTACCACGCTCCTGTAAACTAAATAACGCGTAAGCCAATGCCTTCCCAGTCGCATTAGAAATTAAGACACCATTTTTACGTTGTCCAATTTCACCGGGTTTAATGTCATCATAGTGACTAAAACTTGAATAAAGTAAACCAGTACCGGAGGTCATCGTCATAAATTCGCCACGGAAACCAATTAAGCCACGGCTTGGAATGTTATATTCCAAACGGGTACGTCCTTTACCATCTGGCACCATATCACGTACTTCACCTTTACGAATACCGAGTGCTTCCATGACTGAACCTTGATGCTGTTCTTCAATATCAATCGTCACTTGCTCAAATGGCTCTTGCTTACGTCCATCTACTTCTTTATAGATAACACGTGGGCGTGACACAGCCAATTCATAGCCTTCACGACGCATATTCTCGATTAAAACAGAAAGGTGTAATTCACCACGACCCGAAACACGGAAAGCATCTGGATCTTCTGTTTCTTCTACTCGTAATGCCACGTTGTGCACCAATTCTTTATTTAAGCGCTCAAGAATTTGGCGAGACGTCACATATTTCCCTTCTTTACCACAGAAAGGTGAAGTATTGACACAGAAGAACATAGTCACCGTAGGTTCATCAACGCTTAATGCGGGTAAGGCTTCAACATGGTTAATATCGCAAATGGTATCAGAAATATTTAACTCACCTAATCCCGTGATCGCAATAATATCCCCGGCATAAGCACGCTCTGTTTCATAACGTTGCAAACCTAAATGACCGAGTACTTGACCGATTTTACCGGTACGGGTTTTACCTTCGCTATCAATAATGCTCACGGTTTGGTTAGGTTTAACTGAACCACGTTTAATACGTCCGATCCCGATTACCCCAACATAGCTGTTGTAAGCTAATTGGGAGATTTGCATTTGGAAAGGTTGCTCAAGTTCCACTTTTGGTGGCTCAACATGTTTCACAATCGCTTCAAATAATGGGGTCATATCTTCTGCTAAATCATCGTGTTCAAGACCCGCAACACCATTTAATGCGGAAGCATAAATAATTGGAAAATCTAACTGCTCATCGGTTGCACCTAAGTTGACAAAAAGATCAAAAACTTGATCCACTACCCAGTCAGGACGCGCGCCCTGACGGTCAACTTTGTTAATCACCACAATTGGTTTTAAACCGTGGGCAAACGCTTTTTGAGTCACAAAACGTGTTTGTGGCATTGGACCATCAAAAGCATCTACAATTAAAAGTACACAATCTACCATTGACATCACACGTTCCACTTCACCACCGAAGTCTGCGTGTCCTGGGGTGTCTACGATATTAATGCGATGGTCATTCCAATTAATGGCGGTATTCTTAGCTAAAATGGTAATACCACGTTCTTTTTCGATGTCATTAGAGTCCATGACACGCTCATCACTTTCATTACGTGATGCCTCTAATGTGCCGGATTGTTGTAAAAGTTTATCAACGAGGGTAGTTTTACCGTGGTCAACGTGGGCGATAATTGCGATATTACGCAATTTATTGATATCTATTTTATCTGTCATTGAGAAAATCTTATATATTGAAATAGGAAAAAGTTCTTTTTCTGACCGCACTTTTAGCGAAAAAGTGTGTGAAAGGGGCAAGATTATACAACTTTTTACGCCAAGGAGCCATTAAATAATCGCTAAAAAAACACATAAAAATTCTGTCATTTCCCAATGAAATGTTTCATAATACTTTTTTATTCTACTCCCCCGAACTAAGAGGATTTCTTATATGCCAAACACAGTTGCTATCGCCAACGTATTTAAGCTGATTGAAGAATACGATATCAAATTTGTTTTACTTCGCTTTACCGATATTAAGGGGAAAGAACACGGTGTTTCGCTTCCTGTTAATCTTGTTGATGAAGATTTATTTGAAGACGGTAAAATGTTCGACGGTTCTTCCGTTGAAGGATGGAAGGCAATCAATAAAGCAGATATGCTCTTGATGCCAATGCCAGAAACAGCTGTGGTTGATCCTTTTGCTCAAATTCCTACCCTTTCCCTCCGTTGCAGTATCTACGAACCCTCTACTATGCAAAGCTACGATCGTGATCCACGTTCTATTGCGATTCGTGCAGAAAACTATATGCGTTCAACGGGAATAGCCGATGAAGCCCTCTTTGGACCTGAACCAGAATTTTTCTTATTTGATGATGTTCGTTTCGATGTCTCGATGAACCGTAACAGTTATTCTGTTGATGATATTGAGGCTGCGTGGAATACGAATAAAAAATATGAAGATGGTAACAACGCTTATCGTCCACTCAAAAAAGGCGGTTATTGTGCGGTCGCCCCGATTGATAGCGCACATGATATCCGCTCTGAAATGTGCTTAATCTTAGAAGAAATGGGCTTAGTGATTGAAGCACACCACCATGAAGTCGCCACGGCAGGACAAAATGAAATTGCAACGCGCTTTAATACCTTAACCACTAAAGCGGACGAGACCCAAATTTATAAATATGTAGTACAAAACGTCGCCTACGAGCACGGTAAAACTGCCTGCTTTATGCCAAAACCCATCACTGGCGATAATGGCTCCGGTATGCATTGTAATATGTCATTAAGCAAAGACGGCAAAAACGTTTTCCAAGGGGATAAATACGCTGGACTGTCTGAAACCGCACTTTATTATATTGGTGGGATTATTAAACATGCAAAAGCATTAAATGCGTTCACTAATCCTTCAACCAACTCTTATAAACGCTTAGTGCCGGGCTTTGAAGCACCTGTCCTATTAGCGTATTCTGCAAGTAACCGTTCAGCCTCAATTCGTATCCCTGCGGTCACCAATCCAAAAGCGATTCGTATTGAAGCGCGTTTCCCAGATCCATTGGCTAATCCTTATCTTGCGTTTGCTGCATTATTAATGGCGGGTCTAGACGGGATTACCAATAAAATTCACCCTGGCGATGCGATGGACAAAAACCTGTATGATCTGCCACCAGAAGAACTACAAAATATCCCTGCGGTAGCAAGCTCATTAGAAGAAGCTTTAAATGCATTAGAACAAGATTATGAATTTTTAACCAAAGGAAATGTGTTTACTCAAGCTTTTATTGATGCGTTTATTACAATTAAGCGGAAAGAAGTAGAACGTTTAAATATGACCCCACACCCCGTGGAATTCGAAATGTACTATGCCTAACAAGGCAAAGGCGGATTTTTTATTTTAATCTGAATACAAGGTACCCATTGTATATTCTCTGATTATCCCAGTAGGTTTCCAATTTAATGACAGGAGCGTTTATGCATATAATCAAAACCTTACTGTTGGCGTAGCATTTTCACTCAGTGCTTGCCTGAGTCTGGAAGGCGTTGAAATAGCGGGCTTAGAAGGAAAATCCTCTGGCACATTAACCAAATATCGTTGTGAAAATGGCTATAAAGCCTCTATAAAACAACGCGATAATGGTGTTGTGGTAAGTATCGCTGCTTTCAATGATGGCAAAGACAGCTATGTCAGCTACTTAAATCATGTGCCTTCCGCTTCGGGAACGCTGTATGTCAATGATAAAAATACTTTAAAATGGCATCAGAAAAATAATATTGCAGTATTTACCTACCCAGATCGCCACTATGCAAAAACGGGGCAATTAATGACAACAAACTGTCATAAGTATTAATCTTATTCACTTATCATTAAAAAAACCAGCAAACGCTGTTTTTTTTTTATCTATGAATCGTCTTTGAATACAACAGAGAGCTTTTCAACAAAACAAAAAACCCAACGTAAGCCGTTGGGTTTTTTCATTCAACTGGATTGTGAATTATTCAGCAACAACAATCACATTGATTGTTGCAAATACTTCACCGTGAAGTTGGAATTTCACTTCGTGATCACCTAAAGTGCGAATCGGGCCTGTAGATAAGCGAACTTCACTTTTTGCTACTTCAACACCTGCAGCCGTTACTGCATCTGCCACATCACGCGTTGTGATTGAACCGAATAAACGACCTTCATCACCTGCTTTAGATGCGATAGTTACAGAACCTAATTCTGCTAATTTCGCAGCGCGTGCTTGTGCCGCAGCTAACACTTCAGCAGCTTTCGCTTCTAACTCAGCACGACGAGCTTCAAAGTACTCGATGTTTGCTTTAGTTGCCATAACTGCTTTACCTTTTGGGATTAAGAAGTTACGTGCGAAACCTGATTTCACATTCACTTGATCACCAATGTTACCAAGGTGAACCACTTTATCTAAAAGAATTACTTGCATTACCGTATCCTCTCTTTAATTACTGATGATTGTCAGTGTACGGAAGTAACGCTAAATAACGTGCACGTTTAATCGCACGCGCTAATTGACGTTGATACTTCGCACGAGTACCGGTAATACGGCTTGGAACAATTTTGCCGCTCTCTGTGATATAGTTCTTTAATGTAGCCACATCTTTATAATCGATTTCTACTACATTTTCCGCTGTGAAACGGCAGAACTTACGACGACGGAAATAACGTGCCATTTGGCTAGTCTCCTAATCTATAAATTCGATTTGCTCGGCATGTAATACTAATTGGCTTAAACCGTTTGCGGTTTTGTGAGAACTAATAAATCCCACCACCAAAAGCTGACTGCCGACCGTAATGCTTTGAGTTTTTTCTCTAAATTGATTGCCACTCATTTGAACTGGCATTTTACACCACGCCTGACGGCTTAATCCGGCTTCTTCTTGTATAGAACGATGTTCTAATACAAATTGGCAATGATAAATGCCATTCGGACTTTGGTGTCGTTTTGGTTGACTCGCGACGATGCCTATCAACGAAAAACGATTATCAATATTTAAATTACTCTTCAGCATCCTCAAAATCGTTGTTTTCAACTTCAGCTAAAGCTTTACGATCGTCTTTTGCTTTAACCATTGGGGACGCTTCTGTTACGGCGTGCTTAGTACGAATGATTACGTTACGAAGAACTGCGTCGTTGTAACGGAAAGTTGTTTCTAGCTCGTCGATGACTTCTTGAGGCGCTTCTACATTCATTAACACATAGTGTGCTTTGTGTAATTTGTTGATTGGGTACGCTAATTGACGACGACCCCAATCTTCTAAGCGATGAACTTGACCGCCAGCTTCTTTTACAGAACCTGTATAACGTTCAATCATGCCTGGTACTTGTTCGCTTTGGTCCGGATGAACCATAAACACGATTTCGTAGTGTCGCATTACTGCTCCTTACGGGTTAATCAGCCTCCGACTGTTAGACCAGCTACCCATCTGCGGAAGCAAGGAACGAAAATTAAATGTAGCTGTAAGGTGGTGAATTATACAGATAATTAGACGTTTTGCAAGACAAAGTGCGGCGTGTTTTTTGAATATTTTTGTTTGTTATTTTTTCAGTAAGCTGAAGTCCAAGTACAACGATTTACTGGCACATTGATAGGGAGTGAATCAAACAAATATCGGCAATATTTGGTAAAAAATCACCGCACTTTTCAATAAGATGAAAAGTGCGGTGTCAGTTTAAAATAGCAGAAAAAAGTGAGCTTACATCCAAGCATTATTGCGGATAATCCCCACAGCAATTCCTTCAATTTCAAAATTAGGCTGCTGGTTTAAATCCACCACAATTGGTGCAAATTCTTCATTTTCGGCATGCAGATAAATCATCGAGCCTTTACGTTCTAAACGTTTGACTGTCACCTCATCCTCAATACGAGCAACGACAATTTGTCCATTACGCACATCTTTGGTACTATGTACTGCTAACAGATCACCATCTAAAATACCAATGTTTTTCATCGATTGTCCGTAGACTTTCAACAAAAAGTTGGCTTGCGGTTTAAACATATTGGCATCGACTTGATACGTTCCTTCAATATGTTGTTCCGCTAAAATCGGCTCACCTGCGGCAACACGCCCGACTAAAGGTAAGCCTTGGTTTTCATCACTCTCGCTCTCTTCAAGCAATAAACGAATACCACGGGATGTCCCGGAAATAATCTCAATCACGCCTTTACGCGCTAAAGCTTTTAAATGTTCTTCTGCCGCATTCGGTGAGCAAAAACCTAATTCTTTTGAAATTTCTGCCCTTGTTGGCGGCATACCTGTATTTTCTAAATGACGTTTTAACAAGTCATAGACTTCTTGTTGACGCGCGGTCAATGCTTTAAATGGCTTCATGCTTACCCCTGTTTTTTTATACAGAATAACTGTTATTATATACAGAAAGACGTTCGTTGCAATCTTTTCTTCGTAATAGTCAGCCTATCCCGTAAATAACACATTCACATCAATCAATATCTCCCCTCTGATAAGCAAGGACAATCTCGCCATTTCAGTTTTCCTGCATCCAAAAAAGAACACAAGCCCGACTTTATTAACATCTAATTTCGTTATTGACGATCAACTAAACATTAGCACACAAATCACTTCGGCCTGATGAGCGTTTTTCCCCTCTCCTGACTTTTTGTATCAGGTTGGCTTCTCTTCATTTCACTTATCGCGCTTGATTATTTTTTATTCTTATCTTTCTGATATAAAAAGACGATGCGCTTCTTTTAGACAACGACTAACGATTTTTCATTTTTATGGTAAACTAACGTAAATTTTTCTAATAAACCTATAAAGAACGGAACTTCATTATGTTTAGTTTGCTAAATATGTACCGCAAAGTATTGGAATTACCTTTATCCTTTTTAGTCAAAAACAACCCGATTCCACATCATCCTATCGAAGAATTAAAATTAGACCCAACTCAACCGATGGTGTATGTGCTCCCTTATACTTCACAAACAGACTTAGTGATTTTTCGTAAAAACTGTTTAAGTGTCGGTTTGCCTGATCCTTTAGAAAAAAATGAAATTGAAGGAAAATCCCTTCCTCGCTTTGTCTTCTTAGATGAAGGTCGCCGTTTTTTTAAATCAAAAGGGGCAAAAGAAGAAACCATTCAAGTGTTTAATCAATATCTTGAATTACATCACCAACGTTCTGACTTAGATGTCCAAATTATTCCAGTTTCAGTACTTTGGGGACGTTCACCTGGTCACGAAAAACAATCAGGCTTACCTCAATTACGTTTATTAAGTGGTCTGCAAAAATTTATCGCCGCCGTGTGGTTTGGACGCGATACCTTCGTTCGTTTTTCACAAGCCGTTTCCTTACGTTACATGGTGAATGAACATGGTTCAGACCAAGCCATTTCACATAAATTAGCGCGTGTGGCGAAAATTCACTTTTCTAAACAGCGCATTTCTGCAACAGGTCCTCGCCTACCAAATCGTGAAGCGATGTTTAACAAATTATTGGCCTCACCAACAATTTTAGATGCGATTCAAGACGAAGCCAAAGCAAAGAACATTAGCGAAGAAAAGGCAACTCAAGAAGCGAAAAAGATTCTTGATGAAATCGCTGCCAATGTGAATTATGAAGGCTTACGCGTCGCAGACCGTTTCTTACGTTGGTTATGGAATAAACTCTATCAAGGTATTGATGTACAAAATGCAGATCGTGTACGCAAACTGGCATTAGACGGTCATGAAATTGTTTACGTACCTTGTCATCGTAGCCATATTGACTATTTATTACTGTCCTATGTGTTATACCACCAAGGTTTAGTGCCACCACATATTGCTGCTGGGATTAACTTAAATTTCTGGCCAGTGGGCGGTATGTTCCGTCGCGGTGGCGCCTTCTTTATTCGCCGTACATTCAAAGGTAACCGCTTATATTCCACCATTTTCCGTGAATATTTAGCCGAATTATTCCATCGTGGCTATTCAGTCGAATACTTCATTGAGGGGGGACGTTCGCGTACAGGGCGTTTACTCGCACCCAAAACAGGCATGATGTCGATGACCCTACAAGCGCTCTTACAAGGGCAAACCCGTCCGATTTCAGTGGTTCCCGTGTATGTCGGTTATGAACACGTCCTAGAAGTGGACACCTACGCTAAAGAATTACGTGGTGCCGCGAAAGAAAAAGAAAATGCCGGACTGGTTTTACGCGTGATTAAGAAACTCCGTAATTTGGGTAAAGGTTATGTGAACTTTGGCGAACCTATCACCTTAAGTAACTACCTCAATCAACACTATCCCGAGTGGAAAGAAAATACCCAAGCAGAGGAGCGTGCGAAGTGGTTTAATCAAGCCGTTGATAGCATATCTCATCAAGTGATGGTGAATATTAATAAAGCGGCTGCTGTCAATGCGATGAACTTGACAGGTACTGCGTTACTTTCTTCACGTCAACGTGCTCTTTCGCGTGAACAATTGCTTGAACAGTTAGAAAGTTATCAACAATTCTTACAAAATGTGCCTTATTCACAAGATATTGTGGTGCCAACGGAATCTCCAGAAAAAATGTTAGAACATATTCTGCAATTAGAGCGAGTAGGCATTATTGTTGAAAAAGATAACTTCGGTGAAATTGTTCGCTTAGAACGAAATTCTGCGGTGTTAATGACCTATTATCGAAATAACATTCAGCATCTGTTTGTACTACCGTCATTGGTCGCCAGTATTGTGCTGCATTATGAAGCCATTCAAAAACCACTGGTACTCGAAGCGGTAAGTAAGATTTATCCGTTCTTAAAAAGTGAACTTTTCCTGTCTTTCTCGTATGAAGAATTACAAGATCGAGTGAATCACATTATTACTGAATTTGAACGTCAAGAAGTGATTAAATGTAACGCGAATATGTTATCAATTAATAAACCGCGTGTTCGTATGTTACAACTCTGGTCATCCGGTGTCAGAGAGATTTTACAGCGCTATTACATCACCGTCAGTATTTTAGAAAAAGATCCTGCCACACCACGTGCAAGCCTAGAAAAAGACAGTCAATCTGTGGCACAACGTCTATCTGTGTTACATGGCATCAACGCGCCGGAGTTTTTTGATAAAGCCGTATTTTCTGCCTTTATCGCGAGCTTAAAACAAGAAGGCTATTTCAATGAGGAAGGTATTGCCAATACAGAAAAACTCAATGAAATCACAGAGATCTTAAATCAAGTGATCTCCACTGAAGTTTGCTTAACGATTAAAGGGGCTATTGCCAAAATTGAAGAAGAATAATCTGTGATAGCTATCTGATAAAAAATAAGTGCGGTCAAAAAAATCTAAATTTTGACCGCACTTTAGTATTCCTCTCATTCCCGCCCATGAAACCGCGGGTTTCTGATAAAAAGGGAAAATACACATTTTCCCTTTTTCTATACTTTTACATTAGCGTCTAAACATCCCGCCTAAGCCGCCGAGTCCGCCCATCATGCCTTGCATGCCGCGCATCATTTTTGCCATGCCACCTTTGCGCATTTTTTTCATCATACGTTGCATTTCATCGAACTGTTTGAGTAATTTATTCACATCTTGCACTTGCGTACCTGAACCCATTGCAATACGACGACGGCGAGAACCTTTGATAATTTCTGGATTTGCGCGCTCTTTCAACGTCATGGAATTAATCATGGCTTCCATTTTACTGAACATTTTGTCATCTACTTTATTCTTGATGTGATCCGGTAGATTTTTGGCACCAGGCAATTTATCTAACATCGACATCATCCCACCCATGTTTTTCATTTGGATAAGCTGCTCACGGAAATCCTCAAGGGTAAAATTATCACCTTTTTTAAACTTCTGCGCCATTTTCTCCGCTTTTTCGCGATCGACAGAACGTTCAAGATCTTCAATTAACGACAGCACATCACCCATGCCTAAGATACGTGATGCCACACGTTCTGGATGGAAGGGTTCTAGTGCATCGGTTTTTTCGCCTACCCCTAAGAATTTAATCGGTTTACCAGTAATCTGACGAATTGATAAGGCAGCACCACCACGCGCGTCACCATCCACTTTCGTTAATACCACCCCTGTTAAAGGCAACGCTTCATTAAAGGCTTTTGCCGTATTTGCAGCATCTTGCCCCGTCATCGCATCCACAGTAAAGAGTGTTTCAATTGGGTTAAGTGCGGCATGAATTTGCTTAATTTCGTCCATCATTTCGCCGTCGACGTGTAGGCGACCTGCGGTATCCACAATTAACACATCGTAGAATTTTAATTTTGCTTCACTTAATGCCGCTTGGGCAATTTGCACTGGGTTTTGTGAGACATCGGAAGGAAAGAAATCGGCACCGACGGCTTGTGCAAGCGTTTCTAATTGCTTGATCGCAGCAGGGCGATATACGTCAGCAGACACCACTAACACTTTTTTCTTATGACGCTCTTTTAAAAATTTTGCCAGTTTTCCCACACTGGTGGTTTTACCCGCCCCTTGTAACCCCGCCATTAAAATCACTGCAGGTGGTTGGGTCGAAAGATGTAAACTTTCATTCGCCTCTCCCATTGCCGCTTCAAGTTCCGCTTGCACGATCTTAACGAATTCTTGACCTGGTGTGAGGCTTTTATTGACTTCCACCCCAATTGCGCGTTCTTTCACTTTATTAATAAAGTCACGTACCACTGGTAACGCCACATCCGCTTCTAATAATGCCATGCGGACTTCACGTAGCGTTTCCTTAATATTGTCCCCAGTTAAACGTCCACGTCCACTAATGTTACGTAGCGTTTTTGACAAGCGATCCGACAAATTCTCAAACATGCAATCTTCCTATTTAATCTCGAAAAAATTGCCCTAATTATACTGAAATCCCATAGATTTTCATCCTTTGTAATAAATTTATAGCGATTTCACAGTGAGAAAGTTAGAATGAACGGAGAACAAAGGTGAGGGAATTTCAATGTGGCTTTCAATTTTTTCCGTGTTTTTTTATCTATTGAGTGTCTTACTCATTACCCCTATGTTGTTAAAAATTCAAGCGGGCGAACCCACATCGGTTCCCAATAGAATGCCTTTTTTAACGGCAGCATTACTCGCCATTCTTCTGCACTTTATCAATCTTATTCCTCTTTTTACCGATTTAACCAGCGGTCAAAATTTCTCGGTTATCGAAATCAGTTCCTTAATCAGTGTTATGACAGCAACGATCGCCACATTAGCGTTTTTATTTCGCATACACACTTTATGGTTTTTATTACCGATTATTTATTCTTTCGCCATCATTAATCTGGTCCTCAGTACCTTAATGCCGGCGCATTTTTTATATCATCTTAATCAAGATATGGGCTTATTTATTCATGTAGGCTTATCACTGTTGACTTATTCAGTCTGTTCGATTGTCGCGTTATATTCCATTCAGTTAGTTTGGATCGATCGCGCCTTAAAAAATAAAAAACTGCCTTTTTCACCAATGATTCCACCGTTAATGACCGTAGAGCGCCATTTTTTTCGTTTAATGCTGATAGGTGAAATATTACTCACGATTGTCCTCATTTCAGGGAGCTACCATTTATCGAAAGCTTTTGCCCCACAAGACATTCAGAAAGCTGTTTTTTCTTTCTTGGCTTGGATAGTCTTTGGGAGTGCACTAGTTGGTCATTGGAAGCTCCATTGGCGTGGAAAAAAAGTGGTGTATTATGCGCTTTTAGGTATCATTCTCCTGACTATCGCCTATTTTGGTAGTCGTGTAATGCTTGAAATATAAACAAGATTTATTTATGCTACGCCATAGTAAAAGTGCGGTTCAAAAAACGAAAAAAATGACCGCACTTTTCGATTTTTGATTAACTCGCAAAAGGATGCATTTTGGACAGTATTCCCCTTAGTACCCTCTTTATTACACTCATCATCTTATTGATCATCTCTGCTTATTTTTCAGGCTCTGAAACCGGTTTGTTGTCTGCCAATCGTTATCGACTACGCCATTTAGCCGAAAAAGGGCATAGAGGTGCGAAAAAAGCGGAAAAATTACTGAAAAAAACAGATGTTTTGCTTAGCCTGATTTTAATTTGTAATAACTTAGTCAACATTACTGCTTCTGCCATTACCACGATTATCGGCATGCGCTTATATGGGGATGCGGGAGTCGCCATTGCAACTGGGGCATTAACCTTTGTGATGCTTATTTTTGCCGAAATTTTGCCGAAAACTATCGCCGCCCGTTATCCAGAAAAAGTGGCATTCACGTCCAGTCATTTGTTGTCCGTTTTTCTGCGACTTTTTACCCCGCTGGTCTATTTAATGAATTTAATTATTCAGGGGATTTTGGCACTATTACGTCTAAAATCAGATAATAAATCAACTTCATTAAGCCCAGAAGAATTACGTTCCATCGTAAATGAATCAGGTAAATTTATTCCTTCCGCCCACCAAGAAATGCTGTTATCTATTTTGGATTTAGAAGGGGTCACCGTAGATGACATTATGGTGCCACGTAATGACATTGGGGGTATTGATATTGACGATGATTGGAAAGCCATTATGCGTCAACTTAACCATGCAGCGCACGGGCGTGTTGTACTCTATAAAGGAAATATGGATGAAAATATTTTGGGGATGTTACGTGTACGTGAAGCCTATCGCTTAATGCTCGATAAAAATGAATTTAACAAAGAAACTTTAATCCGTGCCGCCGATGAAGTATATTTTATTCCTGAAGGTACGCCACTGAATAGCCAATTATTAAATTTCCGCAACAATAAAGAAAGGATTGGTTTAGTCGTAGATGAATATGGTGATATTAAAGGCTTAGTCACCTTAGAAGATATCTTAGAAGAGATTGTCGGTGAATTTACCACTTCAACAGCCCCATCAATTAACGATGAAGTTATCCCACAATCAGACGGTTCTCTTATCATTGAGGGATCCGCCAATTTACGTGATTTGAATAAATTATTTGACTGGAATCTCGATACCGAAGATGCACGTACCTTCAACGGCTTAATTTTAGAGCATTTAGAAGAAATTCCAGAAGAAGGAACGGTATGTGAAATTAATGGGCTACAAATCACGATTCTAGAAGTGAATGACAACATGATTAAACAAGCCAAAGTCATTAAACTTTAATTCAACATCTGGCTAAGCGATGTCATCAAGACATCGCTTTTTTATAATTAAACTACTAAACCAGATATTCTAACTACATAAGCATGAGGCATTTCCTGAATAGTATAAACATTCCACACACCTCCTCTGTAAACATGAAGAATACAAAAATTCGTAATACATTTACGCATATAGCTATATAGTTATGCTTAATAATATTACTGAAAATGAACTGATTTTCTACCAAATAAAGTACATGAATATCGACCACTATTAACAAAACAATCTAACAGAAATTCAGTTTTAAACGAGAGACTGTGAAATTAATTTGAATTTCCACAACATGACCATCATAACAAAATCGTACATATTGAAAGTACTTAAGCAATATTTTTATAACAAAAATTAATAAAAATATTTTATTTATAACCAAAAGACATTAATATGTTTATTAAGTAAGCATTATCTTACTTTAGGAATAAACTAACATA